>MWWB01000273.1_pt1 | contig 12300 bp, 10 predicted proteins | sample 1047291 | NCBI WGS metagenome assembly MWWB01 (sample SAMN06349976, study PRJNA376086) | soil metagenome | isolation source: MS4-1 sample Antarctic (ecotone) soil | place: Antarctica | reverse complement strand
GTATTGTAGCTGGTGGAGTACGTTGTTGCCCTCCGTATTGCGGCGATAGTACCGAAACTGAGGATACCTCTTGGTATTAGTGGGATTTACAATTGTTGGGTTCATAATAATAGTTATATTTGAACCTAATAAACATCAAAATCCTGAAAAATTTTGTATTAAACCTTTCTGTTTATACTGAGGTACTACCTGTGATCTTTTATCTGGTCTTCCGCAAAAGGATGAATGATAAAGTCTTACGGGTAGTATTTTTTCTTTTGGCTATTACTTTCATGCTTGACCTTTATGGACTCTATAGATTATCAAAACATTCAGATAACTTCGCTGCTTACAATCTGAATTTATTAGTAGAGGCCGTTTGTCTCTCAATATTCTTTTATCAGATTTTCAAAAAGTTATTATTTAAAAAAATTATATTAAGTATAGGCATACTTTTCATTCTGTACTGGGTATATAAATTTATTAGAGCTGGAGGAAGTAATGTATTTTTAAATTCCTTCGAAACTATTAAAAATATTTCCATTTTTGCCTTTGCTGTTTACTATTATTATGAACAGGTAATTAAAATAAATGCAACTTCCGTTTTTAGTCGACCTTCTTTTTGGGTAGTTACTGCTTATCTTTTTTATATTGCCGGCACGTTTTTTCTATTTTTATATCTTCCCTCCCTTAGTCCGACTGATCAGGAAAAATATTACGTGCTTAATTATGTCTTTGTCGTTATAAGAACAATTCTTCTTTCAATAGCAATGTTTATGAAGACAGATGTTCAAGATGATACAACTAACAGTTTAAAAGTCACCTCCACTCTTAGTAAAAAATCTTTCAACTAATTTTATTCATAGACACAACAAGTACTATAGGCATTGCTTTGTTCAAAAGAACTATAGTAGGTTTGTAGTCTAAGTTAATTATCCCTTGATTCTATTACAATCCTCAGTGAGTGCGCCTTTGTTAATAGGCACAGCAATCACGTTATTTCTAACAATTGCCCTTGTCGTGTTCATTGTATTCCATCAGCGCCGGGTTATAAAGTATCAATTAAGTATGCAGCGGATGGAAGCAGAGCAACAAAAAATTTTGCTTCGTGCTTCAATAAAGTCTCAGGAAGAAGAGCGGCAAAGAATTGCCGCAGATTTACATGATGATGCCGGACCATTATTAGCAACCGCCCGGTTATACCTAAGCGAAAACATGGTGCACCTGGATAAAGCAAGTCAACTTGAGTCAATTCTGAGTGCAAAACAAATAATAGACGAAACTATTCAACTGATCAGGAATATTTCTCATAGTTTAACACCTCCCACTTTAAAAAACTTTGGTTTGGAGAGTGCGGTAAATGATTTTTTCCAAAAAATAAATAATTCAGGTTCTTTTAATGCAGAATGCACTTTTAATAATTACTCCAAGAGACTTAAAGTTGAAAAAGAACTTACCTTATTCAGGATTATCCAGGAATTAATAAATAATATTTTACGGCATAGTAACGCCAGCTTCATACAATTAACCCAACACAATGGCGAAGAAAATATGCTTTTAAAACTTAGCTATGACGGCAATGGTCTTTCCCAGGAGGACTATATAAGGTTATCTCAGACGGGTGCCGGATTAGGTTTAAAAAACATTCAAAGCCGGCTAAAGGTTGTTCATGGAGATATCTGGTTTGAATTCGATCCTTCAAAATCTTCTTACAACATAACGATTGATATACCTAAAGACATTGAAGAAAGATAGTTTTGTAAGCCATTTTTCTTTAAATTCGATATTTATACCTGGGAAATAAATGGGAGATATTAAAGTTGCAATTGCAGACGACCACAAAATTTTTAGAAAAGGCGTAATTCTTTCTCTAAGGCATTACAGCAATATTAAGTTTGTTTTAGAGGCTGAGAATGGGCAGGAGCTTTTGAATAATATTGAAGAAGCTCAGCCGCAAGTGGTATTAATGGATCTTAGAATGCCAGTAAAAGACGGTATTGAAACTACTAAATATATAAGTCGTCATTACCCTAATATTTTAGTTATTGTTCTTACAATGCATGAAGATGAGAAGTTTGTTGTTCATCTTATGGAAAATGGAGCGAATGGATATTTACTAAAAAGTACAGACCCGGTTGAAATAAAAAAAGCAATAACAGATGTTGTGCTAAAAGGATATTATTTAAACAATTTTGTAAATAGGATTCTAATAAAGAAAGCACACACTAAAGCAAAAGGCATCCCATCATTAAATAACGAACTTGAATTAACCGCTAAAGAGAAAGAAGTTTTACTGTATATATGCATGGAATTTACTAGTCAGGAAATTGGTGAAAAAATGAATATCAGTCCGCGAACAGTTGAAAGTATAAAGGATCGTTTAATGGAAAGATTCGGCACAAAAAACACTGCTGGACTCGTTTTCTTTGCTGTAAAAAACAATCTCATCGATTGATATTTATAAAATTTCCGTTTTTTGCAAGTCGTCCTTTTTATATTTTATCTTCTCATTTGTTGTTACCTTATTATAATCATTCCCTTCTTCAAAAATTCGCCTGTCTCTACAGGTAAAATTATTTCGCTTTTTCTTATTAAGATACTTGCCGGGGTTGCTTATGCATTTTTTTACACTCTTCCAGCATACTATAGAGGGGCCGATACATGGAGGTTCTACCGTTTAAGCATTAAGGAAACTGACTGGTTGAAAAAAGAACCGTTGGCTTTTTTAAAAGATATTTTTGTACATGGTTATAATACTTCCGGAAATTTATTTACAGGAGAAAACTCGTATTGGAACGATTTAAAAAGTAATATATTAGTTAAACTAATAGCCTTAATGAACGTTGTCACACTCAAGAGCTATTATACTAACATTATCCTATTTAATTTTCTTTTCTTATTTGGCCTAATAGCATTATTAAAACTATTAATTCCTCTTCACCCGGATAGGAAGACGATTTTAATAGGTGCCATTTTTATTTTGCCTTCAACACTTTTCTGGTGCAGCGGTATCCATAAAGACGGATTAATCCTATCTGCGTCGGGATTGGTGATTTACTATTTCTATAAAGGTTTAAGAACTTCTTTTTCACCTAAAAAAATTATATTAATTTTTTTATGCCTGCTGCTTATTTTCTTTCTTCGAAACTATGTTGCACTTGCGCTATTACCGGCATTACTATGTTGGTGGTATAGTGAAAAAAAACCTTCAAAAAGTTGGATGGTTTTTTCGGCGATCTATTCGATTGGAATAATTGCATTTTTCGTGCTGCCCAAAATTTTCTCCTTTCTAAATTTTCCTCTATTCTTGTCCCAAAAGCAAAATGAATTTCTTCAATTGAATGGTACATCATCTGTAACTTCTACATCACTTCAACCATCAGTAAGTAGTTTTTTATCTTATTTGCCTACTGCATTAGATATAGCTTTCCTCCGCCCTTATTTGACTGAAACAAAAAACCTTAGTTATATTCCTGCTACTATCGAAATCTATTTGCTTCTGGCACTATTTATTTTCAGCATCATATTTTTAAATAGAAAACAACTGTCATCACCTGTAGTTCTATTCCTATTATTTTTTAGTTTAAGTATAATGATTATTTCCGGTTACACTGTTACTTTTTCGGGTGCAATTGTTCGTTACCGGAGCTTTGTATTGCCATTATTAATAACTCCACTTTTGTGCTCAATAGATTTTGGTTTTATGAGAAATAAATTTAATCTTCCTTTGAAAAAGTCAAAATTATCAGGTTAAATAAAGATATTTTTATGAGTTGAATAAGCATTAGGAGGTATAAATAACTGCACCTTAAAGAAGTTAAAGACCAAAAGGAAGAGATGATATGCATAATAATATAAATGAACTGCTGAAAAAATTAGATGCTTATAAGTGGGATAAGATAAAATTTGCGATAACGGATATAGATGGAATATTAAGAGGTAAGATTATAAGCAGGAAAAAATTTTTAAAAGGACTTCAAGAAGGATTTGGTTTTTGTAACGTAATATTTGGATGGGACAGCAATGATGCAGTGTATAACAATTCATTAATTAGCGGCTGGCATACGGGGTATCCTGATGCTATGGCCACTATTGATTCCGATACTTACCGCACTATTCCCTGGGAGGATAAGATACCTTTTTTTATTGCAGACTTTAGCAACTCTCCACAAATAGCAAGTGCTTGTCCCCGCACATTACTAAAGCAAATACAACAACAATGTACTAACTCAGGCTATCTTGCCAACTTCGCTAAAGAGTATGAGTGGTTTAATTTCAAGGAAACTTCCCAGTCAATCGATGAAAAGAGTTTTACTAATTTACAACCTATTACTCCGGGGATGTTTGGTTATTCTTTACTCAAACCAACACAGAACAAAGCTTTTTTTAACGACCTCTTCAACCTGCTTCCTCAATTTAATATTCCGTTGGAAGGGTTGCATACAGAAACAGGTAATGGTGTATATGAAGCTGCCATTGATTATACAAACATACTTGAAGCTGCTGACCGTGCTGTGCTTTTTAAAACAAGCGTAAAGCAGATAGCTTATACTCATGAGTCAATTGCCTGCTTTATGGCAAAGTGGAACAGTAATTTACCCGGCTGCAGCGGTCATATACATCAAAGTTTATGGAACCGTGCTGGCACTACTAATTTATTTTACAACGAAGCTGATAATAAAAACATGAGCGATCTGTTGAAGCACTACATCGCCGGACAATTATACTGCTTACCGTATATATTACCCATGTACGCACCTACAGTCAACAGCTATAAAAGATTTATTGAGGGTGCATGGGCTTCTACTACAGTTAGTTGGGGAATAGAAAACAGAACCACCGCTCTGCGTGTTATTAATAATACAAAAGAAGGTACTCATTTGGAAACAAGGGTTCCCGGCGCTGATGCAAACCCCTATCTTTCTTTGGCTGCAAGCCTTGCCTCCGGACTTTATGGAATAAAAAATAAATTACCATTAACCCTACCTGCTACCCAGGGAAATGAATACGAAAATACTACTACGCAAAAGTTACCCAAAACATTACACGAAGCAACCGAAGCAATGAAGGCCTCACCTGTTCCTAAAGAATTATTTGGCGAAACTTTCACCGATCACTTCATCAGAACAAGGGAATGGGAGTGGGAACAGTTTATACAGAAAGTAACAGACTGGGAACTGAAGCGTTATTTTGAGATCATTTAAAAGCAAAAATTAAAGAGGGAGCGAGAGAATTCTTAATTGCATAATTACTTATAAAAGCAAACAACACTAAACATTTTTTAAATATATCCTCACTGATCTAACGATATGCCTTTTATAGATTTTACAACAATAGTTAAAGAAGCATGGCAGGATTACGATAACACAAGAGAAATAATACGGATAGTAGATATCAGCGCAAAGGTTTCTACTAACTATGTGTACCGGGTTACTTTTAGTGATGGCAACTTTATTATCGCCAAGCTGTCTTACTTCGGTAAGTACGAGCATTTTGTTGAAGACCATAGCATCATAGATACTTTATCAAACAACCTGCCTGCTCCTTTCGAAAATTTTTTAGCCCGTGCTTTAGCGAAAGGAAACTTTTTATACGTGTACCGTTTTCAGAATGAAATTTTGGATGCATGGGTAGTTTTTTACAGGCCAATAACTATTAAAAAAAGATTGCCAAAGAGATTAGACGAAGGACAAATTATAAAACTGGCTGAGCAGGTAGCTCTTTTTCACAGGGCATGTCATAACATACGAAACACTCTGCCGCCATCTTCTAAAACGCTTAAAACGGATATTAACCACCTCCTTAGAATAATTGAAACTGATTATGGCAAGTACGAGCATAGAATGCATACCGATGAAATCAAACAGCAGTCCGACTTATTCCTCGAAAATTATCAAACACTGAAAGCCGACGAGTTTGATAAAATACCTGTTTTTGTAGACTGGAACATAGGTAATTTTTCTGTTACAAGCTCCGGCCGATTGTACTCGCGCTGGGATTATGACTGGTTCCGTCTTGGTTCAAGAGTTCTTGATTTCTATTTTTTAAGCCGTGTAGTATCAGATATTGGAGACAGAACTGTATTCAGTTATTTGATCGATCCTTTAATGGAAGAGAGGTTTATACTTTTTCTAAAAACATACCACCATGTATATCCCTTATACGCAGATGAAATAAAGTTCTTTAAAGAAACCTATCGTTTCTTTATTCTCAATTATGTTATTAAAGACGGCAGGTTCTTTTTCCACGACATCTTTGCTACAAAGCTTCAGAAAGAAGCCTATGAAACTTATTTTCCTTCAATAGATAAGTTTGATGCAGGTATAATTTTAAAAGCACTCAATTTTTAAATTTTAAATGATAGATGAACAATCTTTTCTGTCGTTAGCTGTAAGGTTCAAAGCGGTATTCTTAGACTCATATGGTGTAATTAAAAACTACAATGGTCTGATTAATGGAGCGCAGGATACAATTGATTTTTTAAGAAAAAAAGGCATAGCTATCCGCATACTTACTAACGATGCATCAAGAAGCCAGGAACAACAGGCTGAAAGTTTTTCTAAATTAGGATTGAAAGGAATTGAACTGCACGAGATTGTAACATCAGGTATGATGGCAAAACAGTTTTTGCAGGATAAAATTTTAAGTGGCAAAATAGGGTACTTGGGAACTGAGAATTCGGCCCACTATATTTTACAATCCGGTCTCGAACATATTTCTGTAAGCGATATTGATCTTCTCTCAATCGACGATATTTCCGCTTTTGTTTTTTTGGATGATGAAGGGTTTGACTGGAACGTTGATATAAATAAAACAGTCAACCTTCTGCGGCGAAAGAATATTCCTGTTATTGTTGCTAATTCTGATAAATTATATCCTGTTTCTAAAAATGATGTTGCAGTTGCCACAGGAGGTATTGCCAAACTGGTTGAAAACATGCTTAATAAAAAATTCATTCATTTTGGCAAACCTGACTCTCAAATGTTTATGTATGCATTTGACGAATTAAATCAGTTTGGTTCATTCTCAAAAAATGAGATACTAATGGTCGGCGATAACCTAAACACCGATATTTTAGGCGGAAATAAATTTGGCGTAAAAACCACCCTCGTTCTTTCTGGAAACACCAGCGCAAAAGATGCCGAATTACAAATACATGCTTCAGGAATAATTCCGGATTTTGTTTGCCCTTCTATTATGTGTTAAGTACGCGCTTTATTACGGTTAATTTTACTTCAACACCTCCTTCAACTTACTCTCCAACTCCTCGCCTCTCAATCCACTCGCTATAATCTTTCCTTGCGGGTCTATTAAAACATTAAAAGGTATTCCTTCAAATCCATAAGCTTTCACTGCTTCGCTTTCCCATTGTTTAAGATCGCTCATATGGTTCCATGTAAGATTATCTTTAGTTATTGCCTTTTGCCATGCGGCTTTATCTTCATCGAGCGATACCCCTAAAACAGTAAAGTTCTTGTCTTTAAATTGATTGAATGCGGCAACAACATTAGGGTTTTCCTGGCGGCATGGTCCACACCAGCTCGCCCAGAAATCCACTAAAACAAATTTCCCTTTGAAGCTGCTTATACTTACCGGCTTACCATTTATATCGGGCATGGTAAGATTGGGAGCCTGTTGGTTTAATAACGCGTAGCCTGTTCCTGTATTTTCTGCCGGAGCTTTTACGGCAAGCATGCTTTTTATTCTTGCCAAACCTGAATGTTCCGGAAATTTTTTAGCTGAAGCATCAGCTAAAAGTTGTAATTCTTCCTGCGGTAAAGTGCGACTGGCTAAACCAAGCGCATAAAATATCGCCGCAGGGCTTTTTGACTTGTCTATAAAATCTTTTATAAGATTATTTAGAGTAGCTAACTCATAAGTTTTTTTAGTTTCAAGCGCTTTAACAAGACTATCATTTGCCGGCTTTGCCTGTAATGTGTCCAACTGCTTAAAGGTTACTAATAACGATGAGTCTTTCGCCCGGTAATTCTCAAACAATTGATGTAAACTCTCTGATGCCGGCGATTCCTCCACTTTGTAATTTCGGTAATCGTTCACATCAATATTTACCTTGATATCGTTGTTGTCATTAATTAAAATAATATCCGGTCCATTTTCTATAGCGAGCCTGTAAATACCTTCTTCGTTTGACCTGCCGCGCAAAGTAAAGGTGCCTTTGTCTTTAAGCGTAGTTGAATCAAGAACAACAGGTTGCGGACTTGAATAAGGAACTTCAATGAGCGAAAGCTTTTTTCCGGGGGCATTTTGTACAGATCCTGTGACAACAAAAGCACCTTGTTTTTTCTGTTCGCAAGAAATAAGTAATGCTGCAAGAGATCCTATAAAAAAAATTCTTTTCATAATATAATCGTGTGTTAAGTGCTAAGTTTAGTTTTTTAATTTTTCTTCAAGCAGTTGTGTTGCAATTTTAGGATCAGCTTTTCCTTTGCTTATCCTTTTTACCTCACCTACAAATAAACCAATGAGACCTTTCTTACCTTTTTTAAATTCTACCACCTTTTCCGGCATTTTGTTAAGCACTTCATTTATCCAGGCTTCTACGTCATCTGGTTTACTAACCTGTAAAAGATTTAATTCTGTTGCAATTTGCAAGGGAAATGTTGTTGGTCTGTCAATAACTGCCGGCAAAATTTTTGTTGATGCAATTGAGAAGTTTACTTTGCCTTCTTCGACAAGTGCAATAATATCAGCTAATGTTTTTGCCTCTAATCCAATGGTATCGAAAGATGTATTTTTTTCATGAGCCATTTGTCTTAATGGCCCCAACATCCAATTGGCAATGGCTTTATAGTTATGTGTATATTTGCAAGTGTCTTCGAAAAAATCTGCGGTTGACTTTTCGTCGCATAATTGCTGTACATCATATTCACTTAGTCCTAACGCCGAATATTTTAAATATAACTCTTCGGGCAAAGCAGGTAACGAAGATTTAATTCCGGAGATAAATTCTTCAGTTAATCTAAAAGGAGTGAGATCGGGCTCAGCGAAGTACCTGTAATCATTTGCTTCTTCTTTATCGCGAATGGCAAAAGTAGTGTCTGTCTCTGCATCAAAGCTTCGTGTTTGCTGGGTTATCTTTCCGCCTTCTTCAACCAGTGCGATCATTCGTTCTATCTCGTATTCAATTGCCTTTTTTACATTACGTATGGAGTTTAGATTTTTTACTTCAACCTTGGTTCCTAAAGCTGTTTCGCCTTTTAACCTTATTGAAACATTTGCATCGCAGCGTAAGCTTCCTTCCTCCATGTTGCCATCACAAACCCCAATCCATCGTACCAGTTTACGAATTTCAGTTACATATTGAAAAGCTTCTTCTGCCGAATGCATATCCGGTTCTGTAACAATTTCAATCAAGGGAACGCCGGCGCGGTTAAAATCTACGCAGGTATAATTTTCATCAATATCATGGATGCTCTTACCTGCATCTTCTTCGAGATGGATCCTGTTAAGTTGTATTTTTCTTTCAGCGGCTTTCGTTCTTATAGCAACATATCCGCCTTTACAAATTGGTGTGGTATGTTGAGAAACCTGGTAGCCTTTGGGAAGGTCGGGATAAAAATAATTTTTTCGTGCAAAGTAATTGTACCGCTCTATTTCGCAATGGCATGCTAATCCCATTTTAATAGCATACTCAACTGCCTTTTTATTTGTCTTAGGCAAAGTGCCGGGGTGGGCTAATATGATAGGGCTTATATGTGTATTAGGATCGCCGCCAAAAGCAGCGCTGTCGCCACTAAACAATTTACTTAAAGTTTGCAATTGTGCATGCACTTCTAACCCGATAACAGCTTCGTATTTGCCGTGGACATTCATTTAAAAAATAACCTTTTAAAAGGTTGTAAAGGTATTGGTTTAATGATAAAAGCCTGTTTATTGATTTGTTACAAAAAGCAATATCTGTTCACCTGGCAAGCTCGTTCATCAAAATCTTAAAATTACTTTGTTAGGTATTGTTTTTGGTAATTACAATTATCTTGCACGACCTAAAAATAGATTAGTATGGAATACGGTAAAATAATTTCTGTTACAGGGCTTGGTGGTTTGTTTGAGTTAGTAGGCAGTAAAAAAGACGGCGCCATTGTTCGTTCGTTAGACGACAAAAGCACGAAGTTTGTTGCCAGCAGAGTACATAATTTTTCTCATCTTGAAAGTATTGAAGTATATACCCAAAGCGATAATGTAAATCTGGCTGAAGTTTTTCTGGCAATGGAAAAAAGCAGTGAAACATTGCCCGATGAAAAAGATGCTGCAGCCGTAAAAACATACTATCAACAGGTTTTTCCTGAGTTGGATTTTGAAAGAGTGTATGCCAGCGATATGAAGAAAATGATAAAGTGGTACAAAGCTATTAAAGCGAATAACGTTGAGATTAAGTTAAGCGAAGCTTCACAAGACGACGAAACTGATCAGCCTGCTGATAATGATCATATTACTACAGAGGAAGAAACGAAAGTTGAAGAAGCCCAGGAAGGGCATTCATAAAAGACTTAAGGAAAGCTTACAATTTTAGTAAGTTACAAACTGAAACAAGACCTACAATGCTACAGGTGTTATTACCTGTAGCTTCACTATTTTAATACTATACTATGACGTTAACTGCTGATATACAAAAACTGGAGCGCAGTTTTATTCCAAATGATTTTGTTGTTACCAACTGGAATGCTTTAGAACCTTTTTTTAAAGATCTTGTTGAAAGACTAATTAATAGTCGCGAAGATCTTGAGCAATGGTTGAAAGATATGAGTGAGCTTGAAGCGGTGGTAAGCGAAGATGCCTGCTGGCGACAAATACGAATGACGTGTGATACTACAGACAAGGCATTGGAAGAAGCCTTCACTTTTTTCTGCATGCAAATTCAACCTCAGTTGCAACCTTATGCCGATAAGCTGAACCGCAAATTAATAGCCTGTCCTTTTACAAATGAATTAGATCAAAACGAATACTTTACCTACCTGCGCAATGTTCGTAAGAGTATAGAATTATTCAGGGAAGAGAACATACCGTTACAGGCAGAGTTAAGTGTAATGCAGCAACAGTATGGTCAAATTGCTGGTAAGATGACTGTTGAAGTGAAAGGGCAGGAGTACACATTGCAGCAGGCCTCAAAATTTTTAGAAGACCATGACAGAAGTCTGCGTGAAGAGGTATACCGTAAGATAAACGAACGAAGATTACAGGACACAGATCAACTAAATGATTTGTACAGTAAGCTGATTGAAAAGCGTCACCAGATAGCAAAGAATGCCGGCTTTGAAAATTACCGTGATTATAAGTTTGCCGAGTTAGGCCGCTTTGATTATACAAAACAGGATTGCTACAATTTCCACGAAGCGGTAAAGCTGCACGTACTGCCCTTAGTTGAAAAAATTTATGCTAAGAAAAAACAAAAGCTCGGTTTAGATACACTTCGCCCGTGGGATACAGAGGCTGAACCTCAAGGTATTCAACCGCTTAATCCTTTTAAAACAGGTGAAGAGCTTACTGAGAAAACAATAAAATGTTTTGAGTTGCTCAATCCCTTCTTTGCCGATTGCCTTCGCAAAATGCAGGAGCTTGGTCATCTTGATTTGGAAAGCCGGAAGGGTAAAGCTCCTGGTGGATATAATTGTCCTTTAGCTGAAAGTGGCGCACCATTTATTTTCATGAATGCCGCCGGGCAAATGCACGACGTAACGACTATGGTTCATGAAGGCGGACATGCTATTCATTCCTTTCTGTCGCACAGGTTATCGTTAAGCGCTTTCAAAGAATACCCAATGGAGATTGCTGAAGTGGCAAGCATGGCGATGGAACTTTTCAGCATGAATTTTTGGAGTGTATTTTTTGATAATGAGGAAGATTTAAAGAGAGCCAGAGAACACCAGTTGGAAAGAACGATAAGCATCTTTCCATGGATAGCTACTATAGATAAGTTTCAGCATTGGGTTTATGAAAATCCAACACATACACTGGAAAAAAGAATAGAAAAGTGGATGGAAATACTGAATGAGTTCTCTACCGGTTCCATTGATTATAGCGGACTTGAAGAATACCGCAAAACTGGGTGGCAACGCCAGTTGCATTTATTCGAAGTTCCTTTCTATTATATTGAATATGGCATTGCTCAACTTGGCGCAATTGGTATGTGGAAACAGTTCCAGGGAGATAAAGAACAGGCGTTGAAGAATTATATAAACGCACTAAGTCTCGGAGGAACCAAGACGTTGCCTGCATTATATGAAGCTGCAGGTTTAGAGTTTAATTTATCTCCTGATTATATAAAATCATTGATGGATTTTGTGAATGAGGAGATGGAGAAGG
>MWWB01000272.1_pt1 | contig 12325 bp, 27 predicted proteins | sample 1047291 | NCBI WGS metagenome assembly MWWB01 (sample SAMN06349976, study PRJNA376086) | soil metagenome | isolation source: MS4-1 sample Antarctic (ecotone) soil | place: Antarctica | reverse complement strand
GCGTTTTGTACTCTTTGAGTAGTTCGTCTAAGACTTGTGGTGTAATCGGCATAATCTTTCCTTTCGTATGCGGCAAGCCATAGCTTGCACTTGGTTATGCCACTTACACAATTATTCTGACGCCCCCGCCAAAGCAAAAGAGGCCAGCCCCGTTAGGCCAGCCCCTTTGGAGGTTTTACCAACCGTTGGTAAAACTCATCCATCATGCGCCCCCTCCACGGCGATGACATCCGGCCACTCGTCGGTGAGGTGCGCCGAAACATGCCCGTGTGCTTCCGGTTCGCGCCGCGCCGCGCTGATGGCATCTATCACTTCGTTGCCGTCGTCTCCGGCGAGCTCGCGGATCGCTATCCACAGCGGCATCATCAGCGCCGCGTCCGTGTATTCGTATTGCGCCATAATGAGCGGCCACGCGACCCGGAGCACCTCCGGCGTACAAATGTTGACGTTGCCCGCCAGTTCGAGAACAACACCCATGATGTACTCCGAGACCTCTGCCGGCATCTCTTCGTGATCGAGAATGGCGGCGAGAAATTCAGCATCGCGCTGGTGATCGATTTGACGTGCCATTAGCGTCCGCTCCTTTCCATCACCGCTAAGGTGATCGTTAGTTCTTCCAACTCGCGCGCCGCTGTGTGCAGGGCGCGCATGATGTCGTCTGCGGTGTCGAAGTCGAGCAGACGGCCTTCGGTGACCTGGACGGCCCGTGTCACGGTGCGGACACGTTCTCGCACCCGTTCCAACTTGTGCGCGGGCGTCTTCTCTTGTGTCTCAAGCATTCTTTTCGTTAAACTCACGGTGGACATTCCTTTCATTCCTCTAAAGGTGAAGGTTTGGGGCTTGCCTGTGCTGGTACACGGGCAAGCCCTTTTTTTTAATGGCCGCGCCTTGCTGCCACATGAACGTGTAAAGCGAGTGCTGCTGCTGAATGTTTGCACGGCACTCTCGACGGGCAGTTGCAATCCACAATCTTGTTAATGCCCGCCCGGTAGCAGAGCACCGTGTAGGTGTTGCCTCGGCTGCCTGTCACTTGGTACTCACCAAATTCAATCATGCGGACTTTCGGGTGTAAGGCTTTGGCGTTGTCGATGGCCTTCGCAAGCTGTTGTTTGTTTCTCAGGATGAACATTTGTTAATTGCCTTTCGTGTGGTGATGTCTGACAAGAGAGATATTACCGCTAACAGAAGTAACTGTCAAGGGAAATATTTGCTATTGCGGAAATAACTATTCCGATTTAGAATGCGACACATGGATAAATTCTTCACGACGGAAGAAGCCGCTGCTGAACTGGGTGTGACTACCGCTCGCACCCGGCAGCTAATCCGCGCGGGGATTCTCAAGGCGCAACAGTACGGGCGGGCTTATCTCGTAACACCGGCGGCAATTGCCGAAGCGCGTAAGCGACACTCAAAGCCCGGCCCCGTGCCCAAGTCATCACCCGGCCTGGCTCCGAAAGCCAAGTCAGCCCCGGCGAGCGGCCAAGATGGGCGCGTGATCGTTACGAAGAAGAGAAGTAAGAAGTGAGCAAAGCAGAGACCAACTCCGAAAAGATCGAGGAGGCCGCGCGACTCGCCACCGAGAGCCTAGAGAGGTTTCGCAGCGCCGCCCGAAAGGAGCGGGAGAGCCGCGGCGACGGGAGAGATGACCGCGCGCGCATAGTCAGTGAATCCATCGCCGAACAGGGTCGAGCCCTCGAGCAGTTCTACGAAGCGGTTGAACTCCTGCGCCAAAACGTTCAAGAGCAGGTGTCAGCACAAACAGGGAGCACGTAACAACATCGTTGACAATGTAAACAAAGATGCGGAGAGGCTTCTGAGTTGGTAGGTGTCAACACGTTGTCTTTGCGCAAAGACAACCTCACGCTATGAGCGGTGCGGAGAGGCTTACAAGTTGGTAGGTGTCAACACACAAGGAACGTGCGCGCGCACGTTCTTTGTAGATGAACCTTACCCCGAAAAGTAGAGAGTGAGATAAGACTCTTTAGAACCTCCAAGATTACCAATACAATGGAGGCACAATGAAAGAGAGAAAACAGTATACGAAAGAGTTCAAGGAAGGCGCGGCCCGACTTGTCACCGAGCAACGTAGGACGATAGCCGACGCGGCCAAGAGTCTCGGCGTCTCGCCGTGGACGATGTCGAGATGGGTCAAAGCGGCGAAGAGTGGAGGGTCGGATGCCTTCCGCGGGCATGGGCAGCGCGCCCCGCAGGAGCAAGAGCTATATGAACTGCGGCAGCGCGTCAGGCAATTAGAGGAGGAGCGCGCGATACTAAAAAAGGCCGCGGCGTACTTTGCCAGAGACATCCGGTAAAGTACGCCTTCATCCGCGACCATCAGAAGGAGTTTCGTGTCTCGGCCATGTGCCGGGTGCTGGAGGTCAGTCCTGCTGGTTACTACCGCTGGCTGGGGCGCAAGCCTTCCGCGAGAGCCGAAGAGAACGAGCGGCTGGTGGAGAAGATCAAGGCGGCACACGCCGAGAGCCGCGCGACTTATGGCAGCCCGAAGATTTACCGCTGTCTGCGTGGGCAGGGTGAGGCGGTCAATCACAAGCGGGTCGCGCGCTTGATGCGCGAGAACGCGATCCGCGCCAAGCGTGTCAAGAAGTTCCGCGGCGCGACGACCGACTCGCGCCACTCGTTGCCGGTGGCGGAGAATGTGTTGGCGAGAGAGTTCACGACGACGCGCCCTAATCAAGTCTGGACTTCCGACATCACCTATCTCTGGACGCAGGAGGGATGGCTCTACTTAGTCGTATTCCTCGACCTCTACTCGCGGCTCGTCGTGGGTTGGGCGGTGTCAGAGGGCCTTGAGACCGAGTTTATCGAAGCCGCCTTCATCCAAGGGCAGGGGCGGCGAGGCGGTGCGGTTTCTCCGCTAGTGCATAGTGACCGCGGCAGCCAGTACGCGAGTCACTCGTTCCGGGCGAAGTTAGCGGCGTGGGGTTGCCCGCAGAGTATGTCGCGGCGCGGCAACTGTTGGGACAACGCCGTGACGGAGAGCTTCTTCGGCATCCTGAAAGCTGAACTCGGCGACAGGTTCGAGACGCGGCGGCAAGCGAGCGATCAACTCTTCGACTACATCGAGGTCTTTTACAATCGTCAACGGATACACTCAGCCAGCGGGTACTTGCCGCCGGCAGAGTACGAAGCGCGCTACCGGGCGCAGTTGAAGCAGGCAGCGTGAGGCTCGAAGGGAGTCTTATCTGCCTCTCCACTAAACGGGGTAAGATTCAAGAATGTGCGGAGAGGCTTCCGAGTTGGTAGGTGTTAGCCCTGAAGCTATTGCTAGCCTAGCAACTGCTTCGCAGCTTACGGAGATGCTTCTGGATGGGCAAGTATCAGCACATGTTGGTATATGTTGGTATTAAAGCGGCCATCGTAGCCTTGCGGAGAGGCTTACGGGTGAGCACGCCCCTAGCAAAACAAGAGCTTTCGGGTGAGTACACTTTCGCTAACGGGCGGTAACAAGGAGGGCGGCGGGAAGTGAGCGATTTTCACCGGCGGGGTCTCCGGGTCTACGTCAACACGGTCGGCGCGGACTCGTCCACACCGCACGGCGTGTTCTACAGCCGGCGCGAGGAGGGACCCTTCTATCGCTGGCACTATGAGGCAGAGGGTGGCCGGTGGTGCAGCTTGCGCGTTCACCTCGTCGCGAAGCCCAGATCATTCCGCATGGCACAGGGGCGTGTGCCGCCCACGCTCCGGACGCGGCTATTAGAACATTACGAAGATTAGAGAGGTGGCAAGCGATGAGCACCAACAAAATTAGAGAGGCCGGTAAGCGGGCCTTCCCGAAAGACACTAAGCCAACCCTGCGACTCGTCCGCCCGTTGTCGGAGTGCTCAACACGACAACGCGCTCTCAGTATGTTGCGCGAGGTGGAACGGATGCAGCGCGAGATGAACCAGAGGCTTCGGGCTGTGACGAAAACTGATCCGCCGGACGCGGCGTAGGAAAGGTGGTCTGAAGTGACTGAAGAAGAGCGGCAGCGGCAGATGGATTTCATGCTCAACCAGCAGGCGCAGTTTGTCACTGACATCCAGAGCTTGCAGGAAGCCATCCAGGGCTTGCAGGAAACGCACGTCGCTGCCGAGAAGCGCATGACGCGAATCGAATCGGTACTGGTCAAGGGCTACCAGGAAACCACCTCAAACATCAACGCGCTGATCGAATCGCAGGAGGCGATGATCCAGGCTCAGCACCGGACTGACGAACGCCTGAACATCTTTATTAACGTGGTTGAGAGCACCCGAAGTCTCAGCAACGGAAAGCGCACACCAGCGCGAAAACAGGCGGGGAAGAAAGCGAGTAAGAAGGGCGGTAAGAAGTGAGCGAATGGATTGAAACTAAAGACCGTTTACCGGAAGAGAACTTTGACAGATTAGAGTTCACGAGCGGAAAAGGACAGCGGACGTATGAGGGTCTTTACCAACAGGGTCAATTTGTGACCGAGCTGCCTCCTGACGCGGAAGGCGGCGCGATTACTGTTTGGGCCCCGGAGGGCATTACTCTGTGGCGCCCGATGAAAAGTGTCAGTCCATAAATGCAGAGAGGCTTACGAGTGGACGGGTATCAGCACACCATAGTCACGACCTACATCGCCGACTATACCGGGTGCGGAGAGGCTTACAAGTTGGTAGGTGTCAACACCGTTAAAAAAGTCTGATCGATTAGACTTCTTAAACAATGTGGAGAGGCTTACGGGTGAGCACGCCCCTAGCAAAACAAGAGCTTTCGGGTGAGTGCCAGCAGCCTTTGATGTAGTGAATACACTTTTGCAAAGTGAGCGGTGAGTGAGGAAGGCGGTAGATAATGAGCGTCGGGGGAGAGGAGTTGATACCGGAGGATGAGGCAGCCCGATACTTGGATATTTCAATGGAGCGCTTAAGAGAGTTCGTTGTACAAGGGGAACTACGGATGGTGCTGGCGCGAGGGCCAAACGGGGAAGAGACAATGTACTTAAGGAGTCAAGTGTTAAGACTCAAAGAAATACTGACCGCCGATGAAAAGGAATCAGAAGTAGAAGAGTGGCCTGACATAATTGGCGGGTAAGAAGAGAGGCGGCGAGAAGTGACCGAACGCGGGGAGTTACAAGACAAAGTACTGACGTGCGTTGACTGCCAGCAGGAGTTCACGTGGGAGGCCGGTTCGCAAGAATACTTTCGCGAGATGGGCATCACAAGCGAGCCAACGCGGTGTCAAGAATGCCGACAGGCCAGTAATCGCCGGCGCATCGAGCGGGAAGCGAGCAAGGGCGTCGGCACATGACTGAGGAGCAGATGAGCAAGGCCTTAGACGCCATCCACGACGAGGCGCTGAAGCTGGCGCGGCGCGATGACCTGACCGAGGAGCTAGAGAACGGGCTGAACCTGATCCTACTGCTGTCGCGCCACAAGTACGACGTGCGCAACGAGAAGGAAAAGCGGAATGGAGGCGAGCGATGAGCCAGAACGAAGGGGATATCGAACCAACGATCCTGATCATGCTTGAGCGCATGAATGCGATGGAAGAGAGGCTGACCAGACGGATCGACCGCATCGAGACGCTACTTGACCTCGTGGCTGCTGCCGCTTTAGAGACGCGGGACGGCGTACGCGTGTTGAAAGCTGAACTGCGCGAGCGTTTTCCGTTCGTTAATTAGCGACCGTCGCTTGTCGGAATTGTCGCTACGGGTCGCAATTCGTTTTTACTGAGTAAATTCAAACAACGACACCGGTTGTCGGGATTGTCGCCAGTTGTTGCTATTGTGAATTGTCGTCTTTGTCGCTAGTTGTCGCTATTCGTAAATCATGCCGAAAATCACGAAAGACGAAGCCGCTCGCATACTTAACAAGACGCTGCGCGCCGTCGAACGCTACGCCGCCGCCGGGCGCTTGTCCGTCACTTATGAGAAGGGCAAGACGCGCGACGTTCCCGTTTACGATCACGCCGAGGTGGAACGCCTCGTTGACGAACTACGCCAGCCCTCGACGCCGGCACGCGGTGTAGTAGCGACGCCTGCCGACAATGGCGACGCGGGCGTGTCGCAAGCTGTCGCTATTCACTCGCCACAGGGGCTCCAGCGTGCCGGAAGCCCGGAATCCATAGCAGTACTAGGACAGGCGATTGCGGACGCACTACGCGGACAATCTGCGCCCGTAGACAGCATTCCGCCTGTACTTTTGCGTGATAAGTTCACTCTCAGCTTTAGAGAAGCGGCGCTTCTGTCCGGTGTTCCTGAATCACATCTACGTGAAGGGTATGCGCGGGGGGTGTTGCGCGGCGCGAAGATCGGCAGAGGCGTGCGGGTGACGCCGGATGATGTGCGGAAGTATGTCGAAGCGAGGATGAAAGGTAAGCGATGACAGAGAACGAACTTGAAGACATCCGGACAGGGTTAACCGAACGACAAATTAAATTGTTGGGGAGCTACGTTCGCACCACTCTCTTTACTCGACCCTCCGACGCTGACGAAAAAGACTACGCCGCGCTTTTAGACCAGAAGCTTATTGAACCTGTCGGTGGCGCGGCTGAACAAACCGCTGACATGTATCGCCCCACCAACGCCAGAGGGCGCGCGTGGTTCGACTGGTACTACGAACAAGCGAAGTCTTAGAGCGACACCGGATATTTACGAACAGGAGTTACCCGCAGCGTGAAGGAGGACATCAAGCGATGACACAACCGAACACCACCACTACCGACCAAGCCATCGCGCAACGGCGTGCGGAGATGTTCCGGCGCGCCGCCGCGCAAGGCGTCCGCCCCCTTAGCTTTGACGAGCTATTGGGCGACCCGGAGGAAGGCGACCCGGAGAAGGAAGATGTTGACGAGCTTGTCGCCCTACGGCGTGAAGGACGGGCAATTGAACGAGCAAGGAACCGTGCATAAGTGGCTATCGTCGTTGACACGGATGTGGTGTCGTACCTTTTCAAAGGCGACACCCGCGCCGCTCTCTACCAGACGCACCTCGACGGGCAGATGCCCATCATTTCGTTTATGACGCTGGCAGAGCTTGAGCACTGGACGCTCGCGAGGGGATGGGGAGCACGGCGGCGGCACACCCTCCTGAACTATCTGCGCCGCTTCCTGATTGAACCATCCAGTCCCGACCTGTGTCGCCGATGGGCTGAAGCGACTGACAGCGCGCGACGTGCCGGGAAGCCCATCTTGGCCGCCCACGCATGGGTGGCAGCAACGGCGCTCTCGTATGGTGTGCCGCTCGTCACCAACAACCCGGACGATTTCGCCGGTGTCGCGTGGCTGACGGTTGTTACAGAGGCTTGATTCATCGCGCGCGACACCGCTTGTTGCGATTGACACTTTCGGCTCGCCTTACCTGCGTCTTGCTAACGCGGGGACACGTCGCACTTCCCTGAGCGATGGCGAGTCGAAACCTAATCAGGGAGTGGCGAACAGGGCGCCTTATGACGCGACGTAGAATTTACAAAATATGCCGGAACGATGGATCAGGGGGGGTGCCCCAAATCCGCTACACAGAGGGCGGTGATAATGACAGCAAGCAGTCCGGTCTACCTCTATCGGCGGAAGACTTCAGGCAATGGGCTCATGCTTACCTTGGACCATGCCGCGTCGGAAATTTCACAGTCGAGTTTGGGGGACAGCTACTTTGGGTGCACCGCGTTCCTGCAAAAGGACATGCCCAACACATCAGTAAAAACATCAGATTGTATGTAAAAGGAGATCAAGAAGTACTCGACCGAATGCTGCCCCAAGCCGAAGAAGAGTTTGGAAATCGTTTACAGGAAAAACTTAGGATGGCGGTTGCGGAGCTCACCCAGGAAGTGCTCGCTCCAATCTACGAGGCGACGGGGCTAACATGGGATGCGACTTACTCGATGCCCATTAATGACCCAAGTTCTACATCCCCGTCTGAGTTTCAACTTGAATGGATAAAGAGAGAATTTAAAGACGGACGTATCTCGTATCGAAAAATAAAAGGGCCCGCCGGACGCCCTCCACAACTCGAAGATGGAAAACTAGAGCAGCGAATCCTAAATGCGGTAGTCGCATTCAAGAACAGGAATCATGGGAGAACACCTACCCGGAAGCAAGTGGCGGAAGAATTAAGCAAGCTCTCGCCAATCAAAGAACCCGCGCTGAAGATGCGAATGCACCGAGCAAGAATGGTGTGGAAGGAAATGAAAAAAGTAACATAATACTGTGGTTCGATTATGTTACTAAATATCTGTTGCTGTTGGACTTACAGCTATTGACAAGCGGCGTTTTTTGATCTTAAATGCGTTTCAGCTATTTGCAGAATTAAACAGAACGAGCGCCACCCCTGACTTTCGCGGGCCGGTGGTGACGCTCGTTAACTGATAACCGCTTTTGTCGGCGGCAGGCGCTTTTTTAGTGCGGCCTTCCTGCATTCTAAATCCCGCCACCGACCAAAAGCAATCCACAATTTACGAGGTGAGCCGATGACTTCCAACGCTTTGGTTTCCGGCGATTTCATCACGGTCGCTGAATTAGCCACTGAATGGCGCGTCACACAGCAACATCTTTACGCGCTCATTCGTCGCGGACGACTGCCCGCGCACAAGATCGGCGAGCGTGTCATCGTGCGCCGTACCGCCGCTAAAACTTTTCTCGAACAAAATTCAACTGCCCGCGCAGCCGCATAAATTAAGAAAGCCACACGAGCGCGAACTCGTGTGGCTTTCTTTGAACCTGTTTGCTTTGGACGGCGACAGGTTGAGGACGAACGATGGAACATTATCAAAAATCCACATCTAACGGAAGCCCGAAATCTCCGACGCATCCGCCCATCTGCCATAGATGTGGCGCTCTGGCACCGAAGCGTGGCCGGATGAGCGCGTCCGTCGCCGACGGCAGCGGTAAAGCCCGAAGGTTGTACCTCTGCCGCCTCTGTATCGCCTCTCTAAGTTCGTGGCACGCGCTTTACCGCCACGCTGAAGCCGCCGAACGTGAAGAGAGCCGGCAGATGAGGAGGGTGGCATGAGCGCACAGCCCGCACCTTCGCGTCAGGTCTTCACGCCCGAAGAGAGATGTTCTTTCCTCTCGTGGCGCTTCGGCAGCACGCTCGACTGGTCTTCCCGGATTTTGGTCGAGATCAACTACCCGGTCGAGGAGGCGCGCTGGTTCGTAGACGCTGTACAGGGCATCTGCAAGGGCCAGGAGCGCCGCATCGCACACTCGACGCTCGCCACCCGCGGCGCGCGGTTTAAGAACGCCTCGCAGGCGAAGGCGCTCGTCAAGCGCGCGATCACGGCGGACCGTGAGTGGTCACGGCTCAACCGGTGCATGATCTTCGACATCGAAGCGCCGAAGCCGAACGAGCGGGAAGGGAAAGACAAACGCGCCCGGACGCGCTACACCGATTACCTGACCGCCGCCGCCGTGCGCGCCCAGGAGTCGGAGCACAGGGTCAAGAAGTCCGACGAGTTGCGGTGGAAGAAGGATTCAAAGTTCCGCTTCGAGACCCGGCAGAAGATTTTAGCCAAGGCGGTCGCGTTGCTGCCGAAGTTCGATAGCGTCGAGGAGATGCCGAAGACCACGCAGCCCAAGGAATCTCAACCGCTCCCGCTCACTGACTACGTGGAGCAGCGGGAAAATATCTTACTGGCCGAAAACAGGCGAGTGCTCGACCGGATTTGCGAAGGAACCCTAACCGAAGTTGACGAAATTGACGCCCGACTGGCCTCTCTGGAGGTTTTTCATCAGAGAGCCTTGCACGAACTGGAAAAGAGTTATCAGTCCGCGCGGGACGTGCTGCTCGGCCTGCGCAAGACACGCTGCGTCCGCTCGATGGACTTCACCGACCCGGAAGAGGCGGTCGCGCCGGTTGATGAAATCCTCGCCACTAAGGGGTACGCCGGCGTACCCCTTAGTGATGACCCCGCCGCCGTTCCTGCCGACTGGCTGAGTGAGATCGTCACGACCTCGCCGCCCGCCGAATCAGTACTCTTTAGTGCTTCTCCCCTCTATGGTAATACTAGTACTAAGGGGTACGCCGGCGTACCCCTTAGTACCCCGCCCGCCGAAGACGCATCCGACGAGTTCGAAGAGGTGATCATCGGCGCCGCGGCTGCCTTTACCGCCGCATCTCCGCTTTCGCAACTCGAGTGCGCCCTAAGCTATGCCGCGCTCGAACTACCTGTCTTCCCGACGAAGCCGAATAAATCGCCCTACACGTCGCGTGGTTTCAAAGAGGCGACCACGGACGAAGCCACGATCCGCCAGCGGTGGAAAGAGCACCCTGACGCGGGCATCGGCATCCCGACGGGCAACGCTTCAGGATTGCTTGTGCTTGACCGCGATGACCGGCACGGCGGTGATGCTTCACTCTCCGCGCTCATCAAGCAGCACGGCGATCTACCGCCGACGCAGCAAGCCTCCACACCGAGCGGCGGCGCTCACTACGTTTTCAAATACCCCGCCGGTATGCACATCGGAAATAGTGCGGGAAAACTGGGCAAGGGCTTGGACATTCGCGGCGAAGGAGGCTACATCGTCGCCCCCGGTTGCGATCCAGCGCGCCGGTGGGAGAACGCGCTCGACCCCGCGGACGCGCCGGAGTGGATGATCGAGGCCCTGCTTTCCGAGAAACACGCCCCCGTCAACACTGATCGAACAGTGTTTCATTACCTCTTCTTCGGCGGACGCTTCTTCGACGACGGCGAGCGCAACAACGGCCTGCGCGACGTGGCGCGCGGGCGGTGGGCACACGCTGATAAGTACGGCATTGGAGACGCGCACGACCTGTACCAGCAAATGCGCGAAGTCAGAGACACGCGCTGCGCGGTGGGCAAGGATTCGCCGGCGACGGACACGGAGCTTTGGGACTTGGTGCACCGCACGGTGCGGAAGTTCCCGCGTGGCGAACAGCGCCAGCAAGGGGGTGCCGCATGACGATGGTCGAGGCTTTACTCGTCGTCACTCGCCGGGGCGTGCGTCTTGTCATCAACGGCGACGAACTGCGTGCGCAGGGCAAGAAAGGCGCTGTTAGCGAGGCTCTGCGGCAGAGCCTCGCTGAGCACAAGCAGGCGATCATTGAAGGACTTGGCGACGGCACATTCCCCGATGACACGCTGCCCGATGAAATAGTAATTCCCGTTTACGTGCCAAATACTGTCGAGGCGATCAAGTCGTGCGTTGACGCACAAAGAACAAAAGCAGTGTAACAGTTGGTCTAAACATGGACTGAATACATTGGAAATTAAGTAATCTACCGTTTGCATGTATCATAGCAACATGCAAAAAAAGCATCTTAAATTAAGCGAACCCGACCACAACTTTCTAATGACTGTCGTTTCAAAAGGCCAATCATCTGCCAGAGTTTTCCGGCGTGCAACCGCCCTCTTGGAACTCAATCGCGGCAAGACTTTATCTACCGTTGCCGAGACGCTACAGGTCAGCCGCCAAACCGTTTCTCAATGGAGAGACAACTATCAAGCAAGCGGCCTACGAGCTTTAGACGATGCCCCTCGCTCTGGTCGTCCCATTGAGATTGATGGCAAGAGTCGCGCCCACCTGACCGCCTTGGCTTGTTCGACTCCACCTGCTGGTCATGCTCGGTGGACATTGCGCCTGTTAGCGGATAAAGCGGTTGAGTTGGGCTACTGTGAGCATTTGTCGCACACCGAAGCGCGCTCCATCCTAAAAAAAACGAACTTCAACCGCACCTCAAGAAGACCTGGTGCATCGGGCAGATAGACGCCTCGTTCATCGCCCGCATGGAGCAAATCTTATGGCTCTATCGATTGCCTTACGACCCGTGTTTCCCAGTTATCTGTTTTGACGAACGCCCCTGTTTCCTGATCGGCGAGACGGTCCAAGGACTCGCGCTGAAAGCCGGGCACGTCGCGCGGCAGCATTATGCCTATGAGAAGAACGGTTCGTGCGCTTTGTTGGCAGCCATCGAACCGCAGACTGGCAAACGCCTGGGGCGCGTCTTTGACCACCGCACGAAACGCGAGTACGCACTGTTTATGAAAGAGTTAGCCGCCAAATTTCCCGCCGCGGAAAAGATACGGATTGTGCAAGACAACTTGAACACGCACAACCTCAGTTCCTTCTATGAGACCTTCAATGCCGAGGAAGCCTTTGCCTTGAGCCAGCGCGTCGAGTTCTACTACACGCCGAAGAGCGCGAGTTGGCTGAACATGATTGAGATTGAGTTCTCAGCTTTGTCAAAACAATGCTTGAATCGGCGGATCGCAACGCAAGCAGAACTGTAATGCTCCAGTTGAAATTGGAGAATGGCAGTTCCTGGCATAGTCTATTCACCGATGGAGGAGATTATGCCGACAGAACGCAAACACTATTCGCCCGAAGAGAAAGTCGCCATCTTACGCAAACA
>MWWB01000270.1_pt1 | contig 12330 bp, 11 predicted proteins | sample 1047291 | NCBI WGS metagenome assembly MWWB01 (sample SAMN06349976, study PRJNA376086) | soil metagenome | isolation source: MS4-1 sample Antarctic (ecotone) soil | place: Antarctica | reverse complement strand
TTTCAGTTGGTTGGGTCTGGGGCTATCGCCGAAGTGTTAGTAACAATAATGTAATTGAGTATAATCATATCCATGACATTGGTCAGACAGGTTTGCTTTCAGATATGGGCGGCATTTATACCTTAGGCGTTTCGCCTGGCACCATCATACGTAACAATATAATCCACGACATTAATGCCAACCATTACGGCGGTTGGGGCATGTACCACGACGAGGGCAGCACTCATTTACTTGTTGAAAACAATATTGTGTACAATACGAAGTTTGCTCCTTTCAATATTCACTTTAGTAAGGAAGTAACGGTGCGAAATAACATTTTTGCCCTTGGCAAATTAGAGCAACTCAGCCGAACCCGGATAGAACCGCATAAGAGTGTCTATTTTGAAAACAATATTATTTATTGGCAGGAAGGCGAACTACTGAGTAAAAAATGGCAGGATCAACCTTATAAATTCTATTCATCTGCATTAAGGGAGCCGCAGGAAGTTACCAGTACTTTTGACATGGATTATAACCTTTATTATAATCCGAAGGCACAGGTAGAACAGGTTAAGTTTAACGGCCAAAGTTGGAGCGAGTGGCAACAGCGTGGCAAGGACGTACATTCTGTTTATGCCGATCCGTTGTTTGCAGATGCCGCTGCATTCGATTTTCGGTTAAAGCCTAATTCCCCGGCTCTTACCTTAGGCTTTCAACCAATAGATGCTACCAAAGCAGGTGTGCGAAAAATGAATAATGAAAAATGAATAATGAATAATGAACAATTGAATAATAGTGTTAAGTTTCCTTGATTTAATGATATTGAAAATTGATCTTAGTTCATTCAAAAGTTTGAGAATATGCTCCGTAATTTCCGCCCTTTACTGCTAATCCTTTTTTCTTTTCTGCACTCGCTTTCAGCACAGTCACAAAAGCCAAATGTTGTGTTTATCTTGACCGACGACCAGGGCTATGGTGATTTAGCTTGCCATGGTAACCCTTATATCAAAACCCCCAACTTAGATAAACTGCATTCTGAAAGTGTTCGATTTACAGATTACCATGTAGCTACTACCTGTGCACCTACCCGTGCTGGTTTAATGACAGGTAAAAATTGTAATAAGGTTGGGGTATGGCACACCATTATTGGCAGAGAGCTTTTGAGGAGAGAGGAAGTAACGATGGCGGAAATTTTTAAACAGGCAGGCTACTCTACCGGCATCTTCGGCAAATGGCACTTAGGTGATAATTATCCGTTCAGGCCGCAGGACCGGGGATTTGATGAAGTTTTAATTCATGGCGGCGGTGGTGTTACCCAAACCCCTGATTATTGGAACAATGACTATTTCGATGATACCTATTTTCATAATGGTAAGCCTCAAAAATATTCTGGCTACTGCACTGATGTTTGGTTTTCGGAAGCAACTAAATTTATAAGTAAGCAAAAAAAACCTTTCTTATGTTACATTGCTACCAATGCCCCGCATAGTCCTTACAATGTAAGCGATAAGTACAGTCAGCCTTATAAGAATAATCCTAAAATCACTAATCCCAACTTTTACGGTATGATTACTCACCTCGATGAACAGGTGGGGCAATTGATTTATAAGCTGAAGAAAGAAGGTTTATATGAGAATACTATAATAGTATTTATGACGGATAACGGATCAGCAGGGGGAGTAAAATTTGATAGCAAGGGAGAAGTAGTTTCAGGTTATAATGCCGGCATGAGAGGGATAAAAGGTACCCCTTATGATGGTGGTCACCGGGTTCCTTTCTTCTTACATTGGCCAAAGGCGGGTTATAATAAAGGTAAAAATATTAGTACCCTTACCTCTTACACTGATGTTTTGCCTACTTTAATCGATCTATGTAAAATCAATTATTCCAGGCATATTGCTTTCGATGGCAAAAGCTTGTTGCCTCTGCTGCAAGGAAAGGATAGAAACTGGCCAGACCGCCTATTAATTGCAGATGTGCAACGGGACGAATTTCTGGTAAAATGGAAACAATCGTCGGTTATGACCAAACAATGGCGACTGGTAAATAGAAGTGAACTTTATGACATGGAGCACGATCCCGGTCAGAAAAATAATATTGCCTCTCAGCACACTGATGTAGTTAAAACTTTAGAACAGGCTTACGAGCAATGGTGGCAGGATGTGTCAGTGAGAGCTAATGAATACTCCCGCTTTATCGTTGGTTCGCCCCGCCAAAAAGTAACCATTCTAACTTCCCACGATCTTCATGCTGAAAAAGATTACCCGGCATGGAACCAGGAAATGGTTCGGGCCGGGAATAAAGTGAATGGCTTCCTGGCATTAGAAGCTGCTGAGGCTGGTAAGTACGAAATACAATTAAGAAGATATCCTGTTGAGAGCAACCTTGCATTAGCTGCCATTGCACCAAAAGGAGAGCTGGCGCCCGGAGGACGACCTTACCTTCCTGGAGTGGCGATACCTGTTAAAAAAGTGAAGGTATCTATAGGATCAATTCAATACGAAAAAGAGGTGAAGGCAGATGATACAGCCATTTCTTTTACCCTTCCCCTGCCGAAGGGAAACTTTAATTTAACTACTGTTTTGCAAGACGCCTTAAACCAGGAATGGCCGGCTTATTATGTGTATATAAAAAAACTTTAGAAAGAAATGCACCATTGTTCGACAGAGTATTTCTCCATCGCGCTATTTCAATTGATGAAATCATAGATAATAGCTATGAAAATATTTCTATACACAGTACGATAAGGGATATGATTAAAATAGTAAATGAAAGTAATAAAACGGTTTTTGCCGTTCACGACGATGAAAGCCTTTTTGTGGGTATCCTTGAATTGAACGACATAAAGAAGTTGATTTTGCAAAAAGATATTCCGGAGGCATCGTCTGTTTCCGCTCTTGTAAAACATCCATCGGAAGTATTCTATTTTAAAGACTCGGTAACAAGGCTGATGAAAAAATTTGATGATACCAATAGCTGGCATCTACCTGTTTTAAACGCAGAGAACAAATTTGTCGGCTTCATCTCGAAATCAAAGTTGTTCGCACATTACAGAAAATCTCTTTCAGAAAACAGTGACCTCTACCAGGATTTTTAAACGTATCATTCTCGGGCAGAACATTGTATCATCATTGAACCATTATGCAAATTTATAACCTCATAACGCTCATTATTGTTTTAACCGCCATCTTTGGTTATATCAATTTCCGTTTCATAAAGTTACCTGCTACTATCGGAATTATGCTTATGTCACTGGTAGTGTCACTTCTGGTTATTGCTACGGGTTACATATATCCCGGCTTCTCTATAAAGATTACTGACCTAACAAAAACCATTGATTTCAACACAGCTTTAATGAAGGTGATGCTGGCTTTTTTATTGTTTGCAGGAGCAATTCATATTGATGTAAAACGATTAAAAACGCAAAGCGCATCCATCATCACCTTCTCTACATTTGGGGTTATAGTATCTACTTTTATAATAGCGGCTTTACTGTTTGTCGTAACCAAATGGTTCGGTGTACCTATTGATTTTATTTATTGTTTATTGTTTGGTGCATTAATTTCACCTACAGACCCTATTGCTGTTTTAGGCATTTTAAAAAAAGCCAATATACCGCCAACACTCGAAATGAAAATATCAGGTGAGAGCCTGTTTAATGATGGAGTGGCAGTAGTGGTTTTTATTACCATTTATGAAATTATACAGGTGGGTTATGAGAATGTATCTGCTTTGCAGATAGGATGGCTCTTTTTAAAAGAAGCCGGCGGCGGTCTTATCTTCGGTTTGCTGTTGGGGTATATTGGTTTTTGGGCATTACGCTCCATAGATAATTATGTGATAGAAGTATTGATAACACTGGCAATTGTAATGGGTGGCTATGCATTGGCAGATTACCTGCACATAAGCGGGCCGTTGGCAATGGTAGTAGCCGGTATAGTTACCGGCAACAAAAGTCTTGAACATGGAACCAGTGATGTGACAAGAGATTACATCAACAAATTTTGGGAGATGCTGGATGAAGTATTGAACGCCATTTTATTTTTACTCATTGGTTTTGAAATGTTGATTATTCAATTCAATCAAACCTTGTTTTGGCTCGGTTGTGTAACCATTGTCATTGTTTTATTTGCAAGATTTATTTCCGTTGCCTTGCCCATATCGGTATTGCGGTTTAGTAAAACATTTGAACCGAATGCCATTCCCATTTTAACCTGGGGTGGGTTGCGGGGTGGTATATCTGTAGCCCTCGCTTTGTCATTGCCCAAAAGTTCTTATAGTGAAGTAATCGTTTCCATTACTTACATTGTTGTGCTGTTTTCTATCATAGTGCAGGGATTAACCATTGGCAAATTTGCAAAAAAGCTGGCAAATTAAATTAGTAGTACGAAACTGATGAACATTTGAGAAAATACATTCGGGACATATTAAGTTTAAGAGAGACATCTGATTTTGAAAAGACCAGGTCAACCATCAGTAATGGTGTCACCTTGCGCGGTTATAATTTATGGATATTGCTTTGTTCGTCCATTCTTGCATCTATCGGTTTAGATACAAATTCAGCAGCTATCATTATTGGTGCAATGCTTATATCTCCCTTGATGTCACCTATTTTGGGAGTAGGCTTATCGGTTGCTATTCATGATAAACAACTGCTCATTCGTTCATTAAGAAACCTTGCATTGGCTGTGGTGATAAGTCTTTTTGCATCGGTTCTTTATTTTATATTAACACCATTAGGACAACTCACCAGCGAAGAACAGGCAAGAACATTTCCAACATTACTTGACGTATTGGTAGCACTCTTCGGAGGCATTGCAGGCATCGTATCAATTTCAAGGCACGATCAAACAAATGCTATACCTGGGGTTGCCATTGCAACGGCATTAATGCCGCCGCTTTGCACCGCAGGCTTTGGGTTGGCTACTATGCAATGGAACTACTTTTTGGGAGCATTTTATTTGTTCTTCATCAATGCAGTGTTTATAAGTTTAGCTACATACCTTATCGTTAAGTATCTGCATTTTCCTGAGAAAGAATTTGTAAATAAAAAATTGCAAAGAAGATATTCTTATTGGTTTACCGCAATAAGCATAATAGTATTAGCGCCAAGTGTTTATTTTTTATACACGGTTTATCAAAAAGAAAAAGTAAAAAGAGAAATAAGCGATTTAGTAATCACTCCAATAAAAAAACAGGGAAATGAAATATTAAAGTGGGAAGTGGATGCAAAAGATACCGTTAACTTCATTAAAGTCTATCATTCAGGAAAGCCGTTAAATGACAGTATAAAAAAGGCGATTGACAGCACCTTAGAAAGCCATCATATGGCAAAATATCACTTCCAATCTATGCGGGTAAATATGACCAAAGAAGAGGTGAATGCATTAAGCGCCGATGTGTCAAGACAAATGTTTCAGCAGTTGCAATTACAGAATTTTGATAGGGAAAGCAATTTGCATGAAAACGATACTTTATCCTACCTGCAATTATCTAAAGAAGCAGCAGCAGCATTTCATTTTATAGATACTTTATACAATGGATGGATAACTGTACCTGATTCACTTAAAAAAATGGATACTATTCCTGTTGTTTTTTTTCAATGCGCAGTATAAAAACATATTTTGGTTATAATAAGTTTTTGACCGAAACATTTTTTTAACTTAGGTCTACAGCTAAATTGCAATAAAATAAAACGGCTCTATAGTTCTATGGCAGCTTAAGACAGTGACCTCTACCAGGATTTTTAAACGTATCATTCTCGGGCAGAACATTGTATCATCATTGAACCATTATGCAAATTTATAACCTCATAACGCTCATTATTGTTTTAACCGCCATCTTTGGTTATATCAATTTCCGTTTCATAAAGTTACCTGCTACTATCGGAATTATGCTTATGTCACTGGTAGTGTCACTTCTGGTTATTGCTACGGGTTACATATATCCCGGCTTCTCTATAAAGATTACTGACCTAACAAAAACCATTGATTTCAACACAGCTTTAATGAAGGTGATGCTGGCTTTTTTATTGTTTGCAGGAGCAATTCATATTGATGTAAAACGATTAAAAACGCAAAGCGCATCCATCATCACCTTCTCTACATTTGGGGTTATAGTATCTACTTTTATAATAGCGGCTTTACTGTTTGTCGTAACCAAATGGTTCGGTGTACCTATTGATTTTATTTATTGTTTATTGTTTGGTGCATTAATTTCACCTACAGACCCTATTGCTGTTTTAGGCATTTTAAAAAAAGCCAATATACCGCCAACACTCGAAATGAAAATATCAGGTGAGAGCCTGTTTAATGATGGAGTGGCAGTAGTGGTTTTTATTACCATTTATGAAATTATACAGGTGGGTTATGAGAATGTATCTGCTTTGCAGATAGGATGGCTCTTTTTAAAAGAAGCCGGCGGCGGTCTTATCTTCGGTTTGCTGTTGGGGTATATTGGTTTTTGGGCATTACGCTCCATAGATAATTATGTGATAGAAGTATTGATAACACTGGCAATTGTAATGGGTGGCTATGCATTGGCAGATTACCTGCACATAAGCGGGCCGTTGGCAATGGTAGTAGCCGGTATAGTTACCGGCAACAAAAGTCTTGAACATGGAACCAGTGATGTGACAAGAGATTACATCAACAAATTTTGGGAGATGCTGGATGAAGTATTGAACGCCATTTTATTTTTACTCATTGGTTTTGAAATGTTGATTATTCAATTCAATCAAACCTTGTTTTGGCTCGGTTGTGTAACCATTGTCATTGTTTTATTTGCAAGATTTATTTCCGTTGCCTTGCCCATATCGGTATTGCGGTTTAGTAAAACATTTGAACCGAATGCCATTCCCATTTTAACCTGGGGTGGGTTGCGGGGTGGTATATCTGTAGCCCTCGCTTTGTCATTGCCCAAAAGTTCTTATAGTGAAGTAATCGTTTCCATTACTTACATTGTTGTGCTGTTTTCTATCATAGTGCAGGGATTAACCATTGGCAAATTTGCAAAAAAGCTGGCAAATTAAATTAGTAGTACGAAACTGATGAACATTTGAGAAAATACATTCGGGACATATTAAGTTTAAGAGAGACATCTGATTTTGAAAAGACCAGGTCAACCATCAGTAATGGTGTCACCTTGCGCGGTTATAATTTATGGATATTGCTTTGTTCGTCCATTCTTGCATCTATCGGTTTAGATACAAATTCAGCAGCTATCATTATTGGTGCAATGCTTATATCTCCCTTGATGTCACCTATTTTGGGAGTAGGCTTATCGGTTGCTATTCATGATAAACAACTGCTCATTCGTTCATTAAGAAACCTTGCATTGGCTGTGGTGATAAGTCTTTTTGCATCGGTTCTTTATTTTATATTAACACCATTAGGACAACTCACCAGCGAAGAACAGGCAAGAACATTTCCAACATTACTTGACGTATTGGTAGCACTCTTCGGAGGCATTGCAGGCATCGTATCAATTTCAAGGCACGATCAAACAAATGCTATACCTGGGGTTGCCATTGCAACGGCATTAATGCCGCCGCTTTGCACCGCAGGCTTTGGGTTGGCTACTATGCAATGGAACTACTTTTTGGGAGCATTTTATTTGTTCTTCATCAATGCAGTGTTTATAAGTTTAGCTACATACCTTATCGTTAAGTATCTGCATTTTCCTGAGAAAGAATTTGTAAATAAAAAATTGCAAAGAAGATATTCTTATTGGTTTACCGCAATAAGCATAATAGTATTAGCGCCAAGTGTTTATTTTTTATACACGGTTTATCAAAAAGAAAAAGTAAAAAGAGAAATAAGCGATTTAGTAATCACTCCAATAAAAAAACAGGGAAATGAAATATTAAAGTGGGAAGTGGATGCAAAAGATACCGTTAACTTCATTAAAGTCTATCATTCAGGAAAGCCGTTAAATGACAGTATAAAAAAGGCGATTGACAGCACCTTAGAAAGCCATCATATGGCAAAATATCACTTCCAATCTATGCGGGTAAATATGACCAAAGAAGAGGTGAATGCATTAAGCGCCGATGTGTCAAGACAAATGTTTCAGCAGTTGCAATTACAGAATTTTGATAGGGAAAGCAATTTGCATGAAAACGATACTTTATCCTACCTGCAATTATCTAAAGAAGCAGCAGCAGCATTTCATTTTATAGATACTTTATACAATGGATGGATAACTGTGCCTGGTTCACTTAAAAAAATGGATACTATTCCTGTTGTTTTTTATAAAACGAAAAAAGCAATAACAAAAACGCAGTCGAAACAACTGTACGATTTTCTGGTAATAAGATTGTTAAAAGATACCTTACTAATATCTGAAATAAAAAGGTAATGCAATTAGGTTTGCACAAACAAAGCATCAAATCTTCGAAATGTTAGAAAAGCCTGAGATTGCCCATTCAAGCAACTGCAATTTGCGGTAACGATATCAGTTCATCGTGCCTGTACGTGTCGGCGCTTACTATAATTTACGCGGGGCAATATGCATGGGTATCGTTGCTGATTGTAGCCTTGGTCTTATTCTTATTCAGAAAAATTTATGGCGAAGTTGTTGGCGCTTTACCGTTAAATGGCGGCGCTTATAATGTGCTGTTAAACACTACCTCAAAGCGCATGGCATCTTTTGCAGCGTGTCTTACCATTCTCTCTTACATGGCTACCGCGGTTATTTCTGCATACGAAGCAGTGTTTACCTGCATGATATAATTAATGGATTGCCCTTAATGATTTCCACGGCAATTTTGCTCGCCATATTTATGGCGCTTTCAATTATGGCATTGGCGAATCAGCAAAAGTTGCGGTAATTATTTTTATTATTCATCTTACATCGCTGTTGCTGCTCGTGCTTATCTGCTGCTGGTTCCTGTTAAATAATGGCCTAAGTATTTTTAATATCAACTGGCATCTTCCCGTTAAATCAGGAAGTTTAGTTACTGCACTTTTCCTTGGTTTTTCTGCTGCAATGCTCGGCATTTCAGGTTTTGAAAGCTCGGCTAACTTTGTTGAAGAACAGCAACCGGGTGTTTTTCCTAAAACCTTAGAAACATGTGGGCGGTAGTGAGCTTTTTTAATCCGTTATAGCATTGCTCGCCATTTGCATAGTTCCCCTTACCATTATAAAGTCGCATGAAGAATCATTGCTTTCTTTTATGGGTAAAACAACAGGCGGTGCATGGCTGGGTTATCTTATCTCAGTGGATGCAGTGCTTGTGTTGAGCGGCGCTGTGCTTACTTCTTATGTTGGCGTTACCGGGCTTGCAAAACGAATTACGCTCGATCGTATTTTTTCCCAACTACTTTCTTAAAGAAAATAAGAGATGCGTAAACTACCGCATAATCATCGGGTTCTTTATATTGTGCATTTCGGTGTTGCTGGTTACAAAGGGAAACCTGGCAGATGTTTATACATTTTCTTTCCTATCCGTGATGGCATTATTTGGTATTGGCAATTTATTTCTAAAAGCTAAAAGGCGAAAGCTTCCACGCCCTGAAAAAAGCGACTATTATATCTGTACTGCTGGCTATAGGTTTTGTGGATAATGCTTAACAGGACGCTGGTAATTAAATGGATCATATACCTTATCGAATATCTATATCGTCCTCTTAGAAAATTTGTCATCAGCAGCAGTAGAAATCTTCATAATTTGCTAAGAAAAATTAATTCACAGGAACTCGTATTTTTTACAAAGGGTGATAATGTTGCCATACTAAACCGGGTAATGATATATGTGGAAGAAAATGAAACAACGAAAAGGTTGAAAATTGTACATGTTTGCGACAGTAATGAAACAGATAATGAAGCCCTCATAAAAGACATTGAAGTATTTAGACAGGGCATATCCCGATATACATATTGAGTTTGTAGAAGTTGAAGGGACATTCGGGCCGGAAATAAATTTCCCTATCGCGTTTCTGAACTTGGAGGTGTTAGGCTAATAATGTAGAGGGCAAATAAACAACTTATTATATACTTCGGTGTTATAATGCGTACAGTATAATTCTCTAAATTTAAAATTCGCAATGGATATAAATAAGGCTTACCAGATTATTGCTAACAAGCTATTGTTGTGGTTAAAAGAACTTATAAGACTGTTACCTAATATTGCGTTAGCCACACTGGTATTGGTGCTTGGATTTTTTATTGCCAAATGGTTAAAAAAAATTGCGTGTAAAATTTCACAAGGTTTATTCATAATGATACACTGAATAATCTCTTTTCTTCTTTGGTGTACATTTTTGCGTCAGGGGTTACCATTTTTGTAGCACTCAGCATCCTTAATCTTGATAAGGCAGTTACTTCTATTTTGGCTGGCGCCGGCATTCTTGGTTTGGCTTTGGCATTCGCTTTCCAGGATATTGCTTCCAACTTTATGTCCGGTATTTTTCTGTCTATCCGCAGACCATTGCATACCGGGGATATTGTACAGATAAAAAATTACATGGGAAAAATTACACAAATTAATTTACGCGATACGGTACTTAGAACCTTTCAGGGACAGATGGTTATTATACCCAACAAAGAAGTACTGCAAAATCCCATCGAAAATTATTCTCTCTTAGGTAAAAGAAGGATGGACTTAACTGTAGGCGTTTCGTACGGTGATGATCTGCAAAAAGTAAAAAACGTTACCCTTAAGGCATTAGAAGGAATCGAGGGACTTACTAAAGACGATGAAATCACTTTTTTTTACAAGGAGTTTGGCGACAGCTCTATAAATTTTGACGTACGGCTATGGGTACACACTGCCGAACAACCCGAATATTTGCAGGTAAGAAGCGAAGCAGTAATGCGCATAAAACAAGCATACGACGAAAATAATATTACCATTCCTTTCCCAATAAGAACGTTGGATTTTGGCATAAAAGGCGGCCTACCCTTGAAAGAAATAACAATAAATACGAGTGCTGCTAAAGCTTAGATTAATTAATTCGGTTGAATAATGAAACAACAGTTAACACACGAACGAAATAAGCTTCTTTCCTCAATAGAAAAGTTTTTAGAAGGTCCAATGATTTTTTTAGGCTTTGTATGGCTTGTGTTATTGGTTATAGAATTAGTATGGGGACTGAGTAAGCCACTTGAATATACAAGCCTTACTATCTGGATTATTTTATAATAGACTTTCTTATCAAGTTTGTTTTAGCTCCAACTAAAGTTATTTTTTTGAAGAGAAACTGGTTGACTGCTGTTTCACTTCTTATTCCTGCCTTAAGGGTCTTTCGCATTTTCAGATTTATTCGTTTGTTACGTGGATTAAAAGGCATCAGGCTTGTACGCATCGTTTCTTCTTTAAACAGGAGCATGAACAGTCTTGGCGCAACTATGAAAAGAAGAGGCTTTGGTTACGTTATGGCAATTATCGTTACCGTAACATTTGCCGGCGCTGCAGGTATGTATGCACTTGAAAAGCCAAACCCCGGTTTTGATACCTATGGAATGGCGTTATGGTGGACAGCTATGCGGGTAATAACTGCAGGCAACGAATTTAATCCTTCCACTCCCGAAGGCAGGGGACTTGCTTTTATTATTGCTATATTCGGCTATACTATTTTTGGCTATGTTACTGCCACTTTTGCCACCTTCTTTATTGGTCGCGATGCGGAAGAAAAAGATGCACCTGTAGCGGGCTCAAAGGATATTGAAGAATTAAAGAAAACCATTCAAACTTTGTCAAAAGATATCCAGGAATTAAGAGCAGGTCTAAAATAATTATAAGCATTCGCCGGGATTATCGCGTTTCTGAACTCGGCGTTGTCGGGGTTAATAATGTAAATGGCAGGCAAAGAACCTATATTGTTAGAAGAGCTATAAAGGCAATAACAATATACTTACTGCCCTAATGATAGTTGGGCATAATAGGGGAAGTGGTCTGAGCCAAATGCAGGTAAGCGTTCTACATCAATTACTTTAAACGCAGCATCAACAAAAATGTAATCAAGCGGCCAGCGCATGATAAAGGATGTTGCATCGAAAGTGTTATAAAAACCTCTTCCATGACGAATGTCTTTTAATCCGCTGATTTGTTGAAATACTTTGATGTTGTGAGACCATCCTACTTCATTAAAATCTCCCGCAACCAACACAGGTAATTTATTACCGGCAATAATACGGGCAGCTTTCGGCAAAGCCACTTCTTCTGTACCAGCATTATCGGGATGTTTGCTTGGCGCCGGCGCCACCGGGTGTATGGTAAATAACTGGAATTTGGCGCTATCCTGCAGCGTAACTATTGAATGAAATGAAGGGACGCTATCATGATTAAGGAAATATTTTACTGTCACTTAGCGGAAGTTTTGAATACAGGCACATACCATAGGTATTGGC
>MWWB01000268.1_pt1 | contig 12360 bp, 8 predicted proteins | sample 1047291 | NCBI WGS metagenome assembly MWWB01 (sample SAMN06349976, study PRJNA376086) | soil metagenome | isolation source: MS4-1 sample Antarctic (ecotone) soil | place: Antarctica | reverse complement strand
CAAACTGCCATCCCTAAAAATTGGATTGCTTTTGTGCCTATCTTACTTAAGGATAATAAAAGCATTCTTAGAAGAGGCGGGATTGAAAAAATAAGACCTGTTACAAGCATTCTTCGACCTGGTCTCCGGCCAGATAAAGCTTGGGAAAGAAATTACGCCATTGAAGAAAATGAAGTAGGATGAACACTCACTGCAATTTTAGATCAACCAAATGATGATCCGCGTTGTGGTTAAACCTATTTTTGTGATAATGTAATTATAATCATTGAGCATAAAAATTCTCTCTGATATTAATAATAATATTATCGAAATACAATAACCCAAATTAATCTGGTATCCTTAATAAATATCATGAAATCATATACCTGTTCTTTGACTGTTTTTTTTGTTTTTCTAAGTTTAGCGGGTTCCGCCCAAAAAAATCTGAATAAAAATAAAGCACCAAATATCATCCTTATTCTTGCCGACGACCTGGGTTGGAGCCAGACTTCTGTTATGATGGATCCCCGTGTTAAAGGTTCATCATCTAATTATTTAGAAACGCCCAACATTGCAGCGTTTGCAAGTAAGGGCATGCGTTTTACCAACGGTTATTCACCCGCTCCACTTTGCACACCAACACGCCGCAGTATTCTTTGTGGCACCAGCGCTGCCCGCAGTGGGGAAGAGTTTGCAAGCGATTGGGTGCCTGCAAATCATGCCACTATTCCCAGCTTACTTAAACAAGCTAATCCGGCTTATAAAACAGCGCACATTGGTAAGTGGGGCGAGCAAATGATAAGCAGCCCTGAAGAATGTGGCTATGATGTTAGCAGCGGGATGACGGGTAATAAAGACGGTAACCTTAAAGTAAGTGGCGATCCCAACAGTGGCCCATTGGGAAAAAAGATTGGAGAAAAAGATTATTATTCTACAGATGACCCAAAGGCTACAGACTTGCTTACAAATTCTGCTATTCAATTTATCCAACAACAAACAAAAGCAGGCAACCCTTTTTATTTACAGGTAAGCTATTATGCCACACACCTTGATGTAGCCGCCCGTGAAAAAACGGTGGCAAAATACATTGAGAAAGGAAACCCGGACCGGGGCTATACCCCATCATGGGCAGCTATGCTGGATGAACTAGATGCCGGGGTAGGGCGATTGCTTGCAGCAATAGCTAAAGCAGGAATTGGTGACAACACCTACATAATCTATACCGCCGATAATGGCGGACGGCCAACTATTCCCGGCGGCACTTCCTCTGTACCTCCTAACATTCCTTTGAGTGGAGCTAAGCACAGTCTTTTAGAAGGTGGTATCAGGGTGCCGTTTATTGTTTGTGGCCCCGGCATAAAACCAGGTTCGGTTTGTAATACACCGGTAGTCGGTTACGACTTTCTTCCAACATTTTATGATCTTGCCGGTGGAAAAAACCTGCTTAATAAAGAGATTGATGGTGGCAGTATGCAGACGTTATTTAATAACCCTCTTAATGGTGCAGTTAAGCGTACAGAAAATGCGCTTTATTTTAGCAGGCCTGACAGGGGATTTTCTGCTATACGACAGGGAGAATACAAGCTTATGTTGTTCTGGAATGCAAAGGGAGATATTGCTTCACGAAAACTTTATCAATTTAATCCCAACCCTACAGAAGAAGGAAGAGACATTGCTTTGAGTAATCCCCAGAAAGCTGATGAGTTACAAAAGCTTTTACAGAACTATCTTAAATCTGTGAATGCAAAAACTGTAAAATCAGGAAAGAAGCCAATTAAAGATGATTGAGGTTAGTTTACCGCATGAAAATTATTAAATGGTTTTTGTATTATTTCTATGAGATTAATAAAAAAAGTTTGTTTGCCTGTTTTTGTTCAATTTCATTTTCAAAACCAAATATACTTCTCATAGTTTCGGATGATCAGGGAAAGATGCAGGTTGTTATGGTAATAAAATTATTAAAACACCCGGCATAGAGGCACTTGCAACTGATGGCATTCTCCTAAAAAATAGTAATGCGGGATGGAATAAAGTGTGAGCCTCCCATACTTTACATAAGATTACCATGTACTACCTATGCGTGATAAGAAGCGGCAACTATAAACTCATCTGGAATATTGCACACCAGATTCCTTTTGCTTTTGCATTGGATCTTGTGCAAAGCAACACCTGGCGCAGCGCTAAAGACCTTCTTTATTATGGCAAGAGAAAGAAAAATGATTTAATAAACAAACGTGCATTCGAACTATATGAGCTTGAAAAAGACCCGGATGAAATTAATAACCTTGCAAATTCAAAGACGCACGGAAATATTTTAGGAGAGCTGAAAAGCAAACTAAAAGCCTTTCAACAAAAGACTAAAGATTCGTGGATACATAAATGGACCTATGAATAAATCATAATTGAAACATACTATAATATAATGCCTGTAAACCGCAGAAAATTTATACAAAACGCAGCTATTACCGGTGCAGCAATAGCAATCACACCATTAATCAGGGCTGCCGGATTTGAATGTATTCATGAGCCATTTTCAATTAATGCTGCCCCGGAGAATATAACTTTTGGAGACCGGCAGCTTAAAATGAATTGTACTTATCCGCCCAATGTTTTTTATCATAATGGAAAAGGCGGTCGGTTGATTGATGTAACACAATCTCCATTTAATGCTAAGGGAGATGGTGGAGCAGATGATACAAAAGCACTTATAAAAGCGTATGATTTTGTCTTGGCAGAAATGGATGAATATGAATGGGATGGATCGGGTTCCAAATCGCCACTCGAGTATATTATTTATTTACCCAAAGGAACCTATCTTATCAGTGATACTATTATTTATTCCGGAGCATGGAGAAGTTACGAAAGCAGAACACAGGCAAACGCCATGCAACCAGGAAAAAAATTATTTGAAAAACTGGTTCGCATTCGTTTTTTTGGGCAGAGCCGGGAAGAGACTATCATCAAACTAAAAAATAATTGTTCGGGCTATAATAATACTCCCAAAGCCGTTGTATCGTTCGGTAAATCAGATTTGAATAATGCAGTAGCATTTAACTCATTCCGCAACATTACCATTAATACCGGCAACGATAATTACTCTGCTATTGGGTTGGATTTTTGCGGCGCCAATAATACCGGCATTCACAATGTGTCTGTTATTTCGGAAGATGGAAAAGGCATAGCAGGTATTGACTTTCGCATCAGTCCTTCTATGGGTTATCATAATGATATTACGATAACAGGTTTTGATTATGCCATACGAATGACGCCATATCACATGACACACAATTGCTTTGAATACCTCACTATTAAAAATCAGAATAAAGCCGGGGTACAATTAAATGAATGTTCAACCTGTATTCGTAAATGGTATTCTGTTAATAGAGTGCCTGCAATAGAAATTACTACCGATGCCGCACAGGCAATTATAATTGATAGTAAGCTTGAAGGTTCTGATAAGAATATTGCCGCTATCAATGCAAAACAGGGTACCGTTTTCATAAGAAATACAATTACTTCCGGGTATAAAAATTCAATACTGGTAAACAATAAAGCCGTGATAAGTGAAATGAATATTATCGAATATGTAAATGGACCAATACTTAGTTTAAGGGATGGTCAGGTTAAAAAATCTCTTAATCTACCTATAGAAGAATTGCCCGTAAATACATGGAACCAGGATTTCGATAACTGGGCAGACGTTGACAGCTTTGGCGCTAAGGGTGATGGAACAACAGATGACAGTGCTGCTGTTCAGGCTGCCTTTAATTCGGGTAAGCCGGTAATTTATTTTACCAAAGCTGTTTATAAATTATCATCCCCCGTAACGGTGCCAAAAAGTACACAGCATATTATGGGTTTCTATGGCTCACTAAACGGGCAACTTATAATTAACAACGGTGATAGTCCATTGCTGATAGAAGATTTTGGACAGAACTCTGAAACTATTATTAAGCATGATAACCCAAGAACCTTGGTACTTAATCACGTTCGTACATCTTATTCAAGTGCACACAATTCGGCAGATGCCAAAGTATTTATAAACAATTGTAACAACCTCGGCAAAAATGCAAGAACATTTACCAGGGGACGTTTTTGGGTTCGCTTTATGAACACGGAATATAAAATCGCTCCAAACTTTACCTGCAAAAGCGCCGACATGTGGGTGTTCGGTTACAAGGTAGAAGGACGAATGACAAACTTTGAAGTGTTAAACGGCGGCAGGCTCGAAGTATTAGGCGGCATGTGCAATGAACATGGCAAAGACTTCTCAAAAGAAATACCTGTTATACGAAATGTAGATTCAGGTTTGTGCTACGTTGGGCTAACCAATGGTCCCAATAAATTTGAAGTTATTGTTGAAGAAACTTTGCAGGGCAAAACAAAAAAACTTTTAGATACCGATTGTCCCAGGCGAGGTAAAGACCCAAAAGGTTGGGATAACGATGTTATTATTCCCATGTATGTAAGCTATAAAAGCTGATAGATCATTTCAGCATTTCACCATCATCTTTATGTCAATAATTTTTTTCATGTAAGTTCAATAAATCATTTATGAAAGCTTTCTTTTTTTTAGGGATAATATTTTGGGTGTCGAATGTTTGTTTCGCTCAAAATCAAGCGGCAAAAAAACCGGTAAACATACTGGTTATAATTGCAGATGACATGTCGAAAACCGCAGGTATCTATGGTGATAAAACCATTAGTACACCTGGCATTGATGGTGTTGCGAAAGATGGAGTTGTATTTAATAATGCACATTGTGCAGCTTCTTCGTGCTCCCCATCAAGGGCTGCTATATTAACATCCATGTATCCTCACCAGTTGAAGGAAGGCGGAAACCTGTGGGGCACCTTGCCTCTTGCTTATCCAAATTACACAACCCTGCTTGCTGATGACGGCTACCAGGTTGGTCTGGCAGGTAAAGGCTGGGGACCCGGAGATTTTAAGGTCGGTGGTTATACGCAAAATCCTGCCGGACCCGATTATGAAAACTTTGAACAATTCATAAATCAACTGCCTTCTGAAAAACCATTTTGCTTTTGGATTGGAAGTCAGGATCCCCATCGTCCTTATTTGCCCGAATTGAAAAAGACAGTTGAATTTAACAGAAGCGCATTAAAAGTGCCTTCATGGCTGCCCGATAATGAAATTGTAAGGGAAGATTTGTTAGATTATTATGCGGAGGTGAAGCGTTTCGACCAAACCGTAGAAAGTGCTGTGAACCTTTTGAAGAAAAAAGGTATGTATGATAATACGCTTATCATAATCACCAGTGATAATGGAATGCCTTTTCCAAGGGTAAAAGCCAATGCTTATGTCGCAAGCACAAATATTCCTTTAATAATGAGGTTGGGAAACCATTTTATAAAAGGTAAAAGATTCAATGAATTAGTAAGCCTTGTTGATCTGGCCCCAACCATTTTAAACCTTGCCAATATTAGCGTTCCGAAATCAATGATGGGCAAAACACTTGTTCCACTTCTTGTAAAAGGAAAAACTGATGAAAGATTTAATATGGTGTTTACCGAACGTGAACGTCATGCAAAAGTTCGTGAGGGAAATTTGAGTTACCCGGTAAGAGCTGTCCGAACAAAAGATTATTTGTACATCGAAAACTTAAGGCCCGACCGCTGGCCTGCCGGCGATCCTGCAAGTGTAGAAGCTACAGGAGCATTTGGAGATATTGACAATGGCCCGGCAAAACAATTTCTTGTAAAGAATAGGAACAATCCATCATACAAAAAAGAAGCAACCTGGAGTCTTGAAAAAAGACCTGATATAGAACTCTATGATTTAAAAAAAGATTCCAACCAGTTAATCAATGTTGCAGGTAACTCGGCTTATACTAAAATAAAAAAAGAACTGCGCGCTTCCTTATCTAAATGGCGCCGGCAAACTAATGACCCTCTTTTAAATAATGAGAATGATCCGTTTGATACGTATCCATATTATGGAGGAAAAAGAGGGAACTAATAAAGTATGTGCGGATGGATTAAGCTTTTTTAAAAATTTGGTACCGGCATTTGTGTTTTATAGTAATCATTGTTGCTTCACAATCCGTTTATCTGCTATACGAGTATATAACTTTGGGTTTTATATTCGAATCGTGCTGTAATAACGAAAAACCTCTTTTCCATTCCTACAGAAAAAAAATTAAGATCTGATAAATTATCTAAATTTTCTATATGAAAAAAATTCTCTACTTAATTGGGATGTTCATAACCTGTTTATTTTTCCTCTGCATTGCTCCCACCATTGCTTCCTGTCAATCAAAGGCTTCAGTAACGGTTAGTGGTAAAGTTATAGATGAAAAAAGCCAGCCATTAATTGGTGTTTCAGTTAAACTTGAAAATTCAGATATTGGTGTGGCAACAAATTCAGAAGGGAGATTTACTATTTCTGTTCCTAACGATAAAAGAGTACTTGTATTTTCATATTTAGGATATGAAAATAAGGAGGTAAGGATTACAAATGTTAGTGAATACAACGTCAATATGATACCTGCAGTAAGCACGTTAAATGAGGTTGTAGTTATTGGATACAGCACCCAAAGAAAAAAAGATGTTTCCGGTTCTGTTGTTTCTGTTTCCGGGGATCAACTAAAAAACCAATCTGTTACAGGCTTTGACCAGGCTTTAAAAGGACAGGCAGCAGGCGTGCAGGTTGTGCAAAATACAGGCGCCCCCGGAAGTGGTGTAACGGTAAGAATAAGAGGCAATAGTTCCATCACTGCCGGCAATGATCCACTCTATGTTATTGATGGCTTTCCCGTTACGGGAGGTTCAAGGGGAACAGAATTTCTGCCGGTAAGTTCCAATCCATTAAATGCAATTAACCCCGCAGATATTGAAAGCATTGATATTTTAAAAGATGCATCTGCCACAGCAATATACGGATCAAGAGGTGCAAACGGAGTTGTAATTGTAACAACAAAATCAGGCAAATCAGGTAAAGGGAAAGTTACTTTTGATACTTATTCCGGAATACAAAAGGTGACCAAAAAGGTTGATGTTCTCAATGCAGCAGAATTTGCTGAATATCATAAAGAAGCACAGAATAACGGTTGGCTGCAAAGCGGGGGTAATCCATCTACACCCAATGCTATGAGAGGGCAATACGCAGTAACTGATATTTATTTCGATCCTTCAAAATGGGCTAACACTGACTGGCAGGATCAAATACTTAGAACCGGAATGGTGCAAAACTATAATTTAGCATTTACCGGTGGTAATGAAAATATACGCTATGCCATATCAGCAAGCCACTATAGAAATGAAGGAATAGTAATAGAAACTGCTCTAAAAAGATATGCTTTCAAAATAAATTTTGATGCAAAGCTAAACAACAGATTAAATTTAGGTGTACGCTTAACGCCTTCATATAGTATAAACAATGAAATAAACACCGACGGTCAATTTGCAAATGCCCTCGTTGGAATGGCTTTAAGACTCACTCCTTTTGTTGGCCCTTATTTACCTGATGGTAACTATCAAAACCCTTTAGCACTTCGCAATGCGCAAAATTTAGGTAACCTGGGTGCTGTTGATAATCCGGTAGCCAGGGCAAAAGAAGATCAGTTCGATCTTGACCAGAGCAGAGTTTTGGGAAACTTATTTTTAGAATATAAAATAACAGATGATTTAAAATTTAAAACCTCAATAGGTGTAGATAACAATAATAATCGCACCCATCGTTTTTTAAGTTCTAAAACCGGAAGAGGAGGATCACCACCACCCAATATTCCTTCGGGCATAGCATCGTCCTCACAGGAAATCGAGTGGTTGAATGAAAATTTATTAACCTACAATAAAACATTTAATGCAAAGAATATTCTAACGGCTATCGCGGGTTTTTCCACACAGAAAAATGATTACCGGTTTATCCAGGTGAATGGCTCTAACTACCCGAACGATAATGTACAGTATGTATCTGCTGCCGGCATTGTCAACGCTGGTACAGAAAACAGAAGCCAATGGTCGTTGGTTTCTTATTTTGGAAGGGTAAACTATGTCTTATCGGATAAGTATATTGTTACAGCAACAATGAGAAGAGATGGCTCCTCACGTTTCGGTTCAGAGAATAAATATGGTCTATTTCCATCAGGTGCCATAGCCTGGCGCATGTCTGAAGAAAACTTCATGAGAAATATAGGTTCTATATCCAACTTTAAATGGAGGTTGAGTTATGGTATTTCAGGTAATAACAATATACCCAATTATGCCTTTGTTCCCAATATTGTGAATACAGGATACGTATTTGGCACTACCCCCATTGTAGTAAATGCAATATTAAGTGGCAGACTGGCTAATCCTTCTGTTACCTGGGAGACTAAAAAGACTATTAATCTCGGCGCTGATATTGGATTATTTAATAATCGTATTGAAATTACCACTGACTTCTATAAATCAAATACAGACGGACTACTATTAAATGTAAATATCCCTGCTGTATCGGGCTTTGGAACATCCCTGCAAAACGTAGGAGAAGTTGAAAACAAAGGATTTGAGTTTGCGATTAGTACAAAAAACCTGGTAAATAAAATAAAATGGAATACTAATGCTAATATAAGTTTTAATAGAAACAAGGTACTTGCACTTGGAGGAGCAGCTGGTGACTTTATTGATGTGGGCTCTTCACGAACGGTTGTAGGTAAACCGTTAGGGCTATTTTATATGCGTGTTACAGATGGGATTTTTAATACACAGGAGGAAATTAATAAACACGTACCTCAGGATAACGCTCCAAAACCGGGCGACAGGAAATTTAAGGACGTAAACGGCGATGGAGCTGTAAATAATAATGATCTTGATTTCGTAGGAGATCCTAACCCGGATTTCAATTACGGAATTACAAATACAATATCATATAAAAGTTTTGATTTCAATTTATTAATTAATGGCGTATATGGAAATGACATTTTTTATAATTATGCTGTCGGAACTAACTTAAATGGAAACTTAAACCAGGATGGTGTTATAAGAGGCAGATGGCGTTCGCCCGAAAATCCTGGTACAGGTAATATTCCTAAAGCCATTTCTGTTGCAAATACACTAACCGCTGTTCCTTCCGATTTTTTTATGCTGGATGGCTCCTATTTAAGGATAGCAAATATTACCCTGGGTTATACTTTTCCAAACATAAATAACAGTAAAATTAAAATAAGCAATGCCCGGCTTTACGTTAGCGGGCAGAACATCTTTACATTTTCAAAATATCCGGGATATGATCCTGAAATCGGGGCTGGCGGCGGTAACCCCCTATCTAATGGAGTAGATGCCGGAATATATCCTATGTCTAAACTATTTTCCGTTGGCTTAAATCTTACATTTTAATTATACTATTATGAGATCATATTTAAAATATTTAGCGTGCTTCCTGGTCATATCAGTTTCTTCATGCAAAAAATTTATAGATCTTCTTCCTGTTGATCAGGCTAATTCTGAAAACTCGTTTCAAAGCCCGGCAGATGCAAACCTTGCGGTAGCGGGAATTTATGATGCGCTGCATAGCAATGCGTATGCACAAGATATGGCTTTGCTTACCGAACTGATATCAGACAATGCAAGAATACAACCATCCAGGCAAGGAGGTTCAGGTGTAAGTGATAACCGGGAATTGGATTTTTTTCAACTCACTGACCAAAACGGTTTTATTCAAAACCGTTGGAGTGCACTATACAAAGGTATTGCCGCAGCAAATCAGCTATTAAATAAAATTGAACAGATACCATTTACAGATGCTCTTCTGAAAAACCAATATATTGGTGAAGCAAGATTTCTGCGGGCAGTGTTTTATTTTGACCTGGTGAGATTTTTTGGAGGAGTACCTTTATCTCTTACACAAATTACAAATACAGCCGATGCTTTTTCGTTTAAACGTTCAACTGAACAGGAAGTTTACCAGGCGATAATTTCTGATCTTTCTGAAGCTTCAAAAGCATTGCCTGTAAATTATCCAGCCTCAAATAGTGGAAGGGCAACGCAGGGTGCGGCTAAAGCATTACTTGCCAAAGTTTATCTTACAAACAATAATGCCGACCTGGCTTTGCCATTACTTAGAGAGTTAACGAAAGCGCCCTATACATACATCCTGATGCCCACTTATGCGGCATGCTTCGATACAGATAACAACGCAGAAAGTATTTTTGAAATTCAATATACGTCCATTGTTCCGGGAGAAGGAAATCCTTATCCTAATTTCTTTTTAACCAACGATAATACTGCAGGAAGAGATATATATGGCGCTTCGTACCTGGGTGTAACAGGTGCAGGTGTTTGTATACCTACCTTTGAGTTATTCAATTCTTATGAAGCAAATGACACCAGAAGACCCTATACATTATTAAAATATTTTTCGAAGCAGGAAGCCGTTGACCTTTACATAGTTTATAAATACAGGGGCATTCCAACCAGTGCATTTAATTCAGAAGATAATATTGTTCTATTGAGGTACGCAGATGTACTACTGATGCTTGCCGAAGCAATAAACGAGAGTGGAAAAGCGCCTGCTGCTGAAGCTTACGATGCTTTGGATGCGGTTAGAAAACGTGCCGGCTTGCCTGTTGTAACCAGGAATTTTAATTATGAATCTTTTAGGTTAGCATTATTAGATGAAAGAAGGTGGGAATTTGCATTTGAAAATCAAAGATGGTTCGACCTTAAAAGATTTAATAAAGCAATTGATATATTAACTGCAAAAGGTTATAGCATAAAGCCCTTTCACCTTCTTTATCCTGTACCTAGAAAAGAAGTTGAAATAAGCCAGGGAAATATTACCCAGAACCCGGGATATTAATTGAACATTCTGTACTAGCGTTTAAGCATTATAATAAACCCAATTCAATCAGCATGTTTAAATTAACAGTAATTAATCTCATTCTTACTTTTTTAATTATTGGCAGTACAGCTAAGGCGCAACATGAAAATCGAAAAGCTTTACCAAAAAATAAGAAACCTAATGTTGTTATTCTTTTAGCTGATGACCTTGGCTATCGTGATCTTAGCTCTTATGGAAGCAAAGAAGTTGAAACTCCTGTATTAGATCAATTAGCTGCTTCCGGTATGAAGTTCACAAATTTCTATGCTGCATCCGGCGTTTGTTCACCGTCAAGGGCGGCGTTGCTAACCGGAAGATTTTCTTTAAGGGCAGGAGTTTATAGCTGGCTTGACCCATCACAAAAAATGCATTTGCACAGAGATGAAATAAGCATTGCAGAAATACTAAAAGGTGCGGGTTACAAAACTGCTCACATTGGTAAATGGCATTTAGGCTACGATTTGGTAGCGGAGTCTGGTCCGGGACCAAACCCACACGACCAGGGTTTCGATTATTGGTTTGCCACTGCAAATAATGCCCTCCCAACACATTTAAATCCAAATAATTTTGTAAGAAATGGTAAAGCAATGGGAGAAATGAAGGGTTACTCCAGCCAGATTGTAGCAAACGAGGCGATTAACTGGTTAGATAATAATGTAAAAAGTTCTGAACCATTTTATCTCAATTTATGGTTTCATGAACCTCATGAAAAAGTGGCTGCACCTGATGAATTTACTCAAAGGCATAAGCACACTTCAACCCCGGCATACTATGGAAGTATTGAAAATATGGATATGAATATAGGACGTGTTTTGAAAAAATTAGATGATATGAATTTATCAGAAAACACTATAGTTATTTTTATGTCTGACAATGGAAGTAAACAAGGTAAAGAAGGCAGCAATGGCGAATTGAAAGCAGCTAAAGGAACGCTTTGGGAAGGGGGAATACGTGTGCCTGGAATTATCAGATGGCCCGGAAAAGTGAAAGCAGGAACGATTGAGGAAACTCCTGCGGGATTAGTGGATATTTTACCAACCATTACTGAAATAACAGGCACTTCAATTCCTAAAGACAGAACCATTGACGGCACAAGCCTTACCCCTCTTTTTAATAACAAAAAGATAGCCCGAAAAAAACCTCTTTTTTGGTATTACAATCCATCCAGGCCCGTTTGTGTAATCAGGGAAGGCGACTGGAACCTTATAGCTGATCCCGTAATTGATATTCCAAAGGACAATGTTTTTAAAGAAGAATGGATAGGAATGATTAAAGAATCTCCCTTAACCAACTTTAGGTTGTTTAACCTTAAGAATGACATCTCTCAAAAAAACGATGTTTCTTCTCAGCACCCGAAACTGTTTGAAGCTTTGAAAAAAAAGATGATTGCACTTCATAAAGAAGTAGTGACGGAAGCAAGGGACTGGAGAACTTTTAGCTGGAAGTAATTCTTTTTGGTGGAAGCCTTAAAAGCAGGATATATGCAACCCAAAAGCTTATAAACTTACTCAGTTAGTTTGGGTGACGGAATATTTGCTCCACTTTCGCAATGCTATATAGAAG
>MWWB01000267.1_pt1 | contig 12369 bp, 10 predicted proteins | sample 1047291 | NCBI WGS metagenome assembly MWWB01 (sample SAMN06349976, study PRJNA376086) | soil metagenome | isolation source: MS4-1 sample Antarctic (ecotone) soil | place: Antarctica | reverse complement strand
GGTCAAATTCATTGTGTAATGTTCCATCCTGATTATGCCGTCTTTTTATTTCTTAAATAATTAAAATAATCTTTGCCCTTCATTTTACTTCAATTTCTTTAGCAAAGTTTTCAATTTTTTCAAATCAATATTGTTTGCCCCTGTCCCCCGAGGGGAACTTAGATTTAATCTTGTTGACCTGCCGGTTACATAAATCAACTAAAAGAACTGTTTGTAATAAATAAAGTTTTCCGACCTAAGTTCTCCTACCGGGGGACAGGGGGCTACTTATAGCTTCTTTGGCTCGGCTTCACCACATCGTAATTCAATTTTTCCTGGTGCATCTGCCACTCGTGATCGCCTCTATATTCCCAAGCTGCGACATACATAAATTCTGCATCATGCCTTAGTGCTTCTCCCTCTCCCGTCTGGTGTTCTTCTCGAAAATGCCCGCCACAACTTTCGCTCCGGTGCAGTGCATCTTTACACATCAGCTCTCCCAATTCAATAAAATCAGCTACCCTGCCGGCTTTGTCAAGATCAGGATTAAATTCATTTACGACACCTGGTATGCGTACATCAGTCCAAAATTCTTTTTTCAATTCCTGAATTTCAGTGATCGCTTGCTGCAAACCCGAGGCATTACGTGCCATACCGCAATTTTCCCACATGATCTTTCCTAATCGTTTATGCATGCTATCAACGCTTTGTTTACCTTTTATGTCCATTAATGTTTCAATGCGTTCACGAACTTTATTTTCCGCTGCAACAAAAGCCGGATGATCAGATGAAATTGGCTTCACTGCAATTTCATCTGATAAATAATTTCCAGCGGTGTAAGGAATAACAAAATAACCATCAGCCAAACCTTGCATTAATGCAGAGGCGCCCAACCGGTTGGCACCATGATCACTAAAATTTGCTTCGCCCAATGCATACAAACCCGGAATGGTTGTCATTAATTCATAATCAACCCATAAACCACCCATAGTATAATGCACGGCGGGAAAAATGCGCATGGGAACTTCGTATGGATTTTCACCTGTTATTTTTTCATACATATCAAACAGGTTACCATATTTTTCTTTCACCACTTCTTTGCCAAGTGTTATAATGGTAGGTTCATCAACATTTCCTAAACCACGCTTACTTGCTTCAATGCCGCCATAACGTTGAATGGCCGCTGCATAATCCAGGAAAACAGCCTGTCTTGATGAACCAACACCGTGCCCGGCATCGCAGCGTTCTTTTGCTGCACGTGATGCCACATCTCTTGGTACCAAATTTCCAAATGCAGGATATCTTCTTTCCAAATAATAATCTCTTTCTTCTTCAGGAATATCGGTAGCCTTCCTTGTATCATTTTGTTTTTTAGGAACCCAAATTCTTCCATCGTTACGTAACGATTCTGACATCAATGTCAGCTTCGATTGATGATCTCCACTTACGGGGATACAGGTTGGATGTATTTGTGTAAAACAAGGATTGCCAAATAAAGCCCCTTCTTTGTGAGCTTTCCAAATGGCTGTTGTATTACAGCCCATGGCATTGGTTGACAAATAAAACACATTACCATAGCCCCCGGTACAAAGTAACACGGCATGCCCAAAATGCCGTTCTAATTCACCGGATATCAAATCCCTCGTAATAATTCCTCGTGCCTTTCCGTCGATAGTTACCAATTCGAGCATTTCGTGACGGGTATACATTTTTACGTTGCCTAATGCCACTTGTCTTTCAAGGGCCTGGTACGCACCTATTAATAATTGCTGGCCGGTTTGCCCCGCAGCATAAAACGTACGCTGCACCTGCGTTCCGCCAAACGAGCGGTTACTTAATAAACCGCCATACTCCCTGGCAAAAGGCACACCTTGTGCCACGCATTGATCAATAATATTTGCACTTACTTCGGCCAGGCGATGAACATTGCCTTCTCTTGCCCGGTAATCACCACCTTTGATAGTGTCGTAAAAAAGACGGAAAACAGAGTCGCCGTCATTTTGATAATTTTTAGCTGCATTGATGCCACCTTGTGCAGCAATTGAATGTGCACGGCGTGGGCTATCATGAAAAGTGTAGGCTTTTACTTTATATCCCAATTCTCCCAGGGCAGCCGCTGCTGATGCACCTGCAAGTCCGGTTCCTACAACAATAATTTCAAGCTTTCTTTTGTTAGCAGGATTAACCAGTTTTACATGGCTTTTATAATCTTGCCATTTTTTTTCTAAAGAACCTTCGGGAATTTTTGCATCAAGTAACACCTGTGATTATGGATTTAAATGATTTGAATGATGTTAGTTTCTGAAACCAATGATTGTTTTATTTAAATGATCTGACTAAAACCAACAAGTTTTATGATTTGAATGATTTGAATGATAAAAAGACTAATTCTCAATTTCTATTTCCTAACTCGCAATTCCCTAATTCTTTTTTAACTAATTCAATTCGGGCTTACCCAATCAAAATACATACTGATGGGCATTAAGGCAAATAAAATGGCAACGATAATGGTAAAGCCATAACCCAAAGTTTTAAGCAAACCCAAATACTTTTTATTGTGCACACCTAATGATCGGAACGCACTATGAAACCCATGAAATAAATGATACGCCAATGAAATAACCCCCAACACATACAAAATAACTACCAGGGGCTGCTGAAAGGTTTCATACATTTTTAAGAACAGGTTGTGTGTTTCTACATTGTTATAAGTAACCGGCTCAAGGCTATGCGTTATTCTTGATGGCACCCAAAAATGAGAGACATGCATAATCAAAAAAAGAAAGATTAGTGTACCTAAAATAGCCATGCTGCGGCTATACCATTTACTTCCCTTGTTGCCTAAACTTGTTCTATAACCGGCGCCACGAAGTTTCCTGTTTTTTATTTCAATTGCATACCCTTGTATAATGTGAAGTATAAAACCTGCAAAAAGACCGAACTCCATAATGCGAATTACCAAAGCAGCTCCCATAAAATGAGCGGCCCTGTTAAACATAGACCCGTTATCGCTTTTATTGAAAATGGGAAGGTCATTAAAAATAGTTGAGTTTAACCCCACATGAACCAGTAAAAAAGAAATTAAAAATAAACCCGTTAAAGCCATTACTATTTTCCTACCTACAACAGAAGTGAAGAATTGCGACCATTTCATAAAGCCTTAGAATGGGTTTGAAAAATTTAGCGCAAAGTTAAGCGGCGGGCGCCAAAATAATCTAAGAATTAAATATTTAAACAACTTATGTCGCCAAACGATGGTTCAATTCATTATCTATTTTTTTAAACAAATGAAAAGGTTTGTAAGTCCGCCAATCAGCAATTTCCATTAACTCAACGTAGTAATTAATTTTTGCTTTTCTGAAATCGTATTGTGTAGCTTCCGGCATATTTATACAAACTATCCATCCATCTTCATCCATCACTTCTTCATGCCATTCCTGGTAATAATCTTTATCGCTGCTATGATAGTTCAACACATTTTCTGCAATTAAAATGAACTTTGTAATGCCCTCACTTTCAAATTCATCAATTACATCTCTTTTTAAAGTCATGATGTCATTTTCAATCGCATCATTCCATTCGCCGATCAATTCAATTATCACATATTTTTCCTCATAATTAGCTTGTAGCACCTTCATATACAGTGTGCGACTTCCAAATTCATCCCATTGCGGATGGATGTAATAATTGTAAACCGTATGAGTAAATTCAAATTCGGAATATTCCCTTTTGTAAAAAGGCGATCTTGCATCCTCTTCGCTTACATAAATATGACGCCAGTTATAAAAAGGTTCAATGTTGTGCATAAGACCAATTAGCTGATTTGCTAATTAGCTAATGTGCTAATTAGATATCCATTCACAAAAATTTTATTTAAAAAGTTTCAATTAAGTTGTCGCGACTTTTCAATTAGCTAATTTATAATTATCTACAGCTTTCTTGACACTTCCATATTCTAATAAAAGTTCCTTTGCCATTGCATACTCCACTTTCAGTTTATCCATGATCATTTTAGTGCCACGATCAATTATTTTTTCGTTTGTCAATTGCATGTTCACCATTTTATTATCTTCCACCCGTCCTAATTGAATCATAATGGCGGTAGAGATCATGTTCAATATGAGTTTTTGGGAAGTACCGCTTTTCATACGGGTACTGCCGGTTACAAATTCAGGACCAACAGCTACTTCAATAGGAAAATCAGCAACCATTGCCAATGGCGAACCTGGGTTATTGGTGATGGAGCCGGTAATGATTCCTCTTTTTTTACATTCATTTAATGCTCCAATAACATACGGGGTAGTGCCACTGGCGGCAATCCCTATTACTACGTCATTATCATCTACATCGTGTTCTTCAAGGTCTTTCCAGCCCTGCTCCCAGTCATCTTCTGCATTTTCAATAGCCCTTGTTATTGCTTCTTCTCCCCCTGCAATTATCGCCACCACCAAACCTGGAGGCACGCCATAAGTTGGGGGGCATTCACTCGCATCTACAACAGCAAGCCGGCCACTAGTGCCTGCTCCAATATAAAATAATCTTCCGCCGTTAAGCAACTTACCCGTTATTGCAGAAATAAGTTCTGAGATTTGAGGAATTGCATTTTCTACTGCGTGACCAACTGTTTTGTCTTCATTATTAATGTTAATCAAAATTTCATCGACAGTCATTTTCTCAAGGTGGCGGTATTTGCTTGGTTGCTCAGTTATTTTAGTAAATTCTTCCATTAGTTTTTATTACATGAATTTTTAACACGAAATATTTAATACTATACCTAACTCCTGCCATCTGATCTTTTTACTTTTATTTTTAACCTCTATGATATGTAATAAGCCCCGGCATTGGGTTTTTTAAAATAATTCTCAAATCAAATTCATAAGCCTGGCAGAGTTGTTCAATGATGTCTTTAAATCCAAATGCCACACTCCCTACAAAACTGAGAGGATGTTTCCATATTTCTGCATATTTACATAAATGATAAAAGAAAAAATCATGCAACCCGTCTTCAAGGATATTTTCAATCATGTAATGACCGCGATTTTCTGCCAAAAACATGGTAAAACTTGCAAGGTATTTATTTGGTAATGGCTTTTTATAAACATTATCCAGTATTTCAGCCGAAGACGTTACAAATTTTGCATCAAACCTTGCTCTCAGATCTTCATCAAAAGTATTGTACAAATAATATTGAATTACTTTTTTTCCAAGATATGCGCCACTGCCCTCATCGCCCAGGACATAGCCAATGCCGGGACTATTTTTAATAATTTTTTTGCCGTTAAAAAAACAGGAGTTTGAGCCTGTACCCAAAATGCAGGCAACACCTTTATTATGACCGCAAACTGCACGGGCCGCTGCTAAAAGATCTGTGTTCACTTCAATTTTTGAACTGGGATACACTTTTCCTAATGCTTTTTTTACCATCTTGGCATTTTCAATATTCGCACACCCTGTGCCATAATAATAAATTTCATCAGGTTGTATTTCCTTTGCTTTCTTATTTACCTCGCTGCTTACAAGTTCTATAATCTGCTTTTCATTTAAAAAATAAGGACTGATACCCTGTGTAAAAATTGTTTTCCTTTTACCATTGTTTATTAAACACCATTCGGCTTTGGTAGCTCCACTGTCTGCAATTAAAATAACTGGCATTCGTTTAACTTAAAATATTGTTGTAAAATAGATATAGTATTAGCACATTTTATCTAAACCCCTATTTTGCAAACAATTTACAAAGTAATATCAGACGATGAGGAATAAAAAATTACAGGTGTGGCTTCCGTTGGTTTTTTCTTTGGTCATGATCGCCGGAATGTTCTTTGGTTTTAAGCTTCACCAACAGACAGGAAGTGCAAAAGGATTTTTTAAAAAAGATAAAAGAAGTTCTCTGCAGGAAGCCATTGATCTTATAACCAATCGCTACGTTGATTCAATCGGAATTGATTCTTTGCAGGATGGTGCGGTACAACAAATGATGAATCATTTAGATCCTCACTCGGTTTACATACCTGCCTTTAAGGTTGGTGATGCAAACGAAGATATTATTGGAAACTTCCAGGGCATTGGTGTGGAGTTCAATATTTTTTCAGACACAGTACACGTTCTTTATGTAGTACCAAACGGTCCAAGTGAAAAAGCCGGCCTTCGCATTGGTGACAAGATCCTAATGGTAAATGATCTATCTATTATAAGTAAAACCTTACCTAGTTCTTCTATTAAATCGATGATAAGAGGTGAAGCCGGCAGCAAAGTAAAATTGACTGTATTTCGTAACAATAGGGCCCAGCTTTTTTATGTTACCCGGGGCACAATTCCCATCCCTTCATTAGACGCAGCTTACATGCTTGACTCGTTAACCGGCTACATTAAACTCAATAAATTTTCAGAATCTACACACAAAGAATTTTTAATTGCTATGGAAAAACTCCAGGCAAGCGGTATGAAAAGCCTTGTATTAGATATAAGAGGTAATGGCGGAGGCTTAATTAACCAGGCAGTTTACATTGCCGATGATTTTTTAGATGGTGATAAACTTATCGTTTACACAGAAGGAACTAATACCCGTAAACGTGAATATAAGGCAGGCAAAGAAGGTATTTTTGAAAAAGGCAAACTAGTGCTGTTGGTAGATGAATTATCTGCAAGCGCCAGTGAAATTTTAGCTGGAGCATTACAAGATCATGATCGTGCAACTATTGTAGGGCGCAGAACCTTTGGTAAGGGATTGGTACAGGAGCAATATGATCTAAGTGATGGTTCAGCCATTCGTTTAACAGTTGCCCGTTATTTTACTCCATCAGGCAGAAGTATTCAAAGACCGTACGACAAGGGAAAGAAAATATATATGGAAGAATTACTGGCCCGCTATCAAAGTGGAGAAATGATGTCAGCGGATTCCATTCATTCCAATAAAGAGAAAGCATTTAAAACCAAAGCAGGTAAAACGGTATATGGTGGCGGTGGTATTACGCCAGATACTTTTGTGCCAATAGATTCAAGTCTTTACATTCATAGCATTACAAAACTATACTTAGATGGCCGGTTCAATAATTTTGTTTATCATTATTATATTGATCATTTGCCCGAATGGAAGAAGTATAAAACCCCAACAGAATTTGCCGCTCGTTATAAAAATACTCCTGATGCCTGGGAGAAGCTGGTGGCTTTTGCAGCTAAAGACAGTATTAACTTAAAAAATATTCCTACAGACGATAAAAGGGAAATAGAAGAAAGAATTAAGGCTTACCTGGCACGTCTTCGCTGGCGTACGCAAGGATTTTACGAAGTAGCCAATAGCACAGATAATGTGGTAAAACAGGCTTTGAAAACGATATACAAATAAAGTGAGACGTGAAACGTGAGAGGTGAGACGCTTTTGATATTGACGTTCACTTCTGCCGTCTGACGTTTCACTTTTTATTATTCCTGGTCTCTTCTGTTCATCCACTCTTTTTTCTCGACAGCGTAAGAAGCTATTAAACCTAAGCCGCCGCCAATGGCTATCAAAGAAAAATAAATCGCCGGGTTATCACCACTTGTCATATTACGGTCAAGGAAATAAGCTATTAGCAGTCCTAAACCTGCGCCCATAAATAAAAGCCCTGTTTTTAAACTACGGTAAGGAGCCGGGCGATTAGCATATTGTTTTGGATTCATTCCTTTTTCTATCATGGCCATATTTTCTTTTGTCCTTAAGTAAATAATACCAAATATTAAGGCAAATGCTCCTAATGAAGTTAAAATTGGAACTAAAAAAACTGTATTGTCGTGCATAAAATATTTTTTATTAATTATTTTGCCTGTTTCAATATCTGACTAACAATGTTTAACCCAGGTTACAGATAATGGAAACAATTTAAAACTGAATGACGAATTATAGGACAACGGAAGGAAAATGGAGGTTACAGGTTAGCCGGAAATAGGTATAAGATAATAGGATTAGGCATAGATGTTAGTATTGGGAATCAGGTAATGGAAATTAAGAATTAGGTTTTTATCATTCTAATTCATAATTCCTAAACAAAAGTAACTTGCATAAAATCCCGCTGCGGTAACCAAACACCATAATTAGTAGTCTTATTCCGAGGATGCACACCCAAACAACTGATACAGATATTATCAGCCAGGTGTTGCTGGGTAATCAAAACGCCTATGCAATGCTGGTGGAACGTTATCAGAATTTTGTGTTTACCATTGTATTGCGTTATGTAAAAAGCAGGGAAGATGGAGAAGAAATAGCACAAGATATATTTATCAAAGCCTATCGTTCTTTAAAAGATTTTAAAGGAACGGCTAAATTCAGTACCTGGTTGTACACCATTACCACGACTACCTGCATTACATTTTTACGTAAAAAAAAGCTGGAGATACATTCGTTGGATAATGAAAAAGTGTTTGACATTGCAGATAATATTGATAGTGGCTTGAGAGCTAACATTATTGAACAGAAATCAAGGGTAAATATGGTGAATGAAGCCATCATGCTGTTAACTCCTGACGATGCGCAGATCATTACACTTTTTTATAAAGGAGAACAGACTTTAGAGGAGATTGCTCAAATAATAGGAATTGAATCAAATGCAGTAAAAGTGCGTCTTCACAGAGCAAGAACAAGATTAAAGGAAAAAATGGAAAAGCACTTTACTGTAGAAGCAAGAGATATATATTGACGTCTGTTATTTAATAACCAGTTAAACAAAGTATGAAGTACGAAGTAAAAGTGGGAAATACAAAGAGAAAAATTAGTATATCTTAATAATTTTAGAATGATTTGTGATCTTGATCAATAAATTATAGTGTATGAAAACAGATAACTCTCCCTTAGCGGATGATGTGATGCAAACCAGGCTTTGGGATTATATTGACGGCCTAAGTGAGCAGAATGAAGGTATAGCTGTTAAAAAGCTGGTTGCTGAAAACTCAGAATGGCGTGCTAAATACCATGAGTTGCTTGAAGTTCACCAAATGATATCGGCTACTGAATTAGAAGCTCCCTCTATGCGTTTTACAAAAAATGTAATGGACGAAATTGCTAAAAATCATATTGCACCCGCTACTAAAAACTATATCAATAATAACATTATCTGGAGTATTGCTTTTTTCTTTATCACACTCATTGTGGGGTTTGTAATATATGGGATCAGCCAGATAGACTGGGCTGCCAGCAGCACAAACGCAACAGGAATTAATTTTTCCCAGGTAGATTTCAGCAAAGTGTTCAACAATACCTTCGTTAATATTTTTATGATGCTGAATATTATATTGGGATTAATGTTGCTGGACAGGTACCTGAATAAAAATAAAAAACAATTTCAACGTTACTGATTTGGTAGAGAGATGGAAAGTGAGACGACTTTAATTTTTTCTTTTACTTTTTACGTTTGGCTTAAAATCAGTTCTTCTTTATAATGTCTTTTTCTGTGTTTTAGATATTTTTCCCTGATTATATCTGCCATAGATTTTTCATAAATCTTACTTTCCAGCCATGATATGATATCCAGGTAAGCGAAAGCACGGGTAGCAAAACGATCCTTCTCCACCCTTTTTAATGTATTTAAAAGTTTTTCAAAAGCTGGTTTTAATTCTTTTATTGATAGATGGAAAGAAGAACGTAAAAAAAAGAAAATGGCTTCTTCCACCATGGTAAGATTTTGCATTTTAGCCATAAAACGATAGACAGATTTAGTCAGGTATTCCAAAATCTCCGTATTGCCTAATTCATAGTGGGCAATGAGGTGAACCAGCCTTGCATAACATTGCAGGTCGTTACGCAGGTCAACTTTCCATTGTATAATTCTTTGCAGGTAATCAATAGAAGTTGAAGGATCGCCACTGCCAAAATATAAATTTGCTATTTTATAATAGAATACAAGTACACGATGCCTGTCAAGGTATAATTCATATTCACTCAGCTTTTCTTCCAGGTAAGGAACAAGTTTAAGGCCTTCTGAAAAACTCCCCAACATAAAATGCTGGTTGATTTTGGCAATATTGAGGTACACAAAACTTTGTATTCGATTATTTGTATGCTGACTTACTGTTTCCGACCGGGTAAATTTTTCGAATCGTTTCAGATCCATCTCAAATTTTTCATAATTGCGAAGATCAAAATGTGCATTTAAAAGATTGTGCATCCCTTTTATATAGCTTGCTGTTTCAAAATTGATCATTGCTGGATGCTCATAAAAAAGATTGACCCATTTTTGTGTGTACCGATAGTACATTAAAAAATCCTGACGTATAAATGAAAACCAGCAATAGCTTTGATATAGATAAAGACGCTCGTAAAACCCGGTCTGCAGAAAAGCAAGGGCAGGAAGATTTTCTTTGAAATATTTTTTTATTCCTTCTTCATCGTTTGCATTTCTGGCATGTCCATTCTTTATATACCAACTGTACAATTGCAAAGCCAGATTAGATAGGGCAGTGATCATCTGCCTCTTATCATTAACTTCATTAGCTTCCATTGATAGCCGGTCAGCCCTGTCTTGCATACTGCGTGTAATATGCAAGGTTTCAATTTTTTTTTCAAGAGAGATAATTTGTATTAAAAAACTGTCCTGGTAAAAAGAAGCAGCTAATTCTTTTATTTTATCCAAAATTTTAAGGCTTTGCATATACAGCCCTTTATTATATAATATCCTTGCATAGTCTAATTGTTCATGTAAAAGAATATCTATGTTTACCTCACTTTTTAATATACGCAGACTTGCCAGTAATTGCCTGTACAAATGCGCCTTTATGTTGGATAGCTGTTGTTTTTTTATGGAAGGCAGCTTTTTTAATAGTTGTCCTTCATCGTAATGTGTCATTCTGCCCATTGCATCAAAAATCTGGATGATCTTCATGTCGCTGTTTGAAGAATTCCTTTGAACATACAATTTGAAATTCCTTTTTTCCGATTTTTCAAGAGAATGAATTAATTGAAAAACCGAATCAGTTGAACGGTTGGGCATCGTAGTTAATTAGAGGTAAAACACATTACTGGCAACAGTTTCGGGTGAAAAATGCTATTTTAAGTATTGTAAATTTAATTTGAAAATAGTTTTTGTGGTCTTTTTTATCTGCCTACTTTCAACCAGGATTTAAAATAGAAATAATTAATAGAGTTTTCCGTTAGGGTGCCCTATTTAAGTTTTCATATAGCAAGCAATCGTTAGAGCCCGCTGTTTCTACAGGGGGCTTCTTTTTTTGTTATGTTGAAAGGAAGATTTAAAAAGTCAGAAATAGAAAGTAAAAATGTCAATCGGCCTGCTTAATTACTTATTTATTATTTATTGCTTATTGCCTATTGAGCATTGCCAATTACCTTTGTTTTATGCGCCGCTTGTTCGAAATCATCAGCAGTAGTTTTAAGATGGCCTTAGATGAACTTTGGAAAAATAAACTCCGCACTTTTCTTTCCCTTTTTGGAATTACCATTGGCATTTTTTGCATTATCGGTGTTTTGTCTACAGTGCAAAGCCTTGAGCATAACCTCCAAACCGAAATAAAATCTTTCGGTACTAACACCATATATATTGACAAACGGGAATATGGTGCCGGACCGGATGCTCCAAGGTGGCTATATGTAAAACGCCCCTCCCCCAAATTTGCAGAATTACAAGCCATAAAACAAAGAACACCCACTGCAAAATATGCCGCTTTTAATATCAATGCGATTGATAATGTTGAGGTGGGTGATAACATTTTAAAAGAAGTGCGTCTATACGGCATTAGTGAAGAATTCCCCAGCATACACACAATGGAAATTCAATATGGAAGACTAATGACAGATGAAGAATTTAATAGGGGAAGCAACACAGTTGTCATTGGAAATGAAGTAGCCGAAAAACTATTTGGTGAGGCCGAAAGAGCCATTAATAAAGTTATCACTACACGTGGCAAACAAACTATTGTGGTTGGGGTTATAAAAAAGCAAGGCAAGCAAATGATGGGTGGATGGGAATTTGACCAAAGTGTAGTTATGCCTTACAGGTATGCACGTACCATTATGGATGAACGCTACGCTTCGCCTGTTATTATGGTGCAGGCAAAAAATAATATTAACAGCAAAGTGCTCCAGGATGATCTGCGTGGTGTAATGCGGTCATTGCATAAATTAAGCCCTACACAAGAGGATGATTTTTCGCTCAATGATGTTAACGACTTCAGCGATATAATGAGCGAGGCTTTTGTTAGTGTGAATATAGGCGGCTGGGCTATAGCAGCACTATCATTGATTGTTGGTATGTTTGGCGTTGCCAACATTATGTTTGTAACAGTAAAAGAAAGAACCGGGCAAATTGGATTAAAAAAAGCAATAGGTGCTAAAAGCGGGATAATCTTAACCGAGTTCTTATTGGAGTCTGCATTCCTTTGCATCATAGGTGGCATAGTAGGTATTCTGCT
>MWWB01000266.1_pt1 | contig 12388 bp, 13 predicted proteins | sample 1047291 | NCBI WGS metagenome assembly MWWB01 (sample SAMN06349976, study PRJNA376086) | soil metagenome | isolation source: MS4-1 sample Antarctic (ecotone) soil | place: Antarctica | reverse complement strand
TCCCCTTTCCCATCTACTTCTTTTGATGAAATTTTGTCAGTTAATTTATCATTGTAGAGATCTATAATTTCTGCTTCTGCTCTACTGGCGTCGAGTTGGGTAGTTTCCTGAAACCAAGATTTTCCGATGTATTTTAAACCAGCATTTCTTGTCTTCAGATTTTGAGTAATTCCTACTTTAAAGAAGAATTTATCTTTCGCAGGCTTTATGCTTGGGTGATTAAACTCACTAAAGTATATCAACCCTTTCGAGCTTCCCAGTTCAGGATTATTTCTATAGAAAGTTTCGTTTCGTCTTCCCCTTATAACTGTCTTGCACAGCAATTCGTCGATCGCTTGCTCGAAATTCCTTTCTTTTGGAATTTCATAGACCTGGGACGGTCTCAATCCTATTTGAATCGCTAACGCTTTTTTATTTGGGTAGATTTGTCCTTTATATAAAATACTTCTTGACGTTAGATAAGACTCTAACCCCAAAGCCTGTTCGATACTGAGATTCTTATCTAATTTAGCCCTTACAGCCTCAATATCCTTTCCATGAAATCTAGCAGCGGCGGCAATACTTGGAAATCTCTGGTTTTTGACCCATACTTCTTTTCCTATATTTTTATAGGTTTTAGCGTTGCTTTTCCGATGATCTAATCTGGGAACAATTTCTAATGCTTCTTCATCACTAAAACCTCTTTTTTTGCGGCTCCTGTACGTGCAGTATTTAATACCTAATTTGCGGCAAGCATCAGCCGCATTTTTATATGCTATGCCTCCGACAATAAAGCGGTCTTCGCTTTCCTTAACCGGCTCAATGTAACTCTTCCTTTTCTTTTCATTTATTAAATCATCATTCCGCTTTCCTCTCTGATATCTTTTGTTAATAGCGCTTTGTGTTACGCCTCTTTCCTTATAAACTTGACCTATAGCGGTTAAACTTGAGTATTTTGCACCTTCGACAATATGTTCCTCTCTTATTCCATTCATAATTTTTCTCCTTTAATTGTTTAATGGCAGCCTTGTTTTATTTGTTATCTGAGAAATTGGCTTTTCGACCACCTGAAAAAAAGACAAATCTCTCCCTGCACGGATATATACCTTTTCCGCGAATTTAATTTTTTAGTTTTTTACTGGTTTATAAAAAAAAGTCTATGCCGCTTGTTTTAGAAAACGATTCTTGTACGCCTCGAGTTGTTCAATTGAATATTTGATAAGCTGATCGTTGAATTTGTAAAACTCAATTTCGCCGTTTTTTCTTAACCTGCGCATTTTCTCGATGCTCCACCCGAAGAAGTCTTCGGCGGCTTGTCTTTCTGTGAGTAATCTAGTGAGTTTTGCTTCCATTTTTTGCTCCCTTTAATTTTCTATTTCTCTTGTAAAATAAACCTGTAACCTGTATGTTACGAATTGCTTATGTATGTTACGAATTGCTTAAGTAACTTACACATGCCTTAATTATACCACATCTGGCGGGAGCATGTCAAGGTTGAAAACGAAGTGCTTTGGCAGTTTTTCAAGAAATTTTTCCCTAATTACCACTTTCACTAGAATACCTGTTAGTTGGCTTTAGAATGCCTCTAAATCCTTCTAAATCTGTAAGAGGCACTCTAAGATGGGAGTTTCTTCACAGGCTTAATTTGTCTGTTCTTCAGTGAAAATTCATTCTCTTGTTTGTCTTCTTTTCCAACAATGCCCCAATCGCCTGATTATAAGGCAAAATATGACAATTAATTCCTATCCCCCATCTTAATTTTACAGGGCATATTTACTATATTCACAACTAATTTTAATATCCCCCTATCAATTTAGCTTGACAACATTCTTGAGATAAGTTAATTTTCGGTCATGAAATTTTCCCCCTTTTCTACTTCCCCTGATCCAGACATGCTTTACATAACTCCTTCAATCAAATCTACGATTGATAAGGTAATGCATCTTGTAGATTATCGGCAGGGGCTTACCACAATCGTGGCTGACGTTGGGCACGGAAAAAGTACTGTTATTCGGCATCTTTGGAACGAATTATCGAATAATAAAGAAGTTTCTCTGGCTTCAGTTTTAACCCCCAACTTTCCGTCAGATTTTGCGATGTTAAAGGCTATTTGCGGCGAGTACGGAATTGCCCCCAGACGAGGAATGCTAGCTCAAGAATCAGCTTTTAAGGAATTTTTAGCAAATCTCGATGCCGAGGGAAAGACAGCAGTAATACTGATTGATGAAGCGCAACGTCTCACTGGTAAACAGCTCGAACTTATTCGTGTGATGCTGAATTTTGAAACGCCAAAATACAAGCTTGTTCAAATCGTATTGGCTGGACAGCTCGAACTGAAATACAAACTACTTGATGCTTCAAAGAAAGCGCTTAGATCACGAATTTTTGCACCATCCAATCTTTCGCCATTATCGCCCGCTGAGATGCGCCGAGTAATTGAATTTAGATGTTTAAAGGCAGGTTCTCTAAATCCGTTTACTGATGATGCTTTGCAGGCAATCTACAATCGTACATCTGGTGTTCCCCGTGATGTATTAACCGTTTGTCAAATATTGTGGGCAGCCGCAGCTAAAGAAGGTGTTGAAGAAATTCCAGTTGAGTGGGTTGAGCCTATGATACAAGAGGCGGTGCTAAATGCCTAAACTGCAATCCGACTTAGAGTACGTTTCTAACAATTCATTTATGACTTCCCAAGTGAAAGTCCCAAATCCTTTTGGTCGAGATTATGAAGATCCGCTTGAAGCCTTGAAAGCTAGGATTAAAGAGAAACCATCAACTGAAACCGACTCTACCCCTAGCATTGTTTCCGATGAAAAACCAGAGAAAACTGGTCTAACTAATCGAACTAACCTAACCGAACTAACTGAACTAACCAATCTAACCGAACCAACCCGTCCAATAAAAAAGCATCCTATATCACCTGAGAGAGATTTTACGAAAACACCGAACTCTATTGGTCGTCATGTTATGGCTAAAGGTTTGTTTAAGGGCAAATCCAAACAGATTTATGATTACCTTTGGACAGCCTCGCGCGGAAGTATTACTCCAGTGCGAACAGTAAGAAAGACTCATGGTGAAATTCAAGAAGGTTCTGGGATTGGCTCACTAAATACGATTAAAAATGGACTGAAGTATCTCCAGCAGATAGGGTTAATCAATAAAACATCTGCTGTTGGTGAAGCAAGTGGAAATATCTATGAAATATTCACTCCAGAAGAGGTAAATCTTACATCTATAGATAGACCAGATAGACCAGTTAGTTCGGTTAGTCCAGTTAGGCAAGAATTGGTTGAACCAGTTAGACCAGAAATTGGTCGAACTAACCTAACTCAAGTGCCTTTAGAATCAATCAATTACAACGATGCTAAGACTTCTTTAAAGACTAATACAATAATTGATGATGATGCGCTGGCGAAATTCGCAGCTCAAATGAATGAGGCTTCGCGCAAACTGACAAAAAGGGGATTAAAAAAGGATGAAGAAGGGAACTGGAAAGAACTTGCTGAACTTCTCGTCATGGAACTGGAAATCGCCGCAGCAAGAACAAAATCAGTTTCAAATGTCCCAGCATTTCTAACTGAACATCTCCGTCGTAGACTTATCGGTAAATCTGCTGCAATCGAGGGAAAAGCCAAAACTAGCAAACCTGCAAAAGCAGGAAAGCAAGAGGAAACGGTAGAAGAGTACGAGGCTGAGCCTTTGACAGAGCAGGGAAGAGAAGCTGTTCTGAAAACGATGCAGGAATACATTGGGAAAGGACAAAAGGAATTTGTCATGAGCCAGCAGGACTCTTACACCCAGGAAGATTGGGATTGGCTAACACAAGAGTTAAAACAGGAAAATTCTTCCAAACGCCCGTAGTTAGTGAATTGGATAAAGATGCGCGTCTGATATTAGTATGTATGTAACTGAAAATAAAGGGTTTAGAGCTACAAACCACAACATCTGGTATTTTTAGACCGATTTATTTAAATACTGTGCTGATTCGAGACCACTAGATACTGTGTTTTCTCCTAAAACTCTCAAAACACAATATCTGGTACTGTGTGTCTTTATTTTATCAGACGTAAAAATATAGTTAACAACTGTCAGACTTTATTAACCCGTACTTATCTGACTTGTTGTGTTTGTGTTAAAATCATAATTGTCTCCATATCAATTTGTTTTGGGTGGTTAGAGAGGCTTAGGAAGTCCGCCAACCCGCCGGAATCACATTTATCGACGAAAAGGAATCTTTGCACATGGCTCTTTTCAAGGCTTTGTTTCATATATCCGCCTTGACAAGATACTCAGTCGAGATTGAAAATGCCGGTTGATGTTCTGAAAAAAATAGGGCGCGTTACAAGCGCCGCCCTTTCTTTCATTATTACAGTTTTTTAACGAGGTATGAGGTAAAAGATGATAGGCGGCAATCGCGGGAGACATAATCGGTTCAGAATCCAAACAAAAGGGGATAGGGTATGTAAAAACCAGATAATCGCTTTTTCACATCCCCAATCTCGCCTTCTCTTTCGCTAGATATTCTGCTGCATCTTTTGCTCTTTGTTCTTCCATAAACTCTTTCCACCCTGTCGAAGTCATCATCCAACCAATAAGTGAAATAACAAAGATGACCCCTGCAATCTGAGGCACACGAAGAAAAAGTCCATCTCCCCCAGTAGTAGTCGTAATCGGAGCAGATTTAACTTTACCGCCAGATATATATAACTCCTCGCTCCCATACTCAGTTTTCGTATTACTCACACAAGCGTAACAACCGCCCAAGGTAATAAATAAACTGAGAACCGCCACCCATCCAAAAACCCGACCAACAATCGCCAATTTATGAGTCATAAATCCTCCAAAAAACCCTAAAATTCTACGCTAAACCTAGTCACAGTGGGCATCTGAAGCCTCTGAAGAGCTCTGAGTATAAATTCCTTAAAAAGGGTCAGCTAACCAATACCAAAGCCCTTGTAGCTTGCCCTAAGCTCGCTCGAGACCCTTTCAGATTTCTCAACACGACGATAAAAGGTAATTAAATCTTCGCCAGTCATCATAATATGACTAGTCGAGCATAAGCAAGTAAAACAGGCAGAGGCGATTCTCTAGTTCCCAACTCAAAAGCTAAAATATAGTTCCTCGAAAACAGATCTGAATAACCTAATTCAGCAACCATTTCGCTTTGGGATAATTCTAAACCTTCACGAATCTGTAAAAGTTTTTCAGACAATATTTCAGGCTTCATTCTTTTTGCTTTACCCATCGGAAACCTCAAATGGATAAGCATTAAAATTTTTCTTGCTTTTAGCCTAAAGTAAAGCTAGTATCTGGCTATCAAAAACGCTCGCCGTAAGTTTTAGGAATTTTCCCGTTACGGCTCTGATCTGCCCTAAGTTTTAATTTCCTTATTCGACATTGAGAAATTAGAGATTAAGTTAATCTTTTAGCTTGAAAAAACAAGAATATATGAAAAATCCAATAAAACAATTTACAAGTTACCTTATTTTTATTTCGGCTCTATTGCTGCTGCTTAATCAAAGTTGTGCTAAACAGGGAACAGTTTTATCGGTACAGGAAACAGTTCTATCGGTCGAAGCGGCTCTTGTCTTTAAATCGGGAGATGTAAAACCTGTTGCCAGAACTGAATTTCTACTACTCGATAAAGATTTTGAAACAATTCTGAAAGAATCAGATTTTACTTCTGAACTTCCGCAAAATTTGAAAGAATCACTCGGCAAAGTCAGTGAAATAAGTCCTCTGAGATCTTTTGCACTTATAGTTCAAGCCACGCAGATGAAAATGGATTTACCTGAACAACAAAAAGGAAAAGCTGTTATAAATGCGTCTATGATAAAAACTCTCATAGCGACCAAATCTCATATTGTTTCCCAAACAACTACTGATTTTCAAGGCAAGGCAGAATTCAAAGACGTTAAGCCTGGGGAGTATTATTTATTCGGTTATACCAATGCTGGTGAATCAATTGCCGTTTGGAATATAAAAACGCAAGTAAAAAGCGGACAAAATTCAATCATTTTAGACCAGAAAAACGCTGATATATCGCAATAGTATTGTTACGACAAGTTTCGCCTAAGCAAATTTAATTTCTGTCCTTAAACGAATATGACAAATTCAATTTCTTGCCCTTTTTGTGAAAATTTTTGTTCTTCTTAAGCTGTTTCTTGTCCAAAATGCGGTCATCCGTTTGTTCAAAAAAATCGGGTGGAAAAATCTACCTCAAAGCCATTTTTAATAATCTTTAAAATTATTGCCGTAATATCTGCAATCGTTGGAGCGTTCAGTTTTTTGTCTTTAATCATTGGTGTATTCAAAATTTTCTCTGCCATAGAGGTTTATGAACAAGACAGACTCCGAGCAGGCAACGTCAATCGCTTTATTCTCTGTATTATTTGTGCGCTTTTATATGCGTTCTTCTCCTTCTTTGAAGCTAGCGGAAGAAGAAGTAAGTTGTAGATTATGTTTGCGGGATTTTGCTATTATTTGGATTTTATGCCGCATTTTGGCGGCATAATAACTAGTTGGCTGTCTCGTTCAATGATGCAATAAGATTGATTTAGTGTTAGAAAATTTCAAGGGAGTGTTTATGAATCGAAAATTTATTTTGATGTTTTTCGTTTTGTTTGTTTCAAGTTTGGTAATTACTTCTTGTAGCAAATCAACCGAAGATAGCGGCGCGAATTCAGCAAGGTCTATGGCGGAGTCAGCAAAGTCTATGGACAACTCAGCAAAATCCATAGAAAATTCGGCAAAGTCAATGGAGAACTCAGCAAAGTCAATGGCAGATTTAGCTAAATCCAATGGTAACGTAGCTAGTTCCAGTGCCAACGTAGCTACCTCTAACGCTAACACAGCTACATCCTCGTCAACGCCCTATACAAGCAGTCGGGAAAGCAGCATTACCAGCGCAAGAGACAAAGAATGCGTAAGGCAAAGGACAGCGGCTGGTCTTGACACTTCTCCCTGTTCGGGATGGGCTAGTGAGAGATGAAGATATCTGAATTCGATGATAAAGTTGTTTTAAGAGGAAGCGTAATTACAATAAAAGGCAAGCGAACAAGTTATATGAAAAAAAAAAGAAAACTCTTCACAGAAACAAAACCACTTTTAGTAATTCTGTTTTGTATTTTCATTATTTCATCCTGTAAAAAGCCTGAAAATTTATGCACTTTAACACCCGAACAAGCACCTGAAATAAGAGGAATTAAATTAGGTATGTCTTATGACGAAATTTCTGAAAAATTTCGGATTAAGTGCAATCTTGCTGAGAATTCTATTTCTAGGGATGATGCTCTTTCTGAAAGTTATAAGAAAGATTACCTTTCACTTAATAGGTATAGGATGTCCGTTGATAACGTTGATTACAATAACCAAGGATCATCTAAAGAATTTCAAGAAGACCTTAAGGGCGCAGATGTTGGTTGTTTCGGCAAGGGAAATTTCATAATAGGATTTAATCCAGCTAAATTTCCTGAATTGGAAGGTATCAATTCTTTCAGCCTATCTTTTGATGAAAGAAAAGTCCTTTCGGGAATAAGGGTGATGTATGCTAATAAACTTGGGGGTTATACATTCGCAGAGTTAAAAGATTCATTGGATTTATCTAAATTTACTAATTGGGAAGTTAGAAAAGAGGATGATGTTAAGGATGTTGTTTCAAGAGGAACTCTTCTTTGCAATAATTTAATAATTAAGCCTCAAATTAATCACTGGGAGGAAGTTCAAAAGGGTAAATATAATGTCTGGCTTGAAATCCAAGCATTAACAAATGATGAAGTTGTAAAAATTCAAAATAAAAAAGAGGAAGAGGAGAGAAGAAACATGGAAGTAATTGAAAAAACTAACAATGAAAAAAGAAAGAAAAACAATGAAAAAAGAAAGAAAGAGGAAGAAGAAGAAAGAAAAAATGAAACATTTAAGCCCTAAGCGTTTAATTTTTGGATAAACGACCTAAATAATTCGGGAAGAATACAACTGAGGGAGCATTTTAGACAAATTAAAAATACTATGGAATTTGTAGCAGCAAAATGCCCGAATTGTGGTGGAGAGTTAAGATTGCCTGATGATATGAAAACGGCTAAGTGTATGTATTGTGGCTTTGATGTAATTGTGCGCGATGCTATCAATGCGGCAGGAGCTAATGTCGGAAATTGGCTAAAACTTGCCTCCTCCGCAGAAGAAACAGGTAATTACGCAGAGGCTTATAAATATTTTACGCAAGTTTTAGAATATGAACCCGATAATTACATTGCTCAACTCGGAAAGGGAATAACTGCTGGTTATTTATCCACGCCTTATAAATTTAGGTCAGATGAAATGTTGAAAGGCGTTAAGGCAGCAATTGAAAATGCTCCTGATGAAAAAAAACAAGAAATCAGGTTGCAGACAGCCGAAAAAATACGCGAAGTTTGTTCAGATTTTAAGGTAGGCGAATCTGACGAATCTAAATTACAGCAAATAAGCGTAATTGAGTGTTTGGATTTAGCTCACAGTTACGCGCCTGAAAATGAAAACATTCTTAGAAGTTTATATTCTTCGAATCACATTATGAGTCTTGAATTTAGACTGCTAAACTCACGTTATCAAACGGATACTTGGAATGAAAGCATAAATGAGCGCACCCAAAAAGCGCATGAGTGTTTATCAAAATTACAAGTTATAAATCCTGAAGAAGCCGCAGATATTGTTAAATCAGAAAAAGAAACAGAACAGATGATTAAAAATTCTCAAGCAACAGCAAGTGGCACCGGTTGCTTAATAATGATTATTTTTATTATAATTCCGGTAATTTTATTGGCTGTTTCGCTCTGAAGTGATAGAGCATTAAAGCATAATACATATCGAATAAGTCCTAGGACGTAAGGCAAAACAGCCTATATCATAAATTTGAAATTCTAGAATCTTTCCGTGAACACAGAGACATCAGACAAGACCCCGGTATGTAGTCCTTAGATTCCTTTAGTCAGATTTATATAGAACATCTACCAGAATGAGCTAAGTCTATATGTCACACCGTCCCCGCATATTTAATTGTTCAAATGTTCAAGTTGTTCATTCCTTGAACAGATGAACAAAATGAACAAAGAAAATTATTGACCTGTTCTGAGTTTAGGTATATGTTTGTCTGAAAACAGAGCCTTTTAAGGTTAGATTTGCGGCAATTTGCTTCTATTTCGGGTTTATGCTGCAACTTTGCGGTCTAATAACTTGTTAGCTGGCTTTCTTTGTAATCACGGCGCGAATAGCGTAATTTTATTTGTTGGGAAACTTTATGAAAGATGACGGCGGGGTTCTAATCTTTTTACTTATCGGCTGGTTTGTAGCTTCACTTCTTGTTGGAACTTTAGGAAGTAGTCGGAAAATCGGCTTTGGTGGAACTTTTCTAATTTCCTTATTGTTAAGTCCACTTCTTGGAGCTATTTTTGCATTGGCTTCCGATAAAATTGTAAGAGACCCAAGAACTGCTATAAGTCCTCAAACAGAAGAACTGATTACTTCTGCTACAAAGAAGTATATGGATAAGGATTATGAAGGAGCGATAGAGACTTTACATCAAGCATTGAGGTTATCACCTTTTTCTCCGCGCGTTCACTTTTATCTTGCTCAAGCTTATTCACATACTCGAAATCGAGCCGAAACATTCAAACACTTTAAGTTAGCGGTAGAGCAAGGATTTACTGATTTTGCGTCGCTAAACACTTTGCCAGATTTTGAATTTTTGAGAAGTCTGCCAGAATTTCAGGAATACGCGCGAAATGGTTATAAGTCTGTGTCGCCAAACACTTCTGAAGATGATACAGTTTCAAAATTGGAAAGGTTAGGAAACCTTAAGAAAGAAGGTTTTGTCACCGAAGAAGAATTTGAATTACAGAAGCGGAAGATTCTTGATAGTTAAGCGGCTTTCTGTGATAAACCGCCAGCTAACAAATCATTGGACGTGGGCAAAACAGCTACCTCATAAATTTCAAAATTCCAGAATTCTGTCCGCGCTATTACACATCTGGCTAAAACCAGCTTTAGGTCATCAGATTACTTTAGTGAGATTTATATGGAACATCTACCAGAATAGTCTAAGTCTATATATCACAGCGTTTAGAGGGAGGCATCAGAGAAAATTTTCTTCGACGGTATAATAATCAGTATTGTTACCCCGGTTATCCAGCCAAGAAATGTCAATTTAGATACTTAGGTCAAAACTAAAGCCTTCAAAAGTGGTGTATATATGCCAAAAAGAATGGAATTCTTGGGTGAGGTCTAGTACGTTTTCACCCTATCTGCTTTGGGTGACCCCCATACCCTACGTAAAAATGAGAACTGCATCTGACTAACACACTATCTTGCCAGCAGTCATATACACCCCATTTCCTGCCTTTTACAAGCCATCCGACAGTGTTTTAGTAGAGCTGCCTGGGGTTACCATAGCCATTTACTGCACTTAACTATAAATCATCATATTACAACACTTACAGGCATTAGCGAGTTTTCGTAATTTTCAAGATTTTACGTTGTAATGCAAAATTCGATTTACTCCTGCATATAATCCTTACTGATTATCTAACAGCCCCGATTCTCTAGTCTTCTTCCATACTTGAACCAGGAGAAACCAGTTCGTTAGATGTTTCTTCAATTTCTATAGCGTCTTCTTCCTCAGAATCGACTTCTTCCCATACCTTAACCAAACCTATTCCTGCCAGTTTCTTATTTACCGCTATTAAGTAATTTTTATTTTCAATATTTACATCCGGATCTACATCTTCGTAATAATAATCTCCCACCAAATTAAATTTATGTTCCGCCAGACAAACTCTAAATAAATTCCTTATCGAGTCTTCGGATACATCAGGAAATGTCTTGCAGACATCTTCCAGTTCTACAGCTAATTTTTCTCTGACGAAGGCAAAAATTTTCTTACATTCTTCTATATATTGGGTAAAAATGAACATTCGTTTATCTACTTCTTTTGCCCACTCTGGATCTTCCTTATATAGCTCATTGTTGTAATAACAATCAAAATATTTAGCTAAATAACCGCGTCTAAGAAGGTCATCCACAGATTCGTCGATGCTTTTTTTATCGAAATTTCTGTCCACGCAAAAGTATTCATCAACAGCCTTTGGTGGCACAACAAAAAATGTAAGTTCTTTAGAATTAATACGATGCTTAGATTCATTGAAAAAGTACCAAACCACATTTAGTAATTCACTTGTTATTGCAAAATGTTCTTCTTCAAGCACTTCTCGATTAAATTTAACTTGTATTTCTGTGGTTACCCATTTACGCCATTCTATCTGCCATGCTTCTAACCCTCTGACTACATTTTCCTTATTCGAATAAAATTCACAAAAATTATCCGTGACAAGTTTGATGGATTTAGAGGGAAAGTTTGTCATTGCCCAAACTTTATTTTCAAGCGTTGGCTCAAAGTCATTTGGAATAGAAATCAGACGCTGTTCTGAAGCAGGAGACAAAGATTGTGAATCATCAAAATCAAGATCACAATCAGACGCTATAGAGTCATCACTATCATTTTCTTCTGTAGCGTCTTGATCTTCTTCTTCTTGATTTTCTTCGTATGAATTAGAATTATCTTCTTCGTAGAGAGAAATATCTGTTGTCTTTATGATAGTGCTTTCTGTTATAGAAGCTGAAGTTTCTTCGGGTTCGAACTGTAAGTTTCTCTGGTTTCGAACCGCAAGAAATTTCTTGAAGTCAGCTAAGAACTTATTCATCAACAGTTTATAGTGCCAGGTATTGCTGGCATTTCCATTTCCACTGGCAGCCATCATTTTCTTAGCTATTAAAATTCCCCTTTCTTGAAAATCTTTGACAATTCGCTCCACCTGAGATTGGCTCAAACCGATTTCTTTTTTCCATTCAGGGTAAGACTTCCAAATAAATCCGTTTGGCTTGCTTCCCTTGTCAGACAAATAAATCAACCTGGCAAGAAAAACAGCTTTCTGTGTTTCTCCTGCGTACTCGAACAATTCCAGTGGAGCGACAACGGATTGAAGATTTTTACTTGTGCCTTCTTTGATGACACTCGTCATTTTGTCAAAGTTACTTGTTTTGATATTTTGTTTTTTGCTTTTTGGCTCTTTCAAAATAAATTTCTCGTCAAGTTACAGCCGGTGAGGAACACTGTTCGCTAGACATTTGTATTAATTATCTAAATTTCCTTTTGAAAGTGTTTGTTCAACTTTCTCCGGTTGATCTAGAAATAATAAATATTTATGGATGCTGATTTCAAATTCTACCGCCTGATCCTTCGTTATTTCAAATATTTCCCCTTTCCCATCTACTTCTTTTGATGAAATTTTGTCAGTTAATTTATCATTGTAGAGATCTATAATTTCTGCTTCTGCTCTACTGGCGTCGAGTTGGGTAGTTTCCTGAAACCAAGATTTTCCGA
>MWWB01000265.1_pt1 | contig 12404 bp, 13 predicted proteins | sample 1047291 | NCBI WGS metagenome assembly MWWB01 (sample SAMN06349976, study PRJNA376086) | soil metagenome | isolation source: MS4-1 sample Antarctic (ecotone) soil | place: Antarctica | reverse complement strand
GAGAAGTTTTTCCTCGAAGCGGGCTCGCCCGCGACGAAGGGGTCATCTGCACCCGAGGGCCCGCCGGACGTAGAAAGGCTTTTGGAGATCGCCCAGAAGTATGGCATTGAAATACCGCCACCCCCTGGGCACTAGGCACGTTTTTCGGGAACACTCCGTATAGGCGAAGTTCGCGGAACAACCCTTCTACGCACTCGGGGGAATAAGGGTATGAAGAAGGGCCGGGGCATTATGCTCCGACCCTTCGGCGCGGCCTCTACTTTATTTTCTGCTCGCGTTGCAGGATCGGGTGGGTATAGATGGGCGCGGCAGTAAGGACTGGAACGTCCTCGTGCCCCGTACGGTCGATCCCCCATATGTGTCGGGGTGATCCTGCCTGGGGCAGCCGCGTATAGAGGATGGCCTTCCCGTCAGGGGTCCATCTAGGTTGGGTCGCTCGGGGGCCATCCTCACCGTAGCTGGTCAGCTTGTGCATGCCCGAGCCGTCTGGCCGCATCGTGTAGAGTTCCGAGCGCCCCGAGGTATCGAAGTCGAACAGCGGGCGTGTCGAAAAGAGGATGAGGTTTCCATTGGGGGACCAGTCGGGGTCGCCCGCCAGCATGTTCCACGGGGTTAGCCGACGAAGCCCGGAGCCGTCGATGTTGACGATGAAGACTGCCGTCTGCTGGACCGTTCCGTCGGCCTCGTACTTCGCGCGCCAGAACACGAGCCTCTTCCCGTCGGGCGACCAGCGCGCGAAATGGTCCTGCGTTTGTGCGCCCTCGTGTTCGACGATCTGGGTCACCTTTTCGGACTTCACGTCGATGATGGCCAGGCCGAGGCTTGCGGGACCGGTTTGTTCGTCGAGCGGTCCCGACGCCGTCGAGATCGCCAGGCGGGAACCGTCGGGTGACCACGCGGGTTCCCAGTAACTGAGGCAGTCGGGGAGTTTGCAATGGGCTACGCGCTTGGCGTCGGAACCGTTGGCTTTTGATATGTAGATCTGGTCGGCGGCCCCGTCAGTGGTTTGATCGAACGCTAGCCGCGAGCCGTCCCGCGAAAAGTCTGGGTGACCTTTACGGCCCGGGAGGTTAGTAGCGATTACGTGATCGCGCGATCCGTCAACGCGCACTAGGTGCACCTCGTCGGTCATGAAGTCCCCCTGCCCGGTTTGGTATGCCAGCCAGCCTGTCTCATTCGCGATAGGTGAGTCCTTGGGGGCAGAAGACTTGGGGGCTTTGGCTTGCTCCTGTGTCGCCCCGCTACCGCAGGCCGTTAGCGTGAGTGTCACAACTATCAACGCCCCCACGCCAAGGGCGAACCTCATCAACGCGGGACGTTGCATCTCTTACTCCAAACCTCGCTTGCCTTTTCATGCTACGTCCGTATCTTGCTCCTACGAGGGCGTGCGCGTATCATGCAATCTGCGTATATTTGAAACACATGTAACAGTGGTCAGATGAACTTCTGAGAACCCCCTCAAGGCGAAGTTCGCGCCGCCCCGGTCCTATAGGCCAGGGCCACGGAGGAGGGGCCCACCCCGCCGAAGGGTATTATCGGTTTCTTATGTATGTCGGGCATCTCTATCTGTACATAAGAAAGCGTTCAGCGTAGGACCGAAGTCACCATTATCCCCCCGAACCTCTCTCCCAGAATACCCCTCGTCGGGCTCGTTGGCCTACCCGTCGACGAGGCGAGCCTTCGCCCTTCGAAACTCCTCGTCGGTGAGTACACCCTTGTCGTGAAGTGCTGCCAGTCTCTCCAGTTCGGAGGACAGCCCTTCCGGCGTACTACGTCTGTCATCCTTAACGCCCGTGAACCGGCCTATACCGGCGACGTGGCGTAACCCGTCGCTAAGGCCGATTAGCACGCCCCCAATACCTGTGTCGTCGTCCTTGAGGACGGGCTCGTCGCTGAGGTGTACTCCTGGATCGGTTGCCGGGGTTTTTCCTGCAGCCTCTCCCCTCATTATTTTTTGTATAAGGGCGATGAGACTGTCCCTATTGTCCACGGCGATCAGATGCTCGACCCCTTGATGGGTCCGTATCAGAAGGCGGTCCTTAAGAAGTCCCAGGAGGGCCCCCCCCCCCTCACGGACCTCGGAGATGTCCTCGTAGAGCAGTTCCAAGGGACGCCACGAGTGGTTGAAAAGGTGCGGCTCGAACAAGACCCCTCGGTTCGTTATCCTCATGCGCCCACCCACGGCTAAACCATCGCGAATGAGGTTGGCCTTGACGACCGCTATCGACCCCTCGTCCCTCGGCATAAAGAACCCTTCTGCATCTCGACCCCGACCACGCCCCCTCAGCGCATTGTTATATATTAACCACTAACCGAACGGTAGTGACTCCTCTTGTTGTCCCCGCTAAAACCAGAAACAGAGCCACGAGAACGCCCCCTATTCTTAGGGGGGTACGGTACCCCTAGATGGTCCATTCCAGGCCCTTAGGAGCCATCCTCGAAGCTCTCGGGGGACGTGTGCTAGGCATGTTAAGCGGTGCAAGGCAGGGCATGGGAAGGATCGGGAGCAATCGGGATAGGTATGGGGAATATGGGTGCTAGGGGGATGGCCGATAATGTCCGAAATCTTGACATGTTTTGACACTGTTTCTTATGTAGAGTACTCCCCTATCCCCTCTTGTGTACATAAGAAAACCATCTAAGAAAACCATCGCTCCTTTTCGCTCTTCTTAGTGGGGGAGTCCCCCGGCCCTAGTGGTGGTGTTGGTATAGGACCGGGGGGATGGGGAGTTAGGCTATCCCCTCAGATCATCGGCGCTCATGTACAAGCACCGCGCAAGGGTCGCTAGTTTCTCCTCCTGGACCCTAGCGTTTCTTCCCGCTTCGAGGTTCCTGATGGCATTCGGGGACAGTGCTCCCCTACTGCGTCTCGATATATCGTTAGCCGTAAGCCCCCGTCCCCGGATGGCGGTGCGTATCTTCTTGGGGTCGTATGTGACGTGGGCCATGGCTACACCTCCTCCCATCCATCACCATCGTCTAACCCTTCCAGGTAAGTAGCGAACTCCTCTCTGGACATTCCCCTTGTATCTGTGTGTGGGGACTCCTCTTGTGGCTCGGGATCTACCTCTAAGGGGTCTATATTTCTATCGTCACCGTAACCGTCACTTAATGGTAGTGACGGTGACGATAGCGGTAGACGCACCTGTTTTGATCTATCGAGCGCAATCCCTGTGTCCTCTATCTCCCCCCTTTTGCGGAGTATGGTTAGCCTGTTCTTGACCGTCCCCAACTGGGCCTCTACCGTTTCTGCTATCTCGTTCGGGAACATAGGCCCATCCTCTAGTGCCATGAGAATACGTGTGGACACGTTGACGGTATCCTCTCCCGCAAGATCCGCAGGTGATAGATCGTCCGGTGTGATCCCTATGCTCTCATGCCCCCACCGTACGGATACTCCAAAAGGGTCCAGGGGTATCCCGAAGTTACTCTTAGTGTGGCGGAGAGTTAGCTTACTCTCCCCCTCTTCCCCCTCTCTTTTCTGGATCTGAAACACACTACGGGCAAGGTGCTTTTTGTAGGAAGATCCAAACTGTGTCTTGTTCTGGTACCGCTCGTTTGCCTGCAGTTTGCCTTGGTGGTCGATAATCAGTGTGGTTATCCCCGCCGCCCTACAGGTATCCACGTACCCCCGCATGAACCCTATAACGTCCCTGGCGGATTCCGCATCTCCCTCTAGCGCCACCCCAAGGGAGTCTATGATAAGTAGCCCCACCCCCTCCTCTATACATATCCGCCTTGCTTCCGCAAAAACTGTTCTTGGGGAGAACCCGGCACACTCCATGTACATGAAACCCTCGGGGGGATGTGTGTAACCCATACCAGTGGCGGTGTCGTATGCTCTGCGACTTTGTGTGTTGGCGTCTAATTCAAAGTCGAGGATAAGTACCTTAAGTACATCCAATCTAACATTGAAGCTCCACGGCTCCTAGCAGACGCAGGGCGTTTAGTACGGCTTGCTTCAACTCGGCCAACGAGTCGTAGTAGCGTCTGGGCATCAAGAAGCCCTTGAGCCTTCGCCACACCCCTTCTATGAGGTTCAAGTGCGGGCAGTACGCCGGCAGGTAGTAGAGCTCGAGCCCCTTCGCCTCCCATCCCGCTCGCGCGTCCCGGATCGCTCCGGCCTTGTGGAACGGCGCGTTGTCCAAGACCACCACGACCCGCCTGCCCTTCCTCTCGGCTTCTTCGGCCAGGGAGTTCAGGTAGCCGAGCACCTCCCCCGTCCGGCAAGAAGGCCCCTCCAGCATCCGGTACTCAAGCGACTCGACTTCCTCGTCCAAGGAGAGCGTACCGATCAGGTTGATCCGTCCTTGCTTGCCCCACCGGGTCCTTACCTCGCGGCGGTTTGCCCGCCCCTTCTTCGTCCACGAGTAGGCGGGCGGCAGGCACAACGAGATGCCGCTCTGGTCCAGGTACTTGAGCACTATCTCGCCTTCAAAGGCCCCTTTTTTAGGGACGCGAGCTCTTCGCGGGCCTTACCCTCCTGCTCGGGGTCGGGCTCCTTGGAGGGGACGTAGCGGGTACGCTTCCAGGAGTAGCCCATCGCGATTAGATGCCGGCGGATGGCCTCCGCGCTCACCGAAATCCCGAAGCGCTCCAAGAGGGCCTCGACCAACTGGGGCGCGTTCCAGGTCCTCTCCTCCGAAAGCCTCCCCTTGAGGAACTCCTTCGCCTCCTCGGTTATGCGCGGCGGGTTGCCGGGCGCCGAGCCGTCGGCGAGCCCCTCGAAGCGACGATCCTCCCAGCGGTCTAGGTCCCGCGAGATGCTCGCCTCACTGCGTCCGGTGTAGGCGGAGACGCGCTTGATGCTCTCCCCCCTGCCCGAGAGGCGCAAAACCTGGGCGCGCAAGCGCACCTTGTTCCTCAAGTTGGGGTCCTGCTCGACCTCTCGCAATCGAGCGTCTTGTTCCGGTTCCAATCTGATGTATCGTGGCGCAGGCATATTGCAATTATATCTTGGCGGCACTTAGTCCTTTTTGTTTCGTGTCCTAACCAGGGGGTGCCCCTGGCCACACACTGTCCTAAGTGGCCAACGATTGTGGATTTCAGTGTTCCACTATCCCCGAAGAACACGGTTGGGTAGTTTTCGGGTAGGCAATCCCCTACGAGGTAAGGTTGCTTCCCCGTAGGTCTTGGTTTTTTATGGAACTCCAGGACCGTTGGAAGGTTATCGTCACCGTCACTACCATTAAGTGACGGTGACGGTGACGATAGATTTGGTACGTGTCCATGACCGTTGCGCGATTCTCGCTCCCCTACCCACTTATCCATGCTCCCCATAACCCCCCGGACCTCCTCTTCGGGGAGAGGATCGCCAAACCAGCGGCCACTCTCATTGATGCTGGTTAGCAGGTAGCCTATGTCTGTCCGGGAGAGCCCTCTGTTTACCAGTGCTCCTGCAACACTGGCCAGGGTGCTATTCCTACCGTCTCCCTCGACAAGTGGGGTATCCGGGGGTGCTAGGGGATTGTGACCGTTCCGGTGGGATGATCCATTCGGGGAACCCACACTTTGGGTCTTGGTAGGAGTCCTGTACTCCCGTGGAATCATCCCCCACAGTTGATCCAGGGTGTAGCGGTTGCCGTTGTCCTCTTCTATCAGTCGGCACACCCGGGGGGGATCGTACTTTTGATTAAAAGAACCCGGCACTCTAAGAATCCTGGAAAAGTCTTTTACCTTATCTGTTCCCCACCACGCACACATTGCCGACATGATCTTCTCGGCAAAAGCCTTATCCTCCACGGAGGTGACGGGATCTATCAAAATCCAATACGGGTGCAGACCGGCCCCACTATCCACGATCATTGACGGGGGGCAGGGGAGGATGTGTAGATCCTCTAGTCCCTCCCCTGTTGTCTTATGGAACTTTTCCATGTCGTAATCCGAAAAGATGGTATTGACACGGGAGACAGCTACCTTGCCTCCGGGTGCCCCCTTCTCCCCGCGTTTCCCCTTGTACGTTTCCTCTAGAACCTTAACCCGATCACGCGGGTTGATCCCCACATAAACATGGCGTCCCCTGCCCGCATGATCCAGGCACTCCCGGACAGCCTCGTCTATGGAGGAGTGGAAGGATTGTTTTGCGGGGGTCTTGTCCACGAAGGGCCGGACGTTGATCTGCTCGTGGGCAGCTAGATCATAGAAGAGTGCATACAGATGCTTGCGCATCTGCTCTTCCTGTTCAGCTGTTGTCGCGCTTGGGTTGGCGTTCACAGTGATCTCCTTGGAATGAAGGGAGATGAACAGTTACGAGTGGCTCCCCCGGTAGGTCGGTGGGGGCCTCTTCTTTACCGGAGGTCTTCGGCGGCCTCTGCGCAGAGCAGGTCGGCAGCCTCAACCTCCAACGCCACGCACAAACGGCGCATCGTCTTCGGGTAGGCACCCCGGCTCATGCGTTCAAGGTCGTGGATGGTGCCCTGGTTGGTGCCAACCCTTTCGGCTAGCTCTCGTTGGGTGAGGCCTGCGGCCATCCTGCAGGCCCACAGCCCCGGTAAGTGGAGTCCACGCCCGTTGGCAATCCGTCCGAGCTTCTTGACGGCCTCTACCTGGCGTCGCTGGTCATGCGTTCGCTCTTCCTCGATCATCGAGTCCTCTCTTTGGATCTCGTTTCGGGTCCTCAAAGACCCCCTATAGACCTAGGTGAGAACTCGGTCGTGAGTTACACCAGCGGGTCTCGAAAGACCGAACGCTGGTGTGGAAGCCGTCGCGATTGGCAACTGCATGAGGCCAAGGACAAGGGGGGAGGGCACGTTACAAACTTGTTACAAGCGCCTCAAATTTATTCCTGATCAAGCAGATACAAGCAGAAGGAGAAAAGAAGACCCCAGAGAGCAGGCTACGCCACCATACAAGGGGACGCACTTTACACATCAGCGGTACAGGTAGGTTCTGACGGTGTGGATCGATACCCCGAGGGTCTTGGCTATCTCCTCGGCACGCAGGCCCTCTGAGGCCATCCTGCGAGCCTCCGAGCGGCGATCGTGGGCCCTTGCCTCGTACTTCTGGCGGCTCATCGCTCCGGCCTCCCGACGCTGCTCCTTCTTCTCCTCCCGATCCCGCCGGCGGCGTTCGTCGGCGGAGATGATGGTCCTCATCTGCCGCTCCTCCTCGGCGGTGATCTCCAGGACCTCGAGGATGGTCTGGTTCTTGAACCGGTAGCGCGGGTCCACCTCTATCCCGCCGTACTGGACCCTCTCGCCCCTCGCCGCCATATGGGCAGTGCGGAAGACCGATTGCATCTTGGAGCGGGTGTGGCCCTCGGTCCACCCGCCCGCCTGACGGGCCAGGGCATAGAGCTCACGCCGGAGTACGGCGGGCACCGCGACCCAGGACATGGCCACACCCGCCAGGAACATCCACCGCTCGCGGAAGTCGGCCATCTCGGCGTCCATGAACCTGTATTCCCTGAGTCTTTGGAGGTCACCCAAACGCGCCTCCCAGAGCGTTGCTTGGGTAAACCCCTGGGGTGGGGCCTGCGGGCGCTCTCGGGCCATTCTCGAGCCTCTCAGAGCCCGCTGTACCCGTAGGTCCCGAAGTTCCGCTCGATCCAGCGGAAGGATCTCATTGGCCAGCGCCTCGAAGTCTCTGACCTCCCTGACCGGGGCGAGGGTCTCGACCACGGCCCCGGCTTTACTATGGACGGTGCCAACGACCCTCAAGACCCTTGCCGCGTCGATGGCAGCCCTGTCGGCCCCGAGGGGCTTAAGGACCTCCCACAACTCCTTCTGACACGCCGTCCACCTGGGCAGGGCGGCGCGGGGTATGGGCCGGTGAAGCCAGAGTACGTAGAGGCCCCTGCCTGACCCTATGGCGAGCGTTGGCGAGGGCATCGCGGCCTTCTCCAGGGTGCAGAGGGCCATATCGAGGACCGCCAGGGGGTGGACGCCGGCCAGTTCGGGGATGCGGTAGTAGTCGAGGTCCATGTGGAGCGAACCCAGGGAGAGGAGGTGGGCTATGCGCCTCCAGCCCCTGAAGCGTTGGGTAGAGAGGTAGACGTCCTCCTGCCCCCCGTAATGTTTGAGGAGTTCGATGGCCACCTCGACGGGGTGACTCCGCTCCCGCCAGAGGCCGCTCCTGGGTAGCTTCTGCGCTATGGCCACGGTGCCCATGCCCCCGCCGTGGACGAGTCGTCCGTGTTCGCGGGGGGTGCGTACCCAGACCTCGCCGGATTCGGGGTCGGGGTTCGGGTATAGCTGTAGTGCTAGTTGTTGGAGGTCTTCCGCCACATGGGTCCTCCCTTTGGTCCCCTGCGGCGGGTTCACCGATTGCTGCCCGGTTGTAGTAGACTACGCCCAGGCGGCGGTGGTGTGAGACTCTTTTGCCGGGAGACTCACCGCCGCTTTTTTATGCTCTTTTAGTTGCGGGCCACTTTAACAGAACTGGCTACTCTGAGCCTAATGGACGCTTCCTCAGGTACCTGAGTACTCAAGTATATGCGTACGTGAGTACTCAAGTACGCGACTTGAGCCAGCCCCGCAGCAACTCCTCCACTAGCTCGCTGAACTCCCTCTCCTGTTGAAGGAGCGCGATCTTTACCTGCTGGTGGGTGTCCTTGCGGATGTAGGCGGACACCTGCCGGTAGTCAGAATCGCTGCGTTTGCCTCCGGTCGTAGTGCGGAGGGACTGGCTTTCACCTTTACCCTCTACCCACTGATGTTCTCGAGTGGCCTTCAGGAGGTCGTCAAACTTGCCCCTACCCTTGCCCACGGATCATCTCCTCCCCTACTCGAACATAGTCCTCCCAGCCCTGGTGAGCCCTGGGATCTTTGATGGCATAGACGGGCACGCCCTCGAGTGCCGCCTTCTGGAACGCCACCAGCCTCCTTATTTCCCCCGAGAAGAGCGGCAGACCGGCCCCTGCGAGCGTCGCCCGTGCCTGCTGCCCGTCTTTACTGGGTCTTGGAGGGATCATAGTGAGCAAAACGCGGTAGCGGTCGGTGCCTACTTCCTTGAGGGCGTCGATCAGCAGCAGCAGGGCATCGAGAGCCAGAGCGTCGGGGGTGGTCGGGACAACCAGCAAGTCGCACCCCCCGGCCAGTGCCTCGAGGTCTTCCCGGTTGGGTCGAGCCTCGGTGTCTATAACGATGTGCTCGTGCTCGCGAGCGTAACGAACGGCCTGCCGTTCGTCGACTACCCTGAAAGGCAGTTCCCCGCGGCTGGCCCAACCGGAGGCACTCCGATTGGGATCCCCATCGACCAGCATCGTAGCCCCATGTCCCCGCAGGTAGGCGGCGACATGCACCGCGCTCATGGTCTTGCCCACCCCACCTTTAAAGCTCGCGACCGTGACTATCACGCCGTGCAGTGTAGCGCAAAGCTGAGTACACGCGTACTCAACGTGACGCGTACTCAAGTACGCACGTATTCAAAGTTCGGTCAGGTTGCGCCCTACCGGGTCTCCTGCTCGACTATCTCGACCTCCTCGTCCGTGAGGCCGTAGAGGTCGTAGACCAGCCTGTCTATCTGCCGGTCGGTGGCGTCTACTATCTGGTGCTGGACGACGGGCCTCTCCCCCGCGATCTTCGCCTCTACGTAAAACTTACGCGTGCCACCGATGTAGAAGCCGTAGTCGGGGGCCTTGGTTGCCCCTCGTACCCTGATGGCGTCCTCGGGTATGACCCCCCGATGGGGGCCGACAGGGACACCACTCTTGTTGACCACGTCCCAACCCAAGGCCTCGAAGAGAGGGTCGATGAAGTCCTGCCTGACCCACTGCTCCTTGTAGGCGGTGGAGCGGTAGGTCTTGCGGTCGGCCTCGAAGCGCTCGACCAGGCCGACGACTTGCCCGGGAACGCTCATACATTCTCTCCCCGCATCGCTAACACGCAGCTATCAAGTATCTTACTTGCCTGCCCGAAGCCCGCGCATACTGGATGTGCCCCGGAGGTTATCGGGAGGCAATAGTTGCACCGCGCCAGCTAGCTATTCGCCCACTTCCTATTAGCTGCAACGCACCTGTACTATGAGAGCCACGAGGATGCCTCCTAACGGCCTGCGAGGGAGCTTCTGGTACCCAGGTACCCCCCACGAGCTCACGAGGCATTCTCGCCCATCCCCCCATCTACGGCCCCACTCCAGAGGGTTCCAGAAGGGTAGGGGTAGAGGGCCCCACGGCAGCGAAGGACCTGCAGGATCCTGCAGGATAACTAGCGCTCTGTAGTATCAGAAATAGTCACTACAAAGCATCCAAAATTCCGCATAACCATCCAATCGTGTAGCAAGGTACATGGGGCCGGTCCTATGCAGGGGGCCTCGTGGGGGCCTTTCTGACCCTATAGGACCGGGGGTATGCAGGATCCCGTATCCGAACTTCCGAGAAGACCCCTTCCACGCACTAGGATGAATAAGGGTAGCTAGCCGCTTTCTTCGTCTTCCTCGGCGGCTCGCCTTGCGCAGGGTGGGGCGTGGTATCCGGGGCCCTTCTGGCATTCTCTGTCGGACTCTGGCGCAGGTAGGCTATGAACGCCTGGACGCTGCTCAACCCGAACAAGACGACCAAGATCATCGCCGGGTCTTCCACGCTCCGTCCGGGATCGAGGGTAGAGACGTGCGCGAGGGCGTACACGGCCAGACCGATCGAGACCGCCGCTAGTCCCAGGAAAACCCGTTCTCTGGTGCGAAAACGCCGGCCCGAGATCCTGTTCTGCGCAACGAGTAGCGGGTTCTTGACTCGGCGACCGAGCAAGGCATCCACGCCGGAGATGGCACCGATGCCACCGACGAACAGAGCTACTTGGATGAGGAAGTAGAACGCGCTGGGATCGGGCGCACCCGCTAGGATGAAGTTCAGGTTCATGAATATCCCTCCGAGCAGCGCCGCGTTGGTGAACATCCCTACCAGGATCGCGACGCCTGCGAGCAACTCGCCGATCATGACGATCACGCCCAGGGCGCCAGCGTTGGGCAAGAAGACGTCGGTGATCAACGTACGGTAGAACGGGAAGACGATATGCCCCCCGGCGAGCCCCTCTTCTAGGAAGGCGGTGAGGGCCGTGCCATCGTACCAGCCGGGGTCGGGGATCTTCTCGGCCGAGGCACGCAGCCATCCCATCCCGATAAAGATCCGCAGCGGTAACAGGTAAGCGCCATCTTTGGATAGCTCCTGTCGGGCCAATCGCCGCGCTTTGTCTGTTGTCGCCTTTAGCATCATAGGCCCCACTCGCGCTCCGGTGGATAGGGCAAGGAGAAGGGCCGAGGCTGCTGCTACGCCCCGGCCCCCATGACGGTCGACTTGTGGTAGGTCCCGAGCTACTTGGAGAGCTGCCCCCTGAGCGCCCCGCCGGGGAACTCGGCGTTGTGGACGTTGACGTAGAAGTCGGCGGGGTTCTTCAGGATGTCCTTGGCCAGGGTACGACCCACCTCCACGCAGCCGCTGGAGGACCCGTCCGTGGGCGGCTGGAGACCGACGACCACGGGACCGACCATGCCCACGGGTGCCTCGTGGATGTGGGCCGCCGTGGCCGGGGCGATGCCCGAAACGCTCAGCTCGTAGCAGAGCACCCCTTGTCCGGGGTTGACCGTGACGGTGGCGAAGCCGATCCCGTCGAGATCGCCCTGTACCGGCACTTCCTGCTCTCCCGTAAGGGTGGTGGTGAGTTGGCGGCCTCCCTGGTCCGCGCCACCCAGCTTGGCCGCCGAGGCGGGGCCCGCGATCGCCAAGGCCACGATCGCCGCCAGGAGCAGCGTCGCGAACAGTCGTCTTTGCTTCATAAGCGTAACCTCCATAGGTGCCTGCCTTTACTTTATCTGTATACGTGGCCCGGTATGTCGGCGGATTACCATCCCGAGAACGGCAAGGTCCCCCCGGGGAACTTCGGAGAACCTTCCTTCCACGCACTCGGGTGAATAGACCTCTAGCAGATGCGCGACGCTTCGCTGTGTGCCATCATCTTTCGGTAGAGAGAAGGTCTTGGGGTAAGGAGGAAGCCGAATGTCGGAAGGCAAGAGCAGGTCTCACACCGCATCGGGCGAAGGCGAGGCTGTGTGGGTGGTAGGCGACTTGATCACGCTGAAGCTGACGAGCGAGGACACCGGCGGGGCCTTCTCGCTCTTTGAGGGCCTCGTACCGCCCGGGGGTGGGCCGCCACCCCACATCCATCACCGCGAGGATGAGTCCTTCTACGTGCTGGAGGGGGAGTTTGAGATCTTGGTCGGCGAGAACACCATTCCAGCGGGCGCGGGCTCGTGCGTGCACGTCCCCAGTGGCACCCTGCACACCTTCAAGAACGTAGGGATCTCGCCCGGCAGGCTTTTGGGGATCGTCACACCAGGGGGTATGGAGAAGTTTTTCCTCGAAGCGGGCTCGCCCGCGACGAAGGGGTCATCTGCACCCGAGGGCCCGCCGGACGTAGAAAGGCTTTTGGAGATCGCCCAGAAGTATGGCATTGAAATACCGCCACCCCCTG
>MWWB01000264.1_pt1 | contig 12430 bp, 11 predicted proteins | sample 1047291 | NCBI WGS metagenome assembly MWWB01 (sample SAMN06349976, study PRJNA376086) | soil metagenome | isolation source: MS4-1 sample Antarctic (ecotone) soil | place: Antarctica | reverse complement strand
ATCGTAGACGGCGGTATCGCCGTGCGGATGATATTTTCCGATACAATCACCGACGACGCGGGCTGATTTTTTATAAGGTTTATTGTGATAATTGCCGAGTTCCTGCATTGCCCATAATACGCGACGATGGACGGGTTTGAGTCCGTCGCGCACGTCCGGCAGAGCGCGTCCGATGATGACCGACATTGCGTAATCGAGATACGAACGCCGCATCTCGTCTTCGATATTGACCTGATTCCGTTCTGAAATTATATCCATTTATTTTCCTTTTTTGCGAAATTTTTCTGCTGAATTATAGTTGTGTATTTTCCAAGTGTGATAAGGCGTGAACACAAATAAAATCTGGACATTCACACGATTTATTCGTGTTATTATTATACAGGTAAAAAACTTGTTAAGCAACTTTGGAAATTCCCTCTAAGTCGTTCAAAAGACAACAAATTCCTGCCCGTTTAAGTTCATAAATTCTTTAATGTTTTTAGTCCGATTAAAATCTAGAAAAATTTAAATTATGACTCCAACACACGCTAAAAAGAATGATAACCACCGCATCCAGAGACTAAATCCGGTGTTGCATTTATCGGCAAAACTCCACCTAAAAGTTATTGCGAGGATTTAGCTAGATTATTTGAAATTTCTCATCGGGAAGAAGAGAAGTTTATGGCGCATCATCGAAGCCATTAGCGAACCGCAAAACGCATCTTACCGAAGGAACTAAGCCGGCATTCGCGCTTTCCGATTCCCACTAGTATTGTTATTGAAACGATTAATGTGAACGGTGATGTTCACTTCTCATTTCTTAGTTTTTCTGGGTTTTCTTTTCAGTGATTTATCTCTTGTCCGCACCAAGTATTTGAGTTCAATCATAAACTCGGAAACATCTTCAAACTCCAAATAAACTGATGCGAAACGAACATAAGCGACCTTATCGAGTTCCTTTAAACGGCGCATTATGATTTTGCCGACCTCGTTCGTTGGACGCTCGCGGTCTGATGATTCCTGCACGTATTTTTCAACCGAATCAACGATTGATTCGAGCTGCATCGAAGAAATCGGACGCTTTTCGCAGGCGCGGAGTAGCCCCGCCATAATTTTATTGCGGTCAAATGCTTCGCGTTTGCCGTCTTTTTTGACGACTAAATACGGAATTTCGTCAATCCGTTCGTAAGAAGTAAAACGCCTGCCGCATTCGATACACTCGCGCCGCCGCCGAATCGAATCACCTTCTTTCGACTCGCGCGAATCAACGACTTTATCTTCTAAATGTGCGCAAAACGGACAACGCATAATGATTTTGGATTTTGGATTTTGGATTTTGGATTGTCCAAAACACAAAACCATCAATTACTTTCGGCTTCAGAATTCTAACTTCTAACTTCTGAATTCCGACTTCTGATTTCTGATTTCTGACTTTCGTCTTTTTCGTGTTCGACTTCTTCGACTGCGTGTTCGCTAGACAGCAAACTTTTCAGTCGCGCAACATTTATATCGCCGTGGAAAAAATAGTATAAGCCGAAAATTATGGCGGGCGCAAAATAAACCAAGTGCATCGCAATCGAAGTTGCCGCCGCATCATTTTGTGAAATGTTCAAAAAAATCAATCCGCTTCCCGTTGCTGCATGAAACGCTCCGGCTGCGCCGCCCGGTGTCGGCACAATCGAACCGAGTGCGGCAAATCCCATAATAAACAGCGAATCGCTGAAACTGAGCGGCAAATCAAAAGCCAGCAACACCAACCAAGTCGGTATGGCAATCGTCAGCCACAGTAGAGTTGTCCAAAATACGATCGCCGCAATCTCTCGCCAATCCTTTAAAATCTGCAGAGACGCGCCAAGCTGTCTTAGAATGCTAAGAATAATCAATCTGATGCGGCGCGGGATAAATCTTTTATCAATCGTTTTTTCAGTCCACGCAATAAAGCGTGATGAAAATTTTTGATAAACAAACAATGTCAAAAAACCGAGGATTGTGCCGCCTAACATTAAATTTCCGACAAATTTTATGTAAGCAACTTCGGTTTCGCGTCCCGCCGGAACATTAAACCACAGTAAATTAATTGTAAAAAAGCATATCAAAGATGCGAGGTCAAAAATTCTTTCGACACCGAGTGTCACGAGCGATGCCGAAGGACGCACGCGCCGGTCGCGCATCGAAAGCCACATCGGACGAATAAACTCGCCCGCCCGCCCGACGATAAAAATCCCCGAAAACCCGACGGTAGTTGCCGCAAAAAGCTCTTTTAAGGAAGTCTCGGTTATCGGCGCAAGCAGCGTTCCCCAGCGAATCGCCCGCAAAAGATAACCGAGACAAACAATCAAAGTCGCTATTATCAAATAAGAAGCGTTTGCTTTCCGCAGGCTTTGGCTGACTTCCTGCCAATCTAAATTGCGTCCAAAAAACCAGAATATAAAAACGGCGAATAAAAACAGTAATACAAACTTTAAATACTTTCGCAAATTATTTCCCGACCTATCGAATAAAAATATAAACAGAAATTTGTAATGTCTTGCTAACAACTCAAGATACAGTATTTTACGAAAAAATCACAATACATCGGTTTAGCAGTTCCCTTTTTACACAAAAATTAACTTTTTTCGAGCGGTGAAATATATCAGTTTGCGTTCGACAAATCATTGCCTAATTTCGGCAATTGATTTAAGATTAGTTTGTTGCCCTTACAACACGAAGATTAAAAAATCAAAGGAGGATTTTCTTTTATGGAAAACGAAAACAAATGCGCTCATCAGCTATGCAATTGCAGTGTCAGAGACAACGATAAATACTGCAGCGACCATTGTAGAGATGCGGTAGACCAAGATATAGTTGAAATCAGTTGCGACTGCGGTCATACCGGCTGTTAATAACTTTTAATTTAACAAATTTGGAAAGGCTTCGTTCAAAATTGAACGAAGCCTTTTTTATTCAGAACCTTGCTTTGCTTCCTCGCGCCCTTGCGGAGTTTCGTTTCTATCGGCACTGCCCACGACATCGAGGTCGTCGGCGTTTTCGCCGGTTTCGCCTCCGCGCAAAATCTGTCTCATCGTCTCGTCGGGCGTTTGATTTACTGCTTCTTCCGATAGTTTTTCTGCGTTCCAGCCTTCGCGTTCGGATTCTGAAAATTGCTTATCGTCATTTTCCTGCATCACTATTTCTCCTCGCATCACAGAATAAGTTTTACAAATAAAAATTTATGTAACCAAGCATACCACGATTGTGGTATGAGAATAAAAAAGGCGAACACTTCTGCTCGCCTTTTCCAATTTAGTAAATCTAAAAACAGTTTAACGATTAAAATTCGCATTTGCGGGAGCCGAAGCCGTAATCATAAACTGCGTTCCTTGAGTTAGTTCCACATCGCCGCGACCTTGCAGAATAACTGTTCCCGCGCCTGCGCCCGCGCCGACTGCCGCACCGATTGCCGCGCCTTGTCCGCCGCCTGCGATTGCGCCGATTAACGCTCCGAGCGCCGCACCGATTCCAGCGCGTGTTACGGTTTTCGTGGTTTGATTGTTATCGCGGACAGTTCCCTCGTTATTAACGGTAACTTTTTCGCCGTTTGCGGAAGTAACATCGTCAACAATACCCGCGAAGCGATAAGTTCTGCCGTCACGAAGCCGAATCGTGTCGAATTCGAGCGACATATTCGCTCTGCCCGTAACTTGTCCTGAACGCTGAGTTGTGGCAACTCTTCCTTCGATTGTCGCACCGTTAAATTCAGACGGCGATGTAACTTCCATCGTAAACCGGTCGCCGTTCTGACTTGTTTTGGTCGAAACCGCGGTTCTCAAAACAGCCGTCAATCTGGTATTGTTCGGAATGACAAAATCGGTAGAAGCCGCTCCGCTGTTCTGGATGTTTCCAGCGTTTTGATTATTGACGTTGGAAAACTGCGCAATGTTATCAGTTTTATCATAAACGCTCGCCACAGTTACCGTATCATTTCTGTTTTCCAGATAAACGCGGCGAATCACTCTTAACTGACCGTTGCTCATCGGAATAAAGTTAACATAAAAGTCATTGACGCGGTCGCCTTCGTAACTCAAAGCCACGCCGTCGTAAGTAGTGTTAGCCGTAACTTTGATATTGCGTCCGTTGGCGGTTGTTTCAGTTCGCGCCGTGCCGTCAGCATTAAAGCTAACTTGCGGGGAAGTGTTGGAAGCAACGATTACTTGACTGCCTCTTTTTTCAATCACCAGAGTATCGGGCGAAGACAAGCGTCTTTCCAAATTTCTTCTCAGATTTTCTCTTTGATTTACGGTATAAAACGTCGTTGCCGCGCGGTCGACGACCACTCTGACATCATCGCTCTGCGAAGTATTCAGACGATATGTTCCGGTCAGCATTTGGTCAAATTTGCTCATCGGCGAATACTGACGATTCCAATTCCAAGTTACATTGTAATAATTCGACAATGTATCCAAATCAGTTCGGATAAGTCTCCATTGGCTTTCCGCACCCGTCGTAAGGCGATAATCGCGCATAAAGGCGTCAATGTAATAAGCACGATTTAAAACTTCTTCAATGTCCGCCGAAGTAGAACGGCGAGCGTCGAAATTTTGTTTTAATTTGTCGGTCGCCGTTTCAAAATCGGCAACATACCCGATAACGGAAGATTCACTTCTTGAATCGTTCAAAATACTTCTGTCGAGCGCGTTGCTTACCTCGCGCCTGTACAAATCCGTGCGCGTTTCGAGTCTTGTTAAAAGGCTTCGCACGTTGCCTTCGGAAACTCGATAACTACTTGTCGTTCCTGACGTTGTATTTCCTATTGGGTCAACATTCGTGGTTGTTTGATTCCAGTTTGAACTGACATTGTAATAACCGGCTAACGTATCCAAATCGGCTTTCAGGGAAGTCCAATCTCTCTGGGCAGCCGGATTCAAACGGTTGTCTCTGACAAAATCATCAATAGAAACCGCACGACTCAATAGGTCTTGCACATCGGTTCTCGCCGACCTGCGCGTACCGGAATTTTGTTTCAGTTGCGCGATTTCGTTTTCAAAATTTGAGATGTAACCGAAAGCCGTGTCTTGGTTAGTGGTATTATTTTGCGCGTTTCGGTTGAACGCGCGCGTCATCGAACGCTTAAAGACATCTGTTTTGGCTTGGATTCGGGTTATCAATGCTTGAATCGTACTGTCCGATACACGATTCGGATTATCACGATTCTGCGCATTAACGCTTATACTTGCTGCAACGAAAATTGCAAACAAATTAAATGTTATAGCTTTTAAGATTTGATTTTTCATAATGTTTTCTCCATCTGGTTTAAAGAAGTCGGCAAGTTGTAGGGAGTCGTCGGCTTACTTGCCGTTTGGTTATGAGATATGTTGCAATTATTGTGCCGTTAGTTGCAAAAATTGTGTTAATTCTTGAAATCGGATTGCCGAGTAGCCCAGCTTCACGAAGTATTTTATTTTTACCTGATTAAAAACTGTTTGGCGTAACGCACTCAAGCTGGCTGAATACGCTTTTGATGAGGAAATTTGAGTGTAAAAACAGAACCCGTTCCGATTCCTTCGCTGTTTGCTTCGATTGTTCCGTTGTGCAGTTTGACGATATGTTTTGAAATTGTCAGACCTAATCCCAAACCTCCGTAATTGCGTGTGCTGGATGTATCGGCTTGGCTGAATCGGTCGAAAATTTGCGGTAAAAATTCAGAACTCATACCTTTGCCGTTATCCTTGACGGTCATTTGAACCGCTCCGTCCGCTTCCGAAAGCCGGATTTCAATTCTTCCGCCCGAATGAGTGAATTTGACGGCATTAATCAGCAGATTGTAAATAACGATTTTTATCTTAGCTTCATCGCCTAAAATTAAATGACCGTTTAATTGATTGTCTTTTATAAATTCAATATTTCTTTCCCGCGCCGCTGCTTCAATGTTTTGAAATGTGTTTTCAAACAAGTCCGAGAAATTTACCGGCTTTTCTTCAAAATTGACAATTCCCGATAAAATCTGCGAATACTCCAAAAGTTCTTCGACCAGTTTTGTTTGAGAACGAAGATTCTTATTTATTTTTTCGAGAGCCAAATTTTTAGTATTTGCCGAAAGATTGTCGGTCTTTAAGATTTTAGTCCAACCGGCGATGGCGTTGAGCGGCGTTCTAAGTTCGTGTGAAACGACCGCAATAAATTCGTCTTTGGTTGTATTTGCCTGTTCCGCCAAGAGACGCGCTTTTTGTTCGTTTTCGAGCAATTTTTGCTTTTGCGCTTCCGATTCGGTTAATCGGGCGGCGGTGGTTTCCAGTTTTAGGCGAGCGGAAGTTTCCCAGTAAGTCATACCGAAAAGCAAAAAGCTGAAAATGATACCGCTTAAAAAAATCAGCGGTGTCCAATTGATGCTGGATTGTTCGGAAAACGCCGGAAGCGAATCATACTTTATCGTCCACTTTCTACCGGCAATATCCATTGTATTTTCGGTCGATTGGTCTTTTTCGATTTGATTGACCGATTTCGGGTTGTTTTCAAAGGTGGTTTGCGAAAGGAGGTTTTCCGGCTTTGGCTCGCCGTCGTATATCCGAACGGCAATATCAGACGTATCAGTGCTTTTTTGAATTTCATCGAGAAAATCCGCCGACCGAAACGGGCTGTAAATATAGCCGATTAAATTTTTTCTTCTTTCTTCGACAGTTTCGGGAATTTTGCCTTTTTTATAAATCGGCAGATAAATTAAAAAGCCCGTTTGTGAGTTTGCGCCGCTTCCCTGCAGCAGATTAACCTTCGTGCTCGCCGTCGGCATTCCCGAATCTCCGGCGCGAACGAGTGCTTCGCGTCTGTTCGGTTCGGTGAACATATCATAACCGATGTCCTTTTTGTTTTGTTCGTTAAAAGGCTCGATATAAATGATAGCTTGGTAGGAATCGCGCTCGCCACCGGGAAACATTTGGAAATCTTCAATGCCTTCCGCCTGCATCTTTTTTATCAACGCTTCGCGCTCTTCGGGTAAAACGATTTTGTTGTAGCCGATCGCTTGAACACTTTTGTAATTACGCTCTAAATCCAGACTCTGGATATAATTGGCGAAACTTCCGCGGTTTAATTCGGCGGCTGATTCGACAAAACCGCGCCCGCCTTTCAGCAAAGCGGTATATAAATTTATTTTGTTTTCGATTGCCGATTGCACCCGATTGACTTCATTGTTAAATCTAGTTGTATCTTTGTTTAACGAGCTTCGGTAGAAATTGTAAGTGATGCCGAGTGTCAGAAATATCGAAACCGCTAAAACCAAAAAAGGAAATCTGGTTTTACTTTCAATATCGTTTTCTTCAAATTTTTTTAGAAACTTAGCCACACCGTTCAATACACCGTCAAAAATAAAAAAGTTCAAAAGCCAATTAAATCCTTTTGTTAATTGCAAAACTTATGCCGTGCGATAACGAATTTGCCGTCGGCGAATTTGCGGTTGTAAAAGGATAATTTTATAAATCTTTTGTTGAGACAAAACTTTTGTATGCTCGGTAACTCGTATGCTTGCTTTGCATTATGTCCGAAATCATTGCACCATATTTGAAAATTTGGACAATGTTTATAAGGATGATGCCGAATTTATTTGAACAAAAGATTTATTTTATGTGGCATTATTATTGCTAAGTGCCGTTTCTGTAGAAGGTGGTACAATTTGTTGAACAGGAGATTTCAGTTATGTCAGAAGAAAATAACACGGGAAATAATTTGATTTGGGCGATTACGACGCTGATAATTGTTGCGATTATTGCAGGAGCTTTATATTACAGCGGTTTCCTCGGCGGAACTAAAAAGGAAAGAATTGATATAAATGTAACCGCGCCCGCCACGACTACAAGATAAAACTCGATTTCAGGTTTGTGGGTTATATTCAAAAAAGACGATATGCTGATAATTTATCAATGTGTCGTCTTTCTCATTTTTGGACTCTCGTTTTTCGATTTTTTATTCTATGTTATGGCGTTTAATCATTCCGTAAAGTCTCGGACGATATAAACCTAAAAGATTGGCGGCGGCTTGTTTATTGCCGTTAGTTCTTTTCAAAGCCGCCGTTACTACACCGCTTTCTATCGAATTAAATACATCGTCCTGTTCCGCGCCTTCTTCGGGTTCGTCGAGTTTTTCGACGATAAATTTTCCAATCTCTCTGAACAAATCTTCTTTCGCTATATTTTTTTGACCTAAGATATTATTTCCGTTGCTTACATTCACGGCTTCTTTTTCACCAACGGAAAAACGGTTGTTTTCCGTATTTTCTCTTTTGGCGATGCTGGCAAAGGAAATCGAGCTGTCGAGATTTTTGGGAATATTCAACTCGCCGATTCTGCCGTCTTTCGACAGCAAAGTAGCTCTTTCGATAACGTGCTGAAGTTCGCGCACATTGCCGCGCCAGTTGTAATTCAGCATTTGCTCATAAGCTCTTTCGGAAAATTCATAATTCGCCTTCTTATATTTTTCGGCGTAAATCTGCAAAAAATGGTCGGCGAGCATCGGCACATCTTCCATTCTTTCGCGCAGCGGCGGAATTTTTATCTCGATAGTATTGATGCGGTAATACAAATCCTCGCGCAGACTTCCGTCCTGGATTGCGTCAAAAGGATTTCTGTTGGTTGAAGAAATCAATCGAAAATCTGCTTCCTGCGGCTTTTCGCTGCCGACGCGGTAATAAACTCTCTCCTGTAAAACACGCAGAAGTTTCGGCTGTAATTCAGCAGGCATTTCACCGATTTCGTCGAGCAGAAGACTGCCGCCGCTGGCTTGACCGATAAATCCGCCTTTATCAGCGGTCGCGCCGGTAAATGCTCCTTTGGTATGTCCAAATAATTGCGATTCAATCAATTCCTTCGGCAGTGCGGAACAATTTAATTTTACAAACGGTTTTTTCGAGCGGTGACTTTTATAGTGAATGGCGTTTCCGATAACTTCCTTTCCCGTGCCGGATTCGCCCAAAACCAAAACATTAGCGTCGGATTCGGCGATGCTGTCAATCATCTCAAAAATCTCCTGCATCGCGCGGCTGCCGCCGATAATACCTTCGTAGGATGTGCGGCTCGAAAGTTTTCCGCGCAGCTCTATAATTTCTTCGGCTTGATATTTGCGCTCGACGGCTTTTTCAATCAGAACGAGCAATTCTTCAAATTCAACCGGCTTCTCGACATAATAAAACGCTCCGGCTTTGGTCGCCTCGATAGCTTTTTCAACCGAGCCGAATCCCGTAACCATTATAATTTCAGTCTTCGGTGATATTTCTTTGCAGCGTCGAACCATTTCGATTCCGTCAAAATCCGGCAAATTAAGGTCGGTCAAAATAATATCAAACTCGTTTTCTTCGACAGTCTCGATTCCCTTCCTGCCGCAATCCGCAGTCGTAACTTCAAATCCTTCGGAATCTAATTGAAATTTCATCAAATCACGAACCGAAACGTCGTCATCAATTACCAATGCTTTATACGCCATAGTTTAGTCGTTATTTCGCTTGTAGAATTTAAGCTGTTAAAATTTTAGTCGGCAGTAGATTGTATCAAATTAAAACAGATTTAAGAAAACGACCGCCCAAAATTTTAGTTTTCCGGCAAAGAAAAATGACTGCCGAAACAGCAGTCATCAAAAATTGAAATACACCCGGCATGATTCGAACATGCGACCCCTTGATTCGTAGTCAAGTACTCTATCCAGCTGAGCTACGGGTGCGTAAAGCAAGTTCTAAGACTACAAATCTTGCAGTTTAGTGTCAAGCACGGATTAATGGAAAATTGATAATGGAAAATGGAATATACCGAGAACTGCGACTTCCCATTTTCTTACTTTCTACTGCCTACTTAGCAAAATAGCCCTGGCGAGTTTTTGATATGAGTTCGGGATTATTAACTTCAATTTTTATCGCCCGCCATTTGCCATCGCGTTTATTATTTATCGGTTGATATTCCACCGTATAAAGCGCGCGCAAATCAGCCGCGACCGCGGCATATAATTTTCCCATATCTTCCAACCGATTAATTGCATTGAAAGTTCCGCCGGTTCGGTTGGCGAGGATTTGCAGGCGCGAGCGGGCGGCGGAAAACATTGCGATTTGAATCGGTGTCGGCTCGGCGAGTTTAGACGGGTCGCCGGTCGGCAAAGCAAGTGGATAGACGGTTACGCCTTGCGCGTCGGATTTATTTAAAATACGATTCAGCGCATCGCTGGTTTCAGGCTTAATGGCATTCAGAATTTCACTTTCCTTAAATTTCCCCAAAAAATCACGGTCGGTGTCGCGCAGGCTCGTATCTACTCCATCGGTTAAAACAATTATCGCTTTGCGGCGTTTGCCTTCTTTGGCGATTTTTCCGAGCGCGAAATCGAGTGCTTTATAAAGCTGCGTTTTACCGCGCCCGTTGGCGGCGGCAATCGAGTTGACAATAATTCTTCGATCGGATGTAAAATCGTTTCGCAAATTAACTTTATCGTAAAATTCGATAACGGCTACGCGGTCGTCTGGCGCAAGCGCATCGATAAAACGCAAAGCCGATTGTTGAATCGTCTGCCGAAAACCGAGCGTCGAACCACTCATATCGAGAATCAAAACCACACTGAAAGGCGTAACCGTCGGCTCGAATCGGGCAATATCCTGTTTTACGCCGTCTTCATACACAGTAAAATTTTCCTTATTCAAACTTGTAATTGGTCGCCCTTTGCCGTCCACTACACCGACATTCAAGCGAACAATCGAAGAATCGACTTTGATAATGTCGTCGTCCTGAGCCGAAACCGTCAAAAAGCCGAAAAGCAAAATTAAAAATAAATGTAAAGTCTTATTGAATTGCATAACGAGAAATTAATTTATCAGACGCTTTCAGATGCGGCGCGGTTGTATGCGGTCTGCTTCCAAAATCATCCTAACATTAGCGATTTATGGTTTATGATACTACGTCGCTCAAGAACAGACACACGGGTTTTTTTGTAATATATTTTCTGATTTTTACGTTTATAAATTGGATTCGGGATTTTAGATTTCAGATTTTCGATTTTAAGTCAGTCATTTAACTTATAGTTTCTCTAAATTTGCTAAGAGCGTTTCGTTGATTTCAATTTTCGCCTGTTTATAAGCCAGTAAAAGTGCGCCGATTGCCGGATTAAAGCGCGGATTTACAAAAATTGCGTTCGGTAATTTTTTCTCTAAAATTCCTTGAAAATATTTTCTCATCAATTCGCCTTGAAACATTCCGCCGACGCCGGCAACCGGAAATTCACCGTCGAAATTAAGCCGTTTTGCCGCGCTGCGGACGCTTTTGACCAAAACATTTGCGCCGAATTTGATTTGGTCTCGAATAATTACATTTCCGGCAACCGCTGCCTCGCAAGCCGCTTTTGCAAAACTCGCCAAATCATCACGGGTTATTTTTGCATTATAGAAATCGTTGGTCAGTTCCCGAATTTTCACGCGCCCGAAAAAATTTAAGACTAATTGTTCCAATCCCGACGGTTCGAGCATACCGTCCTGTTCCTTAATTGCAAGGCGAATTGTTTGCAAGGCGAGCCAGAAACCACTGCCTTCATCGCTGAACAAATAACCTAATCCGCCGATTTTTGTCGTTTCGCCGCGCTTGTTTTCGCCGTAGATGACCGAACCGGTTCCGGCGATGACGACAATTCCGGGTTCGCCCGCCGTTGCGCCAAAAAGCGCGGTCGGCGCGTCGTGTCCGACAATCAAATGTTCGGCGTGAACCGTTTCGCCGATAATTTTTTCTTTGTAGTCTGCGCCGCCCGTCATTCCGAAATGCGCCGCCGAAAAAATCGTTTTTTCTATCGGTGGCAAATTCGCGTTTTTCAACGCTTCGCCGACGCTATTTAAAATCGCGTTTCTAAGGCGCTCGCGCCCTCCCGGATGCTCGGCGTGATTCGACGCGCCGCCGAAACCGCTTGCAAGAACGTTTCCGTTTTCGTCGGCGACAACAGCTTCCGTGTGGCTTTGCCCGCCGTCAACACCGAGGAAGATTTTGGATTTTAGATTTTGGATTTTGGATTCGTTCACAATGTATCCTGGTTCTTTCCTTGCGTGCTTTGCGCCTTTGCGGAAAACTTATTTTCCCAACAAATTTTTTGCAAAATCATCGCAAAATTTTTCTTCTTCCGCCTTGCTTAAATTCAAAACTTGTCGGATTGACCGCGCGGTAACGGTCTAGGTCACCCTTCTGGTTAATTTTCTTTATTTCAGTGTAAAATTCTGACTTGGCATATTTACTCCACTTAACTTCTTTCGGTCCTTTGAAAATTAAAGGCGAAGCGTAAGAATTAACAGCAAAAGTAATCGCCAAAAACAATCCGAGAATCTCTTTCATTCAGACAAAATAGCAGAATTTGGATAAAAGAAAAACTATTACTTAATCTATGTCGCTTGTTGTTGATGACAGCTATATCAATTTGAAAGGCAAACAAAAACAACGAGATTTTCAATAAAAAGCCTTTTAAGCTAGCCGCATGAATC
>MWWB01000263.1_pt1 | contig 12443 bp, 17 predicted proteins | sample 1047291 | NCBI WGS metagenome assembly MWWB01 (sample SAMN06349976, study PRJNA376086) | soil metagenome | isolation source: MS4-1 sample Antarctic (ecotone) soil | place: Antarctica | reverse complement strand
TTGCGCCGCGCCGCCGCGCCCAGGGCGGCATTTTTCCTTGTGGCTTCGAGCTTGGCCGGCGTGCGCTTGCTGCCAAGCTCGCTCATGTACTCGCGTACGGCATCGGGAATAGGTTTTTTGCTCATGCTCTGATTATAACCTAAACGGTTGAGGAAAAACAAATAAAAATATTTTCAACCTAAACGGCTTAAAAGGTTGACAATCTAAACCGTTTAGATTAAACTATCCTTGTTAGTTAATTCAGCAAGGAGATCGAGATGAACAATTTTCACGAGACAACACGGATGCAGTTTGTAGATCAAGCGGTCAAAGCCTATATGCGCGGTGACTTCGAAGCCGCCGCCTGGTTCGAAAAGCAAGTGGAGCGCCACACGGTCAAGCCAGTGGCCGCAAAGCCAGCCGCAACGCCAGAAGCGAAAGCGCGCTGCCCACATTACAGGCTGATTCGCAGATTTTTTGCGATTGCGCGCGAAGCCGGCCTGGACACCAGCCAGACCGCCAAGCCTCAGATGCGCCACGCGCTGGAAACTGCGATGGGGCGCTGCGTGAATTCCAGAAGCGAAGTGAGCGCCGGCGAATGGCAGATGTTGGGTGATCTCATCAAAAGCAAGCGCCTGGCGTGGTAAAGCAGGCCAGAGAAAAGGAAAAAGCTCAAGAGTGCTTAGATCACTCTTGAGCTTTTCACATATGGCGGTATACCCGCAGGAAATTATATCGAAGCCACACGGCGCGCGCCGTGTGGCTTTTCTTTTGGCTGTGGCTTTGAAATTTCCAACGCTGCGAGGTTCGCGCGCTGCCATGGTCTTCTTATCCATCAGGACACCAAGCGGCGCTTAGAAACGATTGTAGAGCAAAGTACTCCGATGGATCCGCCAGAGTACTCCCGATGGATCCATCAGAACACTTTCCGCAGGGTGGGAACTCGGCGCGCGCCGTCGCTTCGAAGCGACGCTACAAACTGTGGGAAAAGTGCCGGCGCTTCGGAGTACTCTGGCGGATCCATCGCTGTATTTTTCTTTTTGTGCGCCAACTTGTAGCGTAACAGCGTAAAGTGTTATGATTGAATTATGCCAAGAGAGAGAGAGTACACGAGTAACGCGGAAAAGCAGAAAGCCTATCGGGAACGCCACGCGCACAAAAAGCCGGCGCGCGTTGATGAGGTGATGGCACTGGCTCGGACGCTGCGAGGCTCCATCAGAGACGCGGCGCGGCGTGGTGATAGTCTGGCTCAAGAGCTTGAAGCGGAACGCGTAGATGATGCGCTTCGCAATCTGATACGCGAGTTTGAGCGGCGCAGTACTTCAGAGTTTGTAGAAAAGCTCTAAGTACTCCGGGCCAGAGTACTTCGAACGCGCCAGATCGGGCGCGGTGGTGATAGCATCGCAGTACGCCGCGCGCGTCATTCCTCACATTTCCCTCACATTAAATCCGCTTTTCGCGCCGTCGCTTCGGAGTACTTCAGGCCAGAGTACTTCAGGCCAGATCGGGCGCGGGTGGGTAGGAATGTCAACAATTGTCAACAGGCGCGAAAAGCGGCGCCAGACGGGTTAGATACGATAATACGCATTATGTAACAGAAAACGGCTTTTTCGTTCATATCGCAAAGACATGAGCAAAAAAGCCGTTTTCTGGTTCCAATCGCCGGCGCTCTTCAGATTCCAATCCTTAAGCGGTGCCGGGGGTTCATCGCAACCACTTCGCCGGCGAAGTACTCACCAGGCCGGTTCGGGCGTGTGACAAATCCCGCGTAGGAAAATCACACGATGCGCCGGCCTGCCCTCGATACTTCCACCAGGCCAAGCGGTTACAGCTTTATTTTAACAGGGCGCGGCCCAGAGTACTTCAGAGTACTTTCGCCAGACCAAACGCCAGGCGCGCCAGATCGGGCGCTGGTGGCGCGCTGGTGGCGCGCTGGTGGCGCAAGGTCGCGGAGCTGTCTGCCGTGGGGCGGCAAAACACTCCTGCCGGCTGATGAACGGGGAGTACTTCCAGATCGGCGCGATATTGCGGCCTGATACTGGCACTCAGTACTTTGATGGAAGTGAACGGCTTAGCCGATTGCAGTTGATAAAGCTGCGGGGGATGCGCTCTTTTAGGTGGATGACAAGGCCACAAGCGCGCCGGCTACACGCTAATTTTACCAACTTTCGCCGCTGCCACTGCCGGCGCGCTCGATTAAGCGCCAGAGTACTCCGAAGTACTCTGCCAAACTACTCCGCTTATGTTGAGTTTTTACTGCAACTCTACCCTGCCAAAGTACTCCGCTAAGATACTGCAAAGAGAAATTATCAGCACCATTAAATTGCAATGATAGCGATACCGATAAATCGAGCGCCAGAGTACTCCCGCCAGATCGAGCGCCAGAGTACTCCCGCCAGATCGAGCGCCAGAGTACTTCGGAGTACTCTCAGAGGTCTTGAGGATTATCGAGCGAAATTGAAGCGCGCGGGTACGCTTCCTTGAGCGGCTTGAGCGCGGCGGCGGCTATGTCGCGCTGTGGTTTGGTGCGCTCGGCTTCGAAGCCGGCAACACGCAACTCGGAAGAGCCAAAGCCTTTCACGCTCCATCCATCGGGCAACGGTTGCAAAGTACTATCCTGAAGCAAGCCGGCTATTTCGCGGTGCCTGGCATCATAGGCGGCGCAAGTGGACACATACTTTTCCAGCGAAGCGCAAAACGATTTATAAGCCTTATCCACTTCGGAGCGGTCAAGATCGCGCGGCGCTCGATCTTCGATCTCTTTCAATCGTGCCAGGCGTGCGGCTTCGTCGGCTTCGGCCTGGGCGCTTGCGGTGGCGCGCTCGATCAAAGCGCGCTCCTGATCGGCGGCGTCCTGGGCTTTGAGATCGGCGGCGATTTCTTGCGCGCGTTTGGTTACGGTGTCAGTTTTAGTCATAAAATATCCTTTGGTCGAAGTACTCTAAGCCAGAGTACTCTGATCGGCAAATTCGCCGATGCGATGAAAAGCGGCGCGCTCGCGTTCATAAGTTGCGAGTGCCATGCGCCTTGTGCCAACTGCCAGGTGCTCGTAAGTCGCCGGCTCGGTTTCGCGCAAAATCAATAAATGCTCCATCTGTGGATTTTCACGGAAGCGCAACGCCAGGGCTTCGCGCTCCACTTCGCCGCCAGATCGAGCCGCTTCCGATTCCGCCAGGCCTGCGCTCAATCGCTGCATTGGTGTCAGATCATCGCCTGGGCTGTTCTGGCTGTTCTGTGGCGCTGGTGCGCCGCTGTGTGGCTGTAACATGATAATTTCTCCTTTTTTCAAAATGTTTTCAAAGTTTTTTCAAGTGCTTTTGAGCGTGAAATTTTGAAAAACTTGATTTCTTCGACGATCTCAGACTTTGAGAATTCGGAGTACTCAGAGTACTTCAGACGTTTCGGCGGCGCGCGGCGCGTTCGCTTGTCGAATCTCATAAATGAAGTGTAGTACTGTTTTGAAATAAAAAATACGGCAAATAGCGCCTGGTAAAGGCGCGCTAATTTGCCAGTTGTTATTGTTATAGGGCGCGTTTTGAGCGTGAACTCCCACAGTTTTTTATGAAACTCCCACAGTTTTTTATGAAACTCCCACAGTTTTTTATGATTTTCGGGCAATAAAAAAACTGGCGGACATAGAGTACATTCCCGCAGTTTTCGGTACATCCTCACAGTTTTTTAGTTCGCTTTAGTTCGCTTTTTGGCGCGTGGTTTCTTTTTCAGATCGCGCGGCTTGAGTGGTGGTAGAGCTTCCGCGCGGCCATTGATGCGCGGCTTCATGGTCTCGCTGGGTTCGATATTGATCGTTTGATCGAGCCAGGCATCTTTCCAGTTTTGGCGCGGCAGAGCGGCGCGCATGGCTTTAGCCGAAATAGCAGCTTCGCCGCCGCGCTCGATAAAGCCGGCATCTGCCAAGACTTGCAAAGCACCACACCAGTACTCTATGACACGGCCAGGTTTATCACTCGTTAGAATTTCCTCATAGGGCGCGACTTTGGCGGCGTAGTGATCGAGCAATTCTCTTCGCGTGGGTCGAATCGTGCCGCTGATTGATTCGCGCGGGTTGCGCCGCCAGAAGGACGCCAGAGCCAAGCCTATGACGCGCGCCCATGCGCCAGCCGGCTTTCCGCCAGCGATGGCGCCTAAGATTTCGGCACCGTGTAAGTACTGCGCTGTTTTGGGACTGGTGAGCAATTCGGTCAATTCTTTGGATACCGCGATTTCGGCGCGTACTGGTATTTCCGGCGATGCGCCAGGCATGCGCTTATTTGGTGTTTCGGTTTTGAATATGCGCCAGATCGCGCCGTGTATGGTGGTATCTATTTCTTCGCCGGTGGAAGGATTATTGTATTTCGTGGTGCGTTTGCCGACAATTTGCGCGCGTTCACCAAAGCGCACAAATTCCCAGATGCGCGCGTGCATTGCGCGCCGTTCTCTGGTGGTTTGCGGGTACCATCCAATTTTTTTCAAAACGTCGTCAAAGTCAATCCAGCCACTCGCCAAGGCGCGCGCCGGAAGTGGTGAAGGCGGCGCGAGTACTCCCAAGATATAGGCGGTAGCTAAGGCCGCGTCAGCATCTTGAGCGCGTACCAGGCTTTCCAGGTAGGACATAGCCAAGCCGTTTATGCGTTCCTCATCAGTGAGCGCCAGGCGGATTTCGTGAGGAAAGCCGGACACTTTATGAACTATTGCGCCGGCCTGATCGAAGATCGAGTAACCGGCAAAGGTCTTACCGGCGCATTGCGCGCGATGCCAGGCGTCCATTTCCTGCGAGGTTTGAATAGCAAAACTTGCAACGCGCAACGGTGCCGGCGTTTTTGGTTTATCGGCGCGCTCTGGAGTTTCCGGCCAGGGCTCGCGTAAATTGAAAGTGACGATCATTCCGCCGCGCGGCTTTTCTTCAGGATAGCCAGACGGCGGCTCATAGGCTTCAGGAACGCGCAGAAAAGTAATATAGGCGCGCTCTCGATCTTCAGGCGCTACTAACAAGTCTCTGCCAACTTTTGAAAAACGGGGCGGGTTCGGAGTACTCCACGCGGGATAGCTTTCCCAATTTTCATCCCAGGGCATTCTTTCGGAAAAATCTGATATCTCGTTTTCCTCATCTTCTTCAGTGGGGGCAATACGACCACGCAAGCGTACTTCTACCGGCACACCTTTTTCGATGAACATTTCGCCGGCTTCCAAGTAGCCGCCAGATAGTACTTCCTGCCCTAATCCTTCGGCTACATGAATAAAATCAAAAATTGTATTGACCTGTTGCACCGCATCGGCGGGAGTGCAATAAACCGTACCGCGATAAAAGAGGTCGCCAAATAGCTCTCTTTGGCTCTTTACCTCAACTCGCTGTTCTGCTTTGTTCCAGGTGCGAAATTTTCCCGCGTGGAAAAAGCTCGCGTTAGTTTCGCCTTTGAGAGTGCTAAGGCGTTGAAGTTCGGTATCTATATCCTCTTGCGTTTGGGGCGGCCAAGTGCCGGTATTTGCTTGATCGGTTTTATTCATGGTGTGATCTCCATTTACGAGGGTTCAAACTTGACTCATCAGAAATTGACCCCGGGGTCAATTTCTGATGAGTACTGATAAATTCACCTTATTCCTAACATCACTTTCCAAAGCGGCCGCATTTCGCGCGCCGCTGGGCGCTGTGTGCCGCTCGATTGCGCCGGCGTGGTTTTGGGCGTCGGAGTACTCTGGCCTTCCCTGGGGACAGTTTCGCGCGGTTGATCGGGAGTACTCTGGCTACCGGCTTCAATCGCTTTGGGCATAGACCGCAAAGCCTCACGAAGCGCCGCGCGCATTTCCGCCGCGTCTCGATCTCGCTGTTCTACCAGGCCGCGCAAAAAGAGTACTTCAGATTCCAGGCGCTCGATCTGTCGGGAGTACTCTGGAGTACTTTCGGCTTCCGTTCCGCTTCCGGTTCGCGGTTCGGAAATTTCCGTTCCGTTTTCCATCTCGCTTCCGGCGCGCTTCCGTTCCGCTATGGTTTCACACTCAGAGTACTTCCGGTTCGCTTCCGGTTCGATCTTCCGGCGCGCTTCCGGTTCGGTTTCCATCTCGCTTCCGGTTCGATCTGGCAAAGACACGCGCCAGGAGAGACCGCCGCCAAGCATGGAGTACTTGCGCGCTTCGATTTCGCCGGCTTTGATGCGCTTGCGCAAAGTGCGCTCAGAGATACCAAGCGCCGCTGCCGCTTGTGGCACAGTCAGCAGATGATCGGGCGCATGATCGGAGTACTCTGGCAGATCGGGCGCGGCGGTCGAGATCATGATCATGGCGAAGTACTTCGGCTCTTTTTAAGGTGTAAAAGTTGTAAAAGTTGCCAGGGCATCAGATCGGCGCGAAATAACAGGTTTTAACAGGTTTTCCCGCGTGATCGGATTGCTCGCCTTCATCGGGAAGCTGGGCCGCGCGGGGCGTGTAGCCTACGACGAGGGCAACAGCAGCGGCGATATGTTCGACGGTGCCGGCTTCGAGTACTCCCAAGCGCTTTTCAAAACGCACTTTGTCGAGCGTTCGGACCTGGCCGGCGTCGGCGGTGCTGTCTTTGCTCAAGCCATTGGCCGCGTCGGGCGCTATCGGCACGCATTGCAAAAGATGGACATTCGCGGGAGTACTTCCGATAAGCGGCACACACACGCGCACACTCGCGCGGCTGTGGCCTGGTTCGCTCATCACAACAGCGGGGCGCGTCTTGGCTTGTTCGGAGCCGCGCACTGGATCAAGCGCCACGCGCCAGACTTCGCCGCGTTGCGGGTTGGACGGGGCGGAAGTACTCACGCGGCTTTGCGCTCCTCTTGCTCGTCTTCATCTTCAAAGCCGTGAAAATCTTCGCCGTCCAACGCGCGCCAGTCTGCCAGATCATCCCATTCGGCTTGACCTTTGGGCGAAGCGTAGTACTCTGCTGAGGCTTGCGCGTTGGCCTTCAAAGCCGCCTCGCGTACATCGGGCGGCGCTTGCAGTACTTCCAACGCAGATAAATGCGCCGGCGCGGTGGCTTGCCTGGCGGCTTGCGCGGTTGTGCCGTTGCTTTCGATATCGTGTCGGAGTACTCCGATGATGTAGTACTCCACCGGCACGCCTAAGCGCGCGGCTTTGGCTTCCAGGCCGCTTTCCAGTTCCGGCGGCAATTCCAAAGTACGTGTCATTGGGTTGCACTCCTATTGTTGGCTGCCAGGCGCGCGCGCTGTCGCAGCAGACGACCACGCGGGCAAGTTGTCTTTGGATTGTCAGGGCATTGATCGCAAGTGCAGGGCAGATCGAGCGGGTCTTTGCGCCGCGCCGCCGCGCCCAGGGCGGCATTTTTCCTTGTGGCTTCGAGCTTGGCCGGCGTGCGCTTGCTGCCAAGCTCGCTCATGTACTCGCGTACGGCATCGGGAATAGGTTTTTTGCTCATGTCCTGATTATAACCTAAACGGTTGAGAAAAAACAAATAAAAATATTTTCAACCTAAACGGCTTAAAAGGTTGACAACCTAAACGGTTTAGATTAAACTATCCTTGTTGGTTAATTCAGTAAGGAGATATCGAGATGAACAATTTTCACGAAGAGACGGCACGCGGATTTATCGAGCGCGCGACAAAGGCTTATATACGCGGTGACTATGACGCCGCCGCGTGGTTTGAAAAGCAGGTTGTGCGGCATCGTGCGGAAGCGGCCAAAGCCGCAAAGATGGAAGCCGCGAAGCCAGAGCGCGAGCGTTGCGCCCACTGGAAGCTCATCAAGCGTTTTTTCGCAATCGCGCGCGAAGCCGGCCTGGACACTTCCAAAGAAGCAAAGCCTCAGATGCGGCACGCAATGGAATCGGCGATGGGGCGCTGCGTGAATTCCAGAAGCGAAGTGAGCGCCGGCGAATGGCAGATGTTAGGTGATCTCATCAAGCGCCGGCAATTGACCTGGTAAAGCAGGGTAGAGAAAAGGAAAAGGCTCAAGAGTGCTGAAACCACTCTTGAGCCTTTCACTTATGGGATATCCCACGAGAAATTATATCAAAGTACTCTGGCGGTCTCGCGCCGTGTTTTGTGGGCCGCGTGGCTTTGATATTTCAAGCGCTGCGAAGTTCGCGCGCTGCCATGGTCTTCTTATCCATCGGGAAGCTTTGCGGCGCTTAGAAACGATTGTAGAGCAAAGTGCTTTGCGCGTTTCGCCAGAGTACTCTGATGGATCCATCGGAGTACTTTCCGCAGGGTGGGAAATCGCCGCCGCGCCGCCGTCGCTACAAACTGTGGGAAAAGTGCCGGCAGAGTACTCTGGCTTGCCGGCTTGTAGCGTAACAGCGTAAAGTGTTATGATTGAATTATGCCACGGCCAAAAGAGTACTCAAGCAACGCGGAAAAACAAGCGGCGTACAGAGCGCGCCACGCGCATAAAAAGCCGCCGCGCGCTGATGACGTGATGGCACTGGCTCGGACGTTGCGCGGATCCATCGCAGATGCCGCGCGCCGTGGTGATAGTCTGGCTCAAGAGCTTGAAGCTGATCGCATAGATGATGCGCTTCGCAACCTGATACGCGAGTTTGAGCGCCGGCAGAGTACTTCGGAGTTTGTAGAAAAGCTTTAAAAGTACTCCGGCCAGAGTACTCCGAACGCGCCAGATCGGGCGCGGTAGGGTGGGAATGTCAACAATTGTCAACAGGCGCGAAAAGCGGCGCCAGACGGGTTAGATACGATAATACGCATTATGTAACAGAAAACGGCTTTTTTGCTCATATCTAAAAGACATGCACAAAAAAGCCGTTTTCTGGTTCCTTGCGCCGGCGCGCCCAGGCGGACCCAAGTCTGAAGCGGTGCCGGGGTTCATTTCTATTTTAACAGAGTACTCCAGAGTACTCTAATCGGTATCCAATCCAACTCTGATAGCTTCTCCAATGAATGCTTGCACGCGCGGCGTGGCCTGCTTGACGGTTGTAGTACGCCACGGCGCGCTACGTACTTTGCCGTCCACCGGCGAAGGCCGGTTCAGGTTGTGGCGCGCCGTGGCGTACTCTGTCTCATTGTAAATAATGCCCTCGTAGTCAGCGCCCCTACCCTCGAACTTCATACGCTCGCCTGTCCGCAAATCTTTGCTTCGCCGCCAGGCCGGGTAGCTTTTGCCCGCGCGATTGCGCCGATATTTGCCCTTGTTCTTGCCGCTCTTGATTTTCCGCTTGCCCGGCGTGACGGTAGGAATCGAAGGCCGATACACCAACGCTTGAAGATTCTCCCGCGAAGTTTTGTAGGTGTAGGCGGTGGCGTCTATGACACCCTTGCGCACGACCTGATTAACTAAACGTTTCTTGGCCTGCATATTCGAGGAAAAGGCCGGTAGATTGCCGGTGATGTTAATTTTCATTTTGATGAAGAGTCAATCTTCCATGAATCCACAATCCAAACCGCACCATGCAAGATGATGAGCGCGCAACGTCGGCACGCTCCGCGACCCAGCGCGGCCCGACAGATAAAGCAGAGTACGCAGAAGAGATTGATCTGACAGAAGATGATGAGCGCGCACTTGATGCAGCCTGGGCCAAACTGCGTCAGGAAAAAGAGCACAAATAAAAGCTCTTAATTGTCGTCGAAGATTTCGCCCGATTGGTAAAGGGTGGGTAAAGATTCGAGATACACAAACCACGCTCAAATCAGGCTTTTCTACTTTTTACGCACTCTTTACGAGATCGGAGTACTTGAGGTGTCGCGCGCGGTGGTGAGTTCGGCTTGTCTCTTGTTATCTTCAGCCGCTTCAATCAGGGCACGATATTTAACCGGCACATCTTCCCACGTTGCGGCGTTAGAGGCGGCGCGGGCCAACAGACGGAATTGCTCTGGCGGCAGTGTGGCCAGGGGAGCGTAAGGAGAAGCGACTTCGACGCGACGTGTCAATCGAGCATTCCATCGGGTCAGTTCCGGGTTGGAATCCTGAAGCTTCTGGAAATGCGTTCGCAGTTCCGCAGTTGTCGCAGTGGCGCTGATAGACATAGCTAAAGTACTCTAAAGGCTAAATTATTCCGCGCGGAATAATTACCAGCTCATAATTTATAGATCATTTAACGCCGGCGATCTATTTTATGTACATTGCGGCCGCACGCAACGCCGTATCTGATGAGCCGTTGCGCGTCGGCGTAATCGAGCCGCCAGTGGCCGCGATGATGTGGCCACAAGCGCGCGGCGTGCCTACCTAAACTTTTTTTCTTCACGCCTAATAACGGCGCGATATCAGCCAAAGTGTAGAATTCTGTTTCAGGGCAGCGGTTTGGTAAGAGTTCTACGATCAGTGTCCAGAGTGGAATGATCTGTGACATTGTTTAACCATTGAGCTTGAAGCGCTCTTTCAATTTCTCTTCACGGTCGAAAGCAAGCCTGTCCTCAACACGCGCCAGATCGCGCGCGATGGTTTTCACGTTATCGGCGCGGCGGTCGAGATCAAAAGCGCCGGTTAAGCCGCGTAGCTCTTCTAATTCCCTGCCCTTCAGCTTGGCACTGGCTGTCATGGAAATAACCTGCTTATCGAAATCCGTGGGAGCGTTGCGGTAAGCATCGAGCATTTCTTTTGGCTCCATGCCCTCGATCTGCCGGCGAAGCAAATCCGCATAGACGGCGCTTGTGAGATCGTTTCGCGCGCCCTCGGCCCGGCTTTGGTGCTCACTCGCGAGGTTTTCCTGTGCCGTCGTGTGCATCTCCGAAATTCTATCGCGCGCGCGCGATAGAATTTCATCAATCTTTTCGCGCGCGGTGGCTTGAGCTTTTGCGCGAGCTTCTATTTTCCCTTGCTCGCTTAATCTATCGTCGCCGGCGATGGCGCGTACCGTATTTTCATACTCGCGTCGTCGCTCATTCCGTTCCTGCTCAAATTGGTGAAGTAAATCAGAAGATTGGTTCATGTTATGAAAATCTCACAACACTCCACCAGAAGTTGCAAGAAACGCGCGCAAAACACGTATACGCTTTTTGTTGAGTAAAAAATCAACATTTCTGCATGAAGATTTCTCCCGATCTCGTAAAGAGTAGAAAATACACAAACCACGCTCAAATCAGGCTTTCCAGGCTTTTCTATTTTTTACCCACCCTTTACGGATCGGAGTACTTGAGATTTGAAAAACTTGATTTCTCAGGCGTTTTTTCAAACGTGTTTTTCAGGCTTCACGGAAGCGCTGCAAAGCGCCGGAGAAACTCATCTGAAGTACTTTACCGCTTGCGCCGTGCCGGTTTTTCGCCAGTTTCAAAGTAACTTCGACTTCGCCGGCGATGCTGGGCGGCGTTTCGGCTTTGCGGCTTTGCGGTCGAGATCAAGTACGCTCTCTCCCTGATATTCTATCTTGCGCGTGCCAGCGCCGGCATTGAGGCCGCCGCCGTTCATACTGGCGCGGTTGCGTTCGGAAATTATCAAGATCGCACATTCCAGGCGCGCCGCCAGGATTTGCAGAGTTCGAATCGAGATATTGAGCGCCTCGTACTCACTCGCGCCGGTTTCGCCGGTTATGGTTTGGGTCCAGGTGTGCAGGCTATCAATCACGATCAGCAGATGTTGAGCCTCGCCTTTCACGATCAATGCACACTGGCGCAAGTACTCTGGAGCCGACAACGCCGGCGCGCCTTTTGTCGCCGGTGGCGAGCTCGCGCGCGTGACATCCAGGAACGCCAGATCGGGCGCGGCTTCGATGGCGTGGCGCGCCAGGCTTTCGATATCAGCGCCGGACATTTCGCCGGACTTGAAGCGCTCAAGGAAAGTACCGGTTTTGCGCGCGGTGTGCCGGCGCAAAAGTTCGGCGGGTGACATTTCACACGAAACAAAAAGTGCCGGACATTGACAATCGCCGGCGATTTGAAGCGCCAGGGCGGTTTTGCCGCTGCCGGCGTTGCCGTGCAGGAAGTGCAGGCCAGGCGCAAACGCGCCGGCCAGCTCTCGATCCAGAGTACTCAGGCCAGAGATCGCGCCGCGCGGCATGCCCGTGACACGCGCCAGGCGCGCCGCGTCAGCATCGGCGCGCATTTCCGCCAGAGCATCAGACAGGCGCATAAGGCGCGGCGCGGGTTCGCCAGATCGCGCGGGTTCGGCTACATGATCGGAGTACTCTGGAAGATGATCGGCGCTTTGGCCGGCGAGACCGCCAGAGTACTTTCCATTGCTGGAAATTTCGCGCGGCATGATCTCGCCAGATCGGGCGGCTTCGCTTGTCGAGTGCAGTAATTGAGGTGTACTCATGTTTAGTAGTAAAAACACGGGAAATAGCGCCCGACAAGGGCGCGGCTATTTCCCAGTTGTTATTGTTATAGCGCGCGTTTTGAGCGTGAACTCCGCCAGTTTTTTATGAAACTCCGCCAGTTTTTTATGAAACTCCGCCAGTTTTTTATGATTTTCGGGCAATAAAAAACTGGCGGACATAGAGTACATTCCCGCAGTTTTCGGTACATCCTCACAGTTTTTTAGTTCGCTTTAGTTCGCTTTTTGGCGCGTGGTTTCTTTTTCAGATCGCGCGGCTTGAGTGGTGGTAG
>MWWB01000262.1_pt1 | contig 12456 bp, 10 predicted proteins | sample 1047291 | NCBI WGS metagenome assembly MWWB01 (sample SAMN06349976, study PRJNA376086) | soil metagenome | isolation source: MS4-1 sample Antarctic (ecotone) soil | place: Antarctica | reverse complement strand
AGTTGGAGATAATTGCCAGAGCTTCCAAACGTTGTTAGCAAAGGCAGCCACTTTTTTCCATTCTCCAAAAGGATTTTTTAACGTGAGCAACCGGTAAAGAAAGCTGCAAACAAAATAGACAAATAAACCCCAGGTATAATTCAATAATAAAATAAGAAACCATCCAGTCCCGTACTGTTTTCTTACTCTTACATGGTTAGACACCATCAACTGCAATCCTTTTTTATCGTACAAATTATAATAACCTTTCTCTTCAAGATTTTGACTTTTGTTGATTGTTGCTCCTTCAAGATGGATAATATGTAGGTTGCCAAAAATGCACAGCTTTCCTGCTTTCTTTAAACGACTGCACCACTCAACTTCTTCAGCATACAGAAAAAAATCTTCGTCTAATAAACCCGCCTTTTCAATCGCTTGTTTTTTTACCATTAAAAAAGCGCCGCTTATCCAGTCAACTTCTTCCACATCTTTTGCCTTTTGTACATTCGGAATTTTTCTCTTTGTTTTATAACCGAGCCATCTTAGAAAGCTTCCCCAATATGGAATAGGAAGCAAATGATTTAATCCGCCTTTTACAAAAAAGTTTCCTGAGATCTGAGGTTGTTTATTTATATCCAACAACTGAACACCGGCACCAATATAATTTGTTTGTTGAAGGCGGTTATAACAATCAGCTATAGCGTTATCAATTGCAATAGTATCAGGATTTAGCAGCAATACAACTTCGCCTTTTGATAATCGTATGCCGGCATTATTTGCACGAGCAAAACCTGCATTGTAATTCATATCAATCCAACACACGTTGGAGAATTGTTTTAAAACTTCAGCTTTATTTGTATCATTTGAATTATCAACAACAATAATTTCAAAATTAACCCAGCGGGTGAATTGGTAAACTGATCGCAGACAATCAATAATGAGATTTGCGGAATTATGGTTTACAATTATTATGGAAAGATCAGTCATGATTTATTAGTGCTTTTTCCATCCTTATTTCTTATTCATAAGATAACAAGCCGTCATAAAGAATTTGGAAAATATGCCTTGTTGTAAGATCACTTTTGGAATCCTCTTTTGAAAAGCAATCATCCTCACAATTAAACCGGGTACACGTCCTTCGTATCCTATGCTACGGATTTGGTTAACATCCCTTACAGTAAAATTTCTAATCAACCGCCACCACGCATCAAACACAATAATATTCCTAAGGTTCTTCTCTCCCACTTTATTTAATAAATAAAAGTTCTCCTTCAAGTGCACTTCAGGAACACCAAATGTATACTGCGTAACTTGTTCTTTATTAACGCCTACATTTATCAATGCTTCATTAACAAAATACGGCTTAGAAGTTTGCAAGAACCGAATATAAAAATCCATATCCACAACCCACTTCACATTTTTGTCATAATAATGCTGCTTATTATTCTTATGCATAACTACACTTGGCGGCCCAATAACATTTTTGGCGATAAGCGTTACCGGGTTTTCAAGCATTCTTCTTTTGCGAAACCTATCCATAAAAACAGGTTCTGCCTTCCCTGTACTCTCGTAAACATTATTATATGCTGAAAAAATAAATCCACTTTCAGGAGCGGCCTTAATGGTATTTGCAAATTTCATCAGGCTGTCTTTCCGAGAGAACCAATCATCATCATGCATAATTTTAATCCAGTTTCCATTTGCTTGCTGTATTGCCTGGTTCCAATTTTCAGGGGTGCCCAAAGCAGGAGTATTTTTATAATACTTTAAAGTCATCTTCTTCGCAAATAACTTACAGAGAATTTCAACCTCATTTGCGGGACTATCATCGGAAACGATCACATCATAATCGGTGTAAGTTTGAATAGCAATTGAATCGAGCAGCCTCTTTAAAAATTCAGTTCGTTTATAAGCAGGAATACAAATGGATATATTGGCCACTAAGTTTGTTTTAAAACTAAAATTTACAAACTTCTGCAATCTTATCAACTTTCAATAATTTTAACCCCTTCAAAAGAAGAAATATAAACGCGAAAAGTACATGGTCTACTAAAGATAGAAGCGTACTGATACAAGAATAATTATAAAGTATGAATACAATTGCAGCCGTAGTAATATTATACTATCCTGAAGAAAAAACTATTCAATTTATACAGTCTTTTTACCCCTGCGTTCAAAAGTTATATGTAATGGATAATAGTGAGAAGAGATCATCTATAAGCAATGCTCTTCAACAATTACAAAATGCAGTATACATTCATGATGGTGATAACAAAGGTATATCTGAACGTTTAAATGATGCCTGCAGAATGGCAATTAATGACGGATATAATTTACTGCTTACGATGGACCAGGACTCGGCTTTTGAAAAGCAGGACTTTGCTAATTATCTAAAGTGCATAGAAGACTACCCGGAAAAAAACCAGGTGGCAATGTTTGGCGTAGAATATGTAAATAAAGCAAATGAAAATAGCTGCAATTCAAAACCTGTAAATCATCTTATTACTTCAGGCAGTATAATAAACCTAAATGTCTACCAGCAAATCGGAAGCTTTGATGAGAATCTATTTATTGATGAAGTGGATCTTGAATTTTGTTATAATGCAAGATCAAAAGGGTTCCAAATTGTAAAGTTTGATAACATTTACTTACGTCACAGTTTAGGAGTTGTAACTACGGGAATATCTTTAAAAACATTTAAACGCACGCCGCGTACATTGCATTCTCCTGTAAGAGTCTACTATATGGTACGAAATTATTTTTACGTGAATAACAAATATCCTCAACTTCACCTGCTGGATAATCCGGATAGAAAAACCGGGATATTGAACAGAGTCAAGAATAATATTATTTACGGTAAAAATAAATTGCTATTAATAAAACTGCTTGTAAAAGCTGTGTCAGATTTTAGAAATAACAGGATGGGTAAACTTTCTTTTTTTTAACCTCTAATCTGTAACAACAATATTATAATTGCATATAAGCAGTATGATTTTGCAGAAAAGATAGTGCAGCATTATGGTATTAAGGAATGATTATCTTAGCGAGCTAAAGTAGTAACAGATTGCTGTTACGCAATTGCACAAAAAGCGAGTAAATTATTATATGGACACACTCAGGGAAATATATGAGAAACACAATGGAAGGTTATTAAACAAGTGGGATAATTATATAGATGTATACGATAAATTTTTTCAGGGGTATAGAAATAAAGAAATTACTTTTTTAGAAATAGGTATAGCACACGGAGGATCGTTGGAAATGTGGAGAAATTATTTTGGAGATAAGGCTACCTTAATAGGTGTAGATGTAAATCCCGAAACCAAAAAATTTGAAGAAGGTAATACCAAAGTTTTTATTGGATCTCAGGAAGATGTTCAATTTTTAAATACTTTAAAAACACAAATTCCTAAAGTAGATATTTTATTAGATGATGGCGGCCACACAATGAACCAACAGATAACAACATTTAAAGCAATGTTTGAGCATGTAAAAGATACGGGCCTGTATGTGTGCGAAGATCTTCATACGTCTTATTGGAGCGAATATGGCGGAGGGTTTAAGAAAAAAAATACTTTTATTGAATTCAGCAAGAATCTAATAGACTTTTTACATGGCTGGCACGCCAGAGAAAGTGACAAACCGAAAATGGATAATTTATTTACAAGATCAATATACGGTGTACACTATTACGACAGTATGGTAGTAATAGAGAAACAACCAGTAGGCCCTCCCACAAACACCTATAAAGGGAATAAACAATTAGAGAAGCACTACCAGAATTATGGACAAAAGGAACCTCTTTTAAAAAAATTAAAAAGAAAAATTTCTTCAAAGCTTAAATAAACCTGGTAGTCTTTTAACACGAGCTTAAAAATTTATGTATTTTATAAAGTAATAATGTTTCTTATAAAGTGATAAATGGGAGAGATACGACGCCAAACCATACTTTCTTCTATTGTAATTTACATTGGCTTTGTTATTGGTTTTATTAATACCTATTTATACGTAAAAAACGGCACTTTTACTACAGTACAATACGGATTAACAAGGCTGTTCAATGATATAGGCATAACTTTTTTTTCATTCGCATCTTTGGGAGTAACGAGTTATATCTATAAGTTCCAGCCGTTTTATAAACAAAACTTATCACGAAAAGAAAATGACCAGGCTGCTTTGTGTGTCATAATTGTATCTCTCGGTTTTATTTTAGTTGCCATAGGAAGTATTTTTTTAAAACCCCTGTTTATTCAAAAGTTTATAGAAAGGTCGCCGCTTTTAATCACCTACTATTACTGGATATTACCTTTTACATTTGGCATTTTGTTCTTTTCGGTTTTTGAAGCATTTGCCTGGTTCGAAGGCAAAAGTATTTTTACCAACTTTTTAAAAGAAACAGGAATAAGGTTTTTTCAAACTGTTATTATTCTTGCCTTTGTTATTGGCTGGATAAGCTTTGATACATTTATAAAAGTCTTCTCCTTCAGCTTCATCATTATTGCTGCTGTACTTATTTTTTATCTCATTTATACCAAGAAGATTCAGTTTAATCTCAGGATCAGCAGGGTTACAAAAAAGTTCTATAAGAAAATTCTATGGTTAATGATGCTTATTTATGGAAGCTTTATTGTAAATACTGTTTCTCAGTATATTGACTCAATCATCATTGCAAGCGTAAGTGTAAAAGGATTGTCGGATGTGGGTGTTTATACTCTGGCAACCTTTATAGCTACAACCATCCAGGTTCCGCAGCGAAGTATTGTTTCTGCAGTAGTTCCCGTACTTTCCAATTCATGGAAAACAAAAAATTTTAAAGAGATAAGCAGAATTTATACCCGCACCAGCATTAATTTACTATTGCTTGCGCTGTTCATCTTCTTTATTATCTGGCTGAATGTAGACGACATGTTTACTGTTCTAAACATCAACAGAAATTACGAAGCAGGCAAAATGGTCGTTCTAATTTTAGGCATTAGTAAGATTATTGATGCAGGAACGGGAGTTAACAGCCAGATAATAGGCACTTCTAATTTTTGGCGTTTCGAAGTTTTAACCGGGGTATTATTGCTTGCTGTTTCCATTCCCCTTAATTATGTTTTAGTCAAATCGTATGGCATTAACGGGTCTGCACTGTCTAATTTAATCGCCTTTTTTATTTACAATTTTGTGCGGTTATATTTTATTTGGAAAAAGTTTAAAATGCAGCCTTTTAGCAGCAAAACTATTATAGCTGTTACCAGCTCTGTTATCATTTATTTTTTATGCTATTACCTTTTCAGAAATTTAAATAATTGGTTTGGGATTGTTGTAAGAAGCGGAGTGTTTTCGATGGCCTTTATTTTATCAGTTGTCTATTTCCGACTTAGCCCGGATGCGCCGCAACTATGGGAAATTGCAGTAAGTCGTTTGAAAAGGAGATGAATATTGTTTGTTACTTTAATAGCCTTTAAGTAAAAAAAAATGGCTCCTCCGTAGAAACGGAGCAGCCTCTAACGATTGCTTGCCATATGAAAATCTTAAAAGTATTTTTTGTGCTAACTGTTATAGCTTAGTATATTTGTTCTTCTAATAGCCTCTACCAATTGCTCGCTTAACGATTGCCTGCCCATTGATTTTTTTCATCCTTGCATAACAAAAGTAAGATCTCTTTTAATATTGTTTCAACTAACTTATTAGCCATTTAATTATGACTAACTAGCAGAAAAAATGTTAAAACCCTTGTCAGTATTACGTTTAAGGAAAATCTTTTAATTATGCCCATCCGTTTTTCAGATACATTATTCCAGTTAATTCATTCACTCGAAAAGTCTGAAAAAAGGAACTTTAAACTCTACATTAAAAGAAGCTCTTCCAAAGAAGACTTAAAAATTATTCAGCTATTTGATGCTTTGGATAAACTCCAGGAGTATGATGAAAAGCTTCTTCTTAAAAAACTGCCCTCCGTCGAAAAGCCACAACTTGCCAACCTTAAAACGCATTTATATAAGCAAGTGCTTGCAAGCCTTCGGCTTTTAAAAACTACAGAGAGTATAGATCTTCAATTGCATGAGCAATTAGATTATGCACGCATTTTATATAATAAAGGTTTGTATTTACAAAGCCTTCGGATTTTAGATAAAGTAAAAGACCTGGCAATAGCTTATAATCAGGATAGTTTTTTAATACAGGTAATATCTCTTGAAAAGAAAATAGAAACCCTGCATATAACAAGAAGCCTGCAGGACAGGGCAGACCGTTTAAGCGCCGAAGCAAATGAGGTAAATGAAAGACGCAGAATGATAACGCAACTTTCTAACCTTGCTTTACAGTTGTATAGTTGGTATGTGAAACATGGCCATGCGCGAAACGAAAAAGATGAAACAGGTGTAAAGAATTTTTTTAAAGAAAACCTGCCCGGAAATGCATATACCCTAACCAACTTTTACGAAAGGTTATACCTCTACCAAAGCTATAACTGGTATGCATTTATTCGCCAGGATTTTTTAATGTACTACCGCTATGCCCAAAAATGGATAGACCTTTTTGATGAGCATGCACTCATGATTCCCGTGGAGACTGGCCATTATATAAAAGGCATGCATAATCTTTTGAATGCTCATTTTGATTTAAGAAATTTTCAGAAATTTAAAGCGACATTAGCCCAGTTAGAAGAATTTGCAACTTCAGATATTGTTAATCATCACGATAATTTTCGGGTACAGGCATTTGTTTATATCAATAGCGCAAAAATTAACGAACATCTGATGTCGGGTACATTTAAAGATGGGCTTGCGCTGGTGCCATACATTGAAGAAAAGCTGAATGAATACTCATTATACCTTGACACGCACAGGATATTAGTTTTTAATTACAAAATTGCTTCTCTTTATTTTGGTAGTGGTAATTACGATACATCCATCGATTACCTTCAGAAAATTATACAAGACAATGTTGACTTGCGAACAGATCTTCAATGTTATGCACGGGTAGTGCATCTGATGGCTCATTACGAACTCGGCAATTATGAAATAATAGAGTCGCTCATCAAATCCGTGTACCGCTTTATGGCGAAAATGGAAAACCTTACAGTAGTTGAGGAAGAGATGTTTAAATTTTTGCGTAACTCCTTTAAAATATCGCCCAGAAAGATGCAGCCGGAATTTGAAAAGTTTTTACTCAAGATAAAGCAGTTCGAAAAAAGCCGTTTTGAAACGCGTGCTTTTGCTTACCTCGATATTATATCCTGGGTTGAAAGCAAGGTGTACAAGAAAACAATGAGTGAGATTATTAAGGGAAAGTACTTTGAAAGTAAGAGAAGTATTCCTATAGCTTATTAGAACAGGCTACCCCATTTTCATTGATGTTAGAGCTTAATAATTTCAAACAGAACTTAGCATTACATATAACCCAATATCTTCAACATGCTTTGTGCACTTTGTTCCTTCGCATAAACCCAATCTACTAAGTTGCCGTTTTTATCATGACCCACGATAATGTGTTTCGGACTTGGAATTAAACAATGTTTTATTCCGCCGTAGCCGCTAATTTGATCCTGGTAAGCACCGGTATGAAAAAAGCCTACGTACAATGGCTCCTCACCTTGTAATTTCGGAAGAAAAACTTCATTAATATGCTCTTCACTGTCGTAGTAATCGTGGCTGTCGCAGGTTATTCCGCCCAACACAACCCGGTGATATTCTTCATCCCATTTATTGATAGGCAGCATTAGAAACTTCTCTCCTATTCCCCAGGTATCGGGTAAAGTAGTTATAAAAGAAGAGTCGATCATGTACCAGTTCTCGCGATCATTTTGTGCCTTTTGCCCAAGCACGCTATAAATATGAGCCATGCTCTCGCCTACCGTAAAACTTCCAAATTCTGTAAATATATCCGGCATCGGAACTTTTGCATTTTTACAGGCTTTTTTAATGTTACCTACAATTTCATTTATCATGAACTGGTAATCATAATCAAAACCCAAAGAGTGCTTTATAGGAAAACCACCGCCAATGTTAATACTGTTTAACTCCGGACAAATCTTTTTTAGCTGGCAATAAAGATTAATCACTTTATTCAATTCACTCCAATAATAAATATCATCTTTAATGCCTTTATTTAAAAAAATATGCAGCATCTTTAGCTGAAACTTGTTTTCGAAACCTTCGATGCTGTCAACATAAAATTCAAGAATATCTTTTGCTTTTATCCCTAACCGCGATGTATAAAAAGGAAAGGAAGGTTCTTCTTCGGCCGCTACACGAATGCCTAAATTAAACGGAACTTTTACTGACTTTCTGTAAGCATCCAATTCCTCCAGGTTATCCAATATAGGTATCACATTTTTAAAACCTGTGTTCAGCAAATTCGCAATTCGACGTGTGTAATTTTTTTGTTTATAGCCATTGCAAATAAGGTAAGTTTCTTTAGTAATTTTTCTTCTTTGATATAGCTTTTTAAATATCTCAAGATCGTAAGCATAGGATGCTTCGAGGTGTATTCCAAACTTCAGAGTTTCCTCTACCACAAAAGCAAAGTGAGAACTTTTGGTGCAATAACAATAGTTGTAAGCCCCCTCATATTTATGCTTCTTTAAAGCGTTTGCAAACATTTGCTTCGCCTTTGTAATCTGCATGCCAATTTTAGGAAGGTATGTTAGCTTGAATGGTGTTCCGTACTTATCAATTAAAGCTTTTAAGTTAAGGTTATTGTAGGTCAGGTAATCGTTTTCTAAATGAAATCCTTCCTGCGGAAAGTGGAAAGTTTGCTTCACCAGGTCAGCGTAAGTATTATTCATTGATGTGGTCCAGTTGTTATTCTTGGTCAATAGCAAAAGTGATTATAGGGTCAAAAGTAGATATTTGTAATTTATAAAAAACAAAAAAACCGGAAGCTGCGGGGCTTCCGGTAGTTAAATTTATTTAAGAAAAATGAGGCTTACTTTACAGATGCAATCAAGGCCTTAAAAGATGCAGGTTCATTCATTGCGATGTCTGCTAAAACTTTTCGATTAATGTCTATTCCCTTTGTTGACAGAGCATTGATAAATTGGCTATAAGTTAATCCTTCTTCTCTTACCGCAGCGTTAATACGAGCAATCCATAAAGTACGATATTCACGCTTTTTAAGTTTACGACCAACATAGCTGTAGGTCATGCCTTTTTCAACAATATTTTTGGCTACCGTATATACATTTTTACGCTTACCATAATAACCTTTAGCCTGGTCAAGAATTCTTTTTCTTCTGGCTCTTGATGCTACCGCATTTTTTGAACGTGGCATAATTTTTAAATTTAGAAGTACGAGGTACGAAATCTGAAATAAGAGGTACTAAGTACGAAACTGGAACAAGTTTTTAAATGAGATACTTTTCTTCAAAGTCTCCGCCGCGGCGAAGACTTGTGGGGCTGGCTTTACTTCAACCCCAATAGACGTTTAACAAAGTGTGTATTAGCAGGTGAAACCATTCCTTTCTGGCGAAGGCTGCGCTTCCGCTTTTTTGATTTCTTTGTTAAGATGTGACGTTTGAAAGCATGCTGGAAAGTAATCTCTCCGGTACCAGTTACCCTGAACCTTTTTTTTGCGCTTGAGTTTGTTTTAACCTTTGGCATTAAATAATCTTATTAAGATTACACCCTGCTGGCGTTCCCGAACGGACGGGATTCTTATGGAGCCTTGTGGGTAATGTCTGCTATATAAGTATGGAAGAAAAACTTCCTATTTTACAATGCGGCTGCGAAGGTAAGGAAAAACAGTTAAAAAAGCCGTGCAATAGTGGAAGTATGCAGCTATACAACGGTTATCATTCCTCAAAAAAGATCTTCACCGTTTGATAAAACCATTTGTTTTGAAGCGAGATACTTTGTTTTTGCATAGCTTCAGAAAAGCCTTGTAAACCAAAAAGGCCAGCAGCATTTCCTTTATTAATAGCTATTTCAAGATAGCCCGACGAGTTGAAGAATGCAACTTTTTCGCCTTGCGGTACACATGCATAAGTTTCGCTAATAGTATCAATCACCTCATCTCTTTTAAAAATAATTTTAAAACTTCTTCCATTTCTTTCACGGTCAAAATCCTGCTTGGTTATGTTTACAATTACATTCTCAAAATTGTCAATATAGAGTATCTGCCCTTCCATTGTTGTGGGGCTCATTACATATTTTAAGCGAAGTTTTTCAACAATGTCAATATTAGTTACACCGATTGTTTCCATATCAAGGCCCGAAGAGATATGCTTATATGCATTCGCGATAACCTGGGTACATGTGAGTGTTGTGGGTCTCTCGTTCTGAGGCAAAGGCAAACCCACAACTCTCTGTGGTGCTCCATCAATTATCATAGTTAATAATCCATTATCGGCACATGCTATAAATTGTTTATTATGATATGCAAGCAACATTTGTTTTGGTCTTTCATCAAACATGTTGACCAAAACAATATGAAAGCTATTGGCCGGAAAATGCTTAAAGGCACTATCGCAGAAGTAAGCGGCCTGGGGATAATTGAAAGAAGAAAGCTGGTGCGAAATATCAACAATGGTTATATGCTCATCTGTACTGTATAACTGACCCTTTACGGCCGCTACAAGGTAGTCCTGCTGACCAATATCTGTAGTTAAGGTAAGTATTGGCATATTCAATTCTGATACTTAAATACAAACATTTTAAATGATAAGGGAATTTTTACAGTGGAAATTTAAAGGTTAATTCAACTTCTGTTTTTATTCAATCTTTTTAATAAACCTATACTACAATTTAGCCTATAATCCTTTGTGCAAAACGACTATAAATTTCTAACTCATACAATTAATTACATTGACTGTTGATAAAAATGAACTTCTTTAATCTTCTATCCACAATTACTTTGATTACTTATAGGAAGGGCTATCTAATTTAATCTTAATTACTTCCCCAATGATTACTTCACCAATTTACCATTCTTGAAATAAAATCTCTTGATCAATGTATCTGCTAACGAAGGGAAAAGTTTAGACATGAATAAGGTCCGCTTTCCTAAACTTGTTAGAACTAAAGTTCGTTTCCTATTTTTGATTGCTGCAGCAATATGCGTGGCACATTCTTCGGCAGTCATCATTTTAGTTTCGTCCATTGGGTTCTCTTTCTGTGGTTGTGCATTCTTATCTAACGCTACATTTCGAATGTTAGAAGCCGTAAAGCCAGGGCACACCCACATTACATTTACATGGGAGTCTAAAAGTTCAGTTCGCAGAGCCTCTAAAAAACCAGTCATTGCAAACTTGCTTGCACTGTAACCTGTTCTGCCCGGTAATCCCCTAAATCCTGCGACTGAGGATACTCCCAGTATAGTTCCCTTATTCCTGATAATTTCTTTCATTGCAAAGTGAGTGCAGTAAATGGTTCCCCACAGGTTTATATCCATTAGTGTGCGGATGGTTTCCAGTTCAGTTTCTTTAAAGAGCGCTCTCATCGAAACACCCGCATTATTAATTAAGATGTCAATAGAGCCAAATGTTTCAATAACAGAATTAATAAAATATTGGCAATCGCTTTCTTTACTTACATCGGCTGCAACAATATGAAGTGGTTTCGAAATGTATGTTGTTTGCAGATCGTAAAATTTATCGTAAGCGCGTCCGCAGGTGGCAACTTTTGCCCCCTCCTGCAAAAAAAACTCAACCAAAGCTTTGCCGATTCCCCCGCTTCCTCCCGTAACCACCACTACTTTATTTAAGAAATGCGACATACTAATTTTAAAAGTGCAAAAGTAACAGACTTGCATGAATATGATGTGAATAAGAATAAACAACAAGAAGGGAAAATATCTTTAAAAATTTGGAGTGAATGGCGGATGCCTGTATTTTTGCACTCCAAATTAAAAAGAGCAATAGCTCTTGAAATTTTACAAAAAGATTTGGTAGCTCAGTTGGTAGAGCAATACACTTTTAATGTATGGGCCCTGGGTTCGAGTCCCAGCCAGATCACCTCTTGGGACAAGCTCGAAATATCGCAGCTTGTCCCATTTTTTTTGCTCTCTAACTCTTTATTTATCATACACATAAGAGTAATTGCTTCATTAATGCGAGTGGTTCGATATTGAAATCCGTCAAAAGTCAATTTTTCCCGGAACATCGAACCAATGATTTTACGTTTTTGAGTTATTGAGCCATTCGTATATAGAAGATCTAATTGTGAAATGTTGCTGATAGCCTTATTTAACAAAGGTTCTATATCGGTTGTTTCAGTTACAGACGCAGTTAGTTTAGCTTCCAGTCTGTGTATTTTTTCTTCGCTTTCCGATTTTATTTTGCGATAATCATCAGCCTCAATATCTCCTGCAAGCAATAAATCCCTGGCTTTAGATAATCGCTTATTAGCTTCTTCAAGCTGAACGCTCAACTGCTTTACTTCATCACGCTGCAAGCGTGTTTTTAATTTAAATGTAGAGGCTATAACTTCCTTATATAGTAGCAATTTCGGCAAAGGTCTTACATACTTCTTTATTTCATCGACGATATTATCA
>MWWB01000261.1_pt1 | contig 12467 bp, 15 predicted proteins | sample 1047291 | NCBI WGS metagenome assembly MWWB01 (sample SAMN06349976, study PRJNA376086) | soil metagenome | isolation source: MS4-1 sample Antarctic (ecotone) soil | place: Antarctica | reverse complement strand
GAAGCCTTTAGGCGGCGCGCGTCCTGGTGCCGGTCGGCCTGGTGGATCGCGCACCACAGTGGCGAGCGGCGTGCTTTTGGAGTTGCGAACCGCGCGCGGCCTCACCCAAATGGAGTTGGCGCAAGAGCTGGGAATCCCCTTCTCTACTTATCGGCGTTACGAAACGCAGCGGCTTGTCCCTAAATCGGGCCTGGTGCGCGCGGCAATCAATCGGGCAGCCAAGCGCGCGGGTGTGTCGCTCGAAGCCAAGGCCGAGGAAGTGAGCGCGTAACTTAGGATTTTGGAGAAATGGCCTTTCGAGGTGACAAGATAGAACAGCCAAAAAACGAGTGTTTTTCTAAATGAGCGACTTCAAACGCGAGGATTGGACGAAATTTCGGAGCCTTGGCGAGTTGCCGCGCGCGGCAGGTGTGCCGGTTGCCGAACTTAAAAAATTGGTGGCCAAGGAGCTAACGGATAACGCGCTGGACGCGGCGGGCGCTTGCCGTATCGGATTGACGGCGGACGGCGCGTTTTGGGTTGAAGACGACGGCCCCGGCATTTCGGGGACGGCGCCGCAAATCGCCAACTTGTTCTCGATCAATCGGCCTCTCACCAGTTCCAAGCAGTTGCGACTTCCAACACGCGGAGCCTTGGGAAACGGTTTGCGCGTCGTCTCTGGCTATGCCTTAGCCATGCGCGGCACCTTGACCGTTAGCACGTCGGGGCAGGTGTTAGAGCTTTCGCCCCACGACGATGGTGACACCGTCGTGGTCGAGCAGCGCCGCACCGACCGCACCGGCACGCGCGTGGAAATCCGCTTAGGCCAGGGCGCAGCTTTTACTTCAGAGGACGTGCTGTGGGCGCGGCGGGCCATGACAATGGCGGGCGCCCCAACCTACACCGGCGACAGCTCACCGTTTTGGTTTGACGAGGACGCTTTTTGGGAGTTATGCCAAGCCTTTAGCAGCACGGTGCGCGACTTGGTAGATCGGCTGGACGGCTGCAAAAATCCGAAGTCGGGAATCATTGCGGCGCCGTGGAAAGGCCGTTTAGCCGCGTCTTTGACACGAGGCGAAGCGGCGGAACTTTTAACGGCGGCGCGCGCGGCGACCAAGCCTTGCAACGCAAAGAGGCTCCAATCTATTGGCCCCGGCCACAATGGACTTCCCGCCAGCTTCGCGCGTGTAACTGGCGAATTTAGCCCCCAATCGGCGGGCGGGACGTTGCGGGCGCACTTGCCTTTCGTGGTCGAAGTATGGGCGAAGGTCAGCCTGTGGGATAGCATCGAAGTCAACGTGAACCGCACTCCCATCAGCGCGCAAGTCATCATCCGCCGCGAGGATAAAAAAACCGACGTTGGCATTATTGGATGCGGCATCGCCAACCGCTTTTCCATTGGCCTCAAGCCGATGAAGCTGATTGTGAACGTCCAAACACCTTATATGCCCATCACATCAGACGGCAAAGCGCCTGACCTTTTACCGATGTTAGAAGCGCTTTACGAGACCATCACCAAGGCGACCGGCAGCGCCAAGCGTCACCATACGTTGGTCAATCCAACCGAGCGGCGACGCCCTGAAACTGAGATTGTGCGCGGCGTTTTAGATGAGGCAATTGCTAAAGCCAGCGGCGACGGCGCGAGCCGGTTTAGCCTGCGCCAGTTGTTCTACCAGGTGCGCCCGTTCATTATCGCGGAGCTGGGCAAAGAGCCAACTTACGAAAATTTCGCCAACATAATCACCGACATCGAAAGGGAAATCGGCCAAGATTTACCCGGCATTTACCGCGATGCACGCGGCACGCTTTACCATCCGCACACCGGCGAAGAAATCAGTTTGGGCACTTTGGCCGTCGAAAATTATGAGCGCCCCGAATGGACTTTCAACAAAATTCTTTTCATCGAAAAAGAAGGTTTCTTCCAATTGCTCAAAGATGCTCAGTGGCCAGAGCGCCACGATTGCGCGCTTTTGTCGAGCAAAGGGCAACCGACACGCGCCGTCCGTGATGTGTTGGATTTGATGGGCGAAACCGAACAAGACCTAACCTTCTTTTGCACCCATGATGCAGACGCGGCGGGCACAATTATTTACCAGAGCCTGCAAGACGAAACCAAAGCCCGCGCCGCGCGCCGCTTTCACATTATCAACTTGGGGTTAGAGCCAAACGAAGCCATAAAAATGGGTTTAGAGCCTGAGCAGATCGAAGTTTTAAAGAATGGGCGCCCCGTCGCAAAATACGTTTCGCCAGAGGGGACGGCATGGCTCCAAGAAAACCGCGTCGAACTCAACGCGATGACTTCGCCCCAGTTCATTGCATGGCTCGACAGCAAAATGGCGCAGCACGATGGCGCCAAGCTCGTGCCGCCGTGCCGGGTCATGGAACAACAACTGACTGTAACCACACGCCAGAAAGTTAAAGCCAATATCACGACGCGCATTTTGGCGGCGGCGGAAATCGAAAACCAAGTGGACAACGCGCTCGAATTACTCAGCAGCGATGTCGCTTTAGCCAAGCGACAGCTCGAACCCTTTACCCGCGCCCAACTCCAACACAATGCAGCACAGTGGTGGGCGGCACCGGTCGAAGTTTTGGCCGAAGAACTGGCTAAAAAAGCCGCTTAAAACCCACCAATCCACACCATGAAGCTCACCATCGAAGTCACCGGCCCAATATCGCCGAGCGGTTGCACCATTGCGCGGCCAGAGACGACATCGCGCTTGAAGGCGTCATTGCCAAAGCATTGTGGAAGGCAAGTGCGCCAAAATCGCCCAAACAGCTTGAGGAAGACAAAGAGGCTCACAAAAGCGCGGCGGTGATCCTCGGACTCCAACCAGGCGAAAAACCTCGTCCGTCTTCTGATGTTGTAGTTCACATTCAAGAATAGTCCGGCACCAATTAACACCATGAAACTCACCGCGATTACCTACCCTGACACCACACCGGACGGCCAAAACCCCGGCTTTTCGTCGCACTGCCCGGAGCTTGACGTTGCCTCCCAGGGCGACACCGAAGAGGAAGCGCGCGACAATCTGAGGGAAGCACTCGAACTGTTTTTAGAAGACGTTGACCCCGATGAACTGGCGCGGCGTTTGGCAGCGGGCGCGCGTGTTTCTCAGTTGGAGTTGGCGGCGTAAGCGCGCAGCGATGCCAAAGCTCAAAACCTTGTCGGGCCGTGAAGTGCGCTCGATTCTCGAATCTCACGGCTTTGCCTTTGTGAGTCAAAACGGCTCCCACATGAAGATGAAAAAGACCGATTCCGGCGCGGTGACAACGGTTATAGTCCCCGACCACAAAGCGGTAAAAATCGGCACGCTTTCAGGAATTGTCCAGCAAAGCGGAATCGGACGCGGCCCGTTTGAAGCGTGAGACACAATAACGACAGCAACCGACAAAACATCGGTTTTCGTTGGCGACAACTGGCGAAATAAAAAGCGCCACAAACCGACAGACAAAAAGCGCCATTTGTCGGAATCTGGCGAATTTAAAAACGACAGCAGACGACAGAGTAATCGCGCCTTTTGTCGCAATCTGGCGCCAATCATTTGAGGACTCGAAATTATGACAAAAACTGAAGCCGCTGAATATCTGGGAATGAGCGAACGCAGCTTAGAGCGCCACACGAAAGACAACAAAATCGGCGTTCGCTACGAACGCGGCAAAACGAAGCCGGTGCCCTTTTACGACGCAGGCGAACTTGACCGCTTCAAAGCCGAACTGGAAACACCAGTTCACCGGCCAGCCGTCGAGAAGATGCCGCCAGGTTCCGACAATGGCGCCAACGTATCGGCGGAATCTGGCGCCATTCAGCTGGCGCGGCCCGAAGAGTTTTTGCAGGTGATCGAAAGCGTGATAAATGCGACAGCGCGCGAAGTCGCCAAGGCAATAGCGACAGGTGCCGACAATGGCGCCAGCAAGCGCCAAACGCCCAATACATTGCCGGAAAACAAGCTGCTTTTGTCGCTCGACGAAGCGGCGGCGCTCACCGGACTTTCGGCGGCGCGGCTCCGATTGGCGATTGGCGAGGAAAAGCTGGTGGCGCGAAAAGTTGGCCGCGCGTGGAAGATGAGGCGCGGCGATGTCGAGCGGTTCGTGGATTCGATTTTCGGGGAGGAAAAATGACGAGAATGCTCGACCAAATCTTAAACGCCAGATACGACCGAGAAAAAGAGCAGTGGAATTGCCCGTCGTGCAAGTCGAAGCTGGGGAAAATCGACAATGTTTTCAGTGCGATGGGATTGCCCATCGGCTATCGAAAACAGAACGAGAATAACGTCTATGTGCGAAGTGAGGCAAAGGGCCGATTCGCAGGGCCACAGCGCGAAAACCGTCAAATGCGCCAGCACATGCGCCAGCACATGACACAAGTGCAGGAGGAACTAAAAGAATTTCGCGCGGCGAAAGGCTTCCAACCTTCAACGCTGGAAGTCAACACCCCGCAATGCGGGCCGTGCCATGTGAGCGCGAATCAGTTCCCGATCCTCGTCGAGTGCCCAAACCTTCAATGCAAACTCAAAAGCAAGATTCCGAGCCTACGGGCTTGAGACACAACGGCCCTATTATGCTAAAATCAATGGCAGAAAAGCCCATCGCTGGGCTACAAAACATAATCGGATTTGTGCATATTGAGCGCGACCGTTGCGGCCCAGGACTACTTAGGTAGAAATAAGCCGCGCGGTGGCGCTCATTTTTTTTAGGTCGCCACCAGTCCGGCGACCAATTCACAAAAAATAAACCGTGTCCTAACAAAAAACACAAAAACCCACAGATGGGCGTCTGCGGGCTTGTGGCTGCTTCTGAAAAAGCGGCGGGGCGCATCGAAAGGAAGTTCGATGTTAAAGAAGATTTTATCAGAAGACGCGACATCTGTCGCGCAACCTCAGCACAGCGCCAATGGCGCACAGCTCAACGGCAACGGCAACCACCCCGACCCGCAAGGCAAAGACGCCAAATCGCGCGCCAAGGCCAACGCTCAAGACGTTTTCAACACGACCGGCGAAGTCCCAACGGTGCCGCGCGGCATCACATCGCAAACGCATAAAACCAAACTGCGTATGATTGCAGAAGATGTGATTGAAGAGCGCGGTTATGCGACGGTGACAGACAGCTTTGCACTCGAAAACATCAACTTTCCGGCAAGTTGCAACCCGGCCCTTCTCATTCCAGGACACAAGGTGCATGATGTGCTGGGCGGTTATCAAATTCGCCTTGACGTGCCATTCGCCGACAAAGCCAAACCGGGGAAAAAGGTTCGCTACCTTTTCGCTAAAGAGCACCAAAATTTTTTAGATTGCTTGCCTCGGCATCGCCCTCAACTCGGCAATCCCAAAATACCGCTTTACATCACTGAGTCGATTATTAAGGCCGACACTCTGACAAGCCAGGGGCTTTGTGCTTTGGCCATTTCAGGCGTCACCGGTTGGAAGGGAAAAAATGAAGACGGCGGCACTGTCGCCTTGCCCTGCTTCGATTCGATTGCCATTAAAGACCGCGTTATCTATGTGGTGCCCGACTCGGATTACAAGACAAACCGCAATGTAAGGGCGGCGGTCAACAAATTGGCGGCGTGGCTCAAATGGCGCGGCGCGACGGTGAAAGTTATTGAGATTCCCGCCGCGCCCGATGGAAGCAAGCAAGGCGCCGATGACTATTTTGATGCGGACGGCAATCTGATTGAATTCCACAGCTTTGCAGAAGTGCCGGGCAAGTCGAATTCCAAAGTAGGGAAAGCCGACGCCGAAAGCGCCGATCTCGAAGCTGGCCCGTCTGAATTCCCGCTAAACGAGATTGGCAACGGCGCCCGATTCGCCAATGAACACGCTGGGGCGCTTCGCTTTTCCTCGACTGATGAGCGTTGGCGTTTCTATGAAAACGGCATCTGGCAGGAAGATAACCACGGCGAAGCCGAGCGCCGCGCCAAGCAGACAGCCAAGAAATTCGCCGCTGATGCTGCTCAGGAAACCGACGACGACAAGCGCGGGCGCTTGCTGAAACACGCGGTCACGCTCACCAAGCGCAGCGTTCGTGAAACGATGCTGAAAGATGCCGCGAGCGAACCGGGCATGGCGGCGACGCTCGAAGATTTCGATGTCAACCTGGACTTATTCAACTGCTCAAATGGCACTTTGAATTTATTGACGCGGGAATTTTGGCAGCACAGCCCGAAAGATTTACTCACTCGAAAATCACCGGTTCGCTACGATGCAGAAGCCACTTGCCCGGTCTGGCGCCGATGCATTGAAAGGTGGATCACCGATGCCGAAACCCGCGAATTCATTCAAGAAATTGTCGGAGTCACACTTTCGGGCCGCGTTTATGAAGAATTTTTCATGTTCCTCTACGGCGAAGGTAACAACGGAAAATCCAGATTTTTAGGAATTGTCGAGTTTCTTTTAGGCACCTATTTCCACAAAACCAAAGCTGAAACCGTGATGCAATCGCGCCAAAAACGCAACGCATCGGCCCCGGCGCAAGAGATTTTGGAATTGAAAGGTGCGCGCGGCGTAGGGACTCACGAAATAGACGAAAAGCAAGAAGTCAGCACCACGCTCATTAAAGACTTGACGGGCCGCGATTCAATCACAGCGCGCGGTGTGTATGCGAAGAGAGAAACAACTTTTTCCCCACAATTCACGCTTTGGATGTTTGGCAACGGAAAACCGCTGATTAACGATCCCAGCGGCGGAATGTGGCGGCGACCAAAGCTAATCAATTTTGGCGCGCCGATTCCGGTGTCCGAACGCGACCCGCAATTAACCGAAAAATTGAAATGTGAAGCGTCGGGAATTCTCAACTGGGCGCTCGAAGGATTGGCGCGAGTTGAAGCGCGCGGCGGCGTCATCCTCACGCCCGAAGCGGTTGAAGGCGCGACCAAATGCTACCGCGAATCTCAAGACCCGTTGGCGAGTTTTCTCGAAGAAGTCTGCTATATCGGGCCAGAACATTCCGCTGCTTCGAGCGAGATTTTTGAAGCGTGGAGCAAGTGGAGCAAAGATAACGGCTACGAAGTCGGCAACCCTCACACGCTTTTTACGGCACTTGGGCGCGGTAGTGCGTTCAAGGTTTGCAAGGTGTCCCGGCGCGGAAAACAGGTGAGAGGTTGGCGCGGCATCTCCATTTTTAGCCTGAACTCTCACGGTCAAAACGCGCCCGAAAGCGGCGAAATTTGACCAGATAGCACAGATAGCACAGATAAAGGCATTTTTTCAAAAAGTGCCTTATGAAATAATTTCCAGGCACTTTTTAATTCTGTGCCTTTATCTGTGCTATCTGTGCTACTTTCCCCATTTTTGGAAGAGGATAAAATGACGGCTCAAAAAGTTATAGCAAAAGCCAAACGGCTCAAAATCTCCCTTTGGTGTGAAAGCGGTGCCCTCAAATTTGAAGCACCTCACGGCGCTCTAACCGATGCACTCCGCGCGGAAATTCACTCCCATAAATTCGAGTTACTCGCGCTTCTCCAAGACGGTGACGCCTACGCACCACAGGCAGCGCCCGCCGCTGACGGCGCGAGATTTTGGGTCGAGGTTGCCGCCGCTATTCAGGACGCGCGGCGCGGGCCTCACCTCGCTTACACGCCCGCTTTAGCGTGGGCATGGCGCGCGGTGAATCAGATCGAAGGCCGCGAATTAAATTCGCGCGAACTGTGCAATCTGGTGCGGTCGAAAACTGATATTTTAGCGCCCTAAAATATCACCCTTTTCAGAAGCATTTCACGGTCAAAAGTGATAAAATTAAGGGTAGTTTCAAGAGCTTTTACAGCGCGTTAAGTTCTACCTTGCGCGGTTCAAATCATTATGCCAAATTTCAATCAAAGCCCCAATCAAAACGGATACAAACCGCAAGCCAAGGTGAAGTTGTGCGGACTCTATAAGCAGAAACGCCAACGCGATGGAAAGACATATTTAGCGGGCCGCGTGTCCTTCACTTCCAAATTTCTCTGTCTTCCCAACGACCAAAAAACCGCCGACTCACCGGCCTACGAACCCGATTTCTGGCTATTTCTGGTCGAAGACGAGAAGAAACCCAAAGCGGCGCCCGTCGCCGCAATGAGCGAAGAAGCCGCGCCCGACGAGTTTTGAAGGCGCCAACACTCAGGGCGCTGAAGCCCAGAAGATAACCCACCTTCCAAAAGGAGAAACACATCATGCCCAACATCGAAAAGCGAAAATACAAGCGGCGCAAGCTCAACGATAAAGAAATCCAGACTCTGATGGAAAAATGGTTGGAGGTTGGCCCCCCGCCGCGCGGGGTGCGCGCTCATGTCTGGAAGTGGCTTAAAGACGACCGCGACGGACTGGCGCGCTCGATTGAAAACTACGAACGGTTAAGAGTGCGTGAGCGCAGCGCGCTGATTGACAGAATGGAGTTTGAGGTGAGAGTTTTCGTAATTCGTCGCATTCTTTCGGCGGCGCAGCTAACTCTTCGAGATTATTCGCGGCCTTTTTCCGTCCGCTATTTCACCCGTCCTCAGCTGCTCACTTGCATTGCGCTGCGCTTATTTATGGACAAAAGCCATCGCTGCATCGCGCTTCACCTCGAAAGGCAGGCGCCGGAACGCCTTTTGATTTTCGGACGGACTCTCAACCTTCCCGCTGCGCCAACCTACCGCACCTTCGAGCAGCGCTTATCCGATGACGATTTTGAAACTTTCCTAAAGCACCTCAAAAAGACGAATCCAGTCGCGGCGTCTTTGATACGATTGCGTCACGAAATGAAGGGAGCGTAATTATTATGTGCAAATTCGCGCTCGATGGACGGGGCTTAACGGAAAATTTCAATTTTGCAATTTTTGTCGAAATGGGTCAGATAGCCCTGGTGAGAAGGGGTGCCCCTCTAAGAAAAGGACGGGTGGGGGCCTGGTCAACGGTTTCACTCGACGCGGCGATCACTTCGCTGTGAGCCGCGCTGAGGCACTTTCGGGGCATGGCGGCGTGCATCTATCCGGCGCCGCTTGCACCGGCCTTGCATGAAGCGTGCGAAGTCGAAGCGTGAGACGAGAGCGTGAGACGCCGACGAGCAGCACGCTGGTCGGGACAGCGACGCTCTTATCCGATGAAGACGCGGAGAACTTTGGTCGAAGCTGCAAGGCAACGACGCGACCGCCAGGACAAGTGAGTGTGCGGCTTTTGGGTTGGCCGTTTCAAACCGCCAGACGGTTGAGGTTGCGAGTCCGAGCGAACCACACTTGCACAAACCCAAGCGTTTAGGTTATACTCTCCGCAGAGGTTGAACGATGCCCAAAGCCCACGAAGAAAGCGGATTCACTTTTAGTTTCTATTCTAATGACCATCTTCCGATGCACGTTCACGCGAAGAAGGCCGGAACGGAGTGCGTTTTCTTATTGGGAGAAGAAGAAAATGAGGCGCCCAGCATCCGCGAGAACAAGGGCATGAGTCCCGCGAACGTGCGACAGGCGTTAAGCATCGTTGAGGCCAATCGGGAAAAGATGATTGCCAAGTGGCAGGAACATTTGGGATAAGGAGCCGATACCATGAACAAAGAGACATTCAATGCCCAGTTGGAAGCCGCCAACCGTCGCGGCCTGGAATCTCGCGTCGGGAAAGTTCACGCCACGTTTGTGCGCTACGACCAGAGCGACGGCGCTCTGGTGCTGACGCTGCGGGGCGGGTTGACGTTTGTGGTGCCGGTTTATCTGCTTCAGGGCGTGGCACAAGGAGCGCCGAAACTGATCGAGCGCGTTGAACTGGCGAGCGATGGCGCGGCGCTGCACTGGGAAGAACTGGACGCCGATTTCGCCATTCAAGACATTGCGGCGGGTAGTTTCGGCACTCCGGCCTGGATGCAGAAGCTGGAAGATGCCGGCCTTTTGGACGAGAGTTCGATTGAGCGCCGTCGCGCAGTGGCCTTGCTGCGTGGCCCAACGGCTACCGAGATGGGACGCAAGGGCGGCGCGGCGCGCACCGGTGCCAAGAGTCAGGCGGCGCGGGCTAATGGCGCCAAGGGTGGAAGGCCCAGAAAAACGCCCGTCGCGGCATAGGAGAAAACACCCCTTCAACCTGACGAAATGCGCCAGAATCGGGCGTTATTGATAGTTAAAGCCGCTAAAACGCGCTTTTTGAGCGTGAATGCACATAACTGCACTTATCGTAGCTTGTGCGGCGACCTCTGTCTGATCTTTCCCTGAAAGTGCGGCTTTGGTCGGTCATACACAGAATTATACGGAAATTCGCTGTATAATTAGGAGTTGTGTCGCGGCGCGCGGCGTTAATGTGTGCGATACTTTTTGATAATGAAGATAGACAAGCAACAATCAAGGCAAAGGTGGGCGGAACTCACATCGTTATTTAACGAATGGGATGTTTTGGGCGTTATGGGTTCGCCTGACAGTCCTCACGATGAATATGATGATTTGGTGGGAATGGTGATGCGTTTGTTGGAGCAAGACGCAGATGAAAAGAGAATTGCTCAACACCTTCATCAAATGCTCAAACATCATTACGGCTTGTCGCTGGTTCCAAACACAAACAACATTGCAGCCAAAGCTAAGGCTTGGTTTATGAGCAAGTGGAACGGCTCAACAGTCTGAACCGATAGGCATCAACCGCAAGACAACAAGGCGCTGCACCCGACCGCCTACAGCTTCGCTCGTCGTGCCTCCTCTCTACGAAGTCTCGCGCGCTCCTGAAACCACATGGCGGCTTCTCTGCGATGCGTTGCAAAATGGCGCTCTTACGACGGTTGACGAGGTGAGCAAAGCCGTCGAGCGCGGGGAAGTGAGGTGGTGGAAATACCGAAATTTCGGTATTTCCACGTCAAACCCTCGCGCGCGGGGAAGTGAGCTTCTTAACTTCCCCAAAATTTTGGGGAAGTTCGCAAAGCCGTCGCGCGCGGGGGAGTGAGACTTCCTCCAAATGCGCTTTAAACCACCCACAGCTATGAAGAAATCGCCGCGTCGCTGTCTGTCGGCAAAAAGAAGGTTTCCGACTGGCTTTCTCGAATCGTCAAAGATGAGAAGGAGAAGCGGAATCAGAAGATTTTCGAGATGTGGATGGCTTGCCAGACCGATCAGCAAATTGCCGATGAGGTGAATTTAGAACGCAGCACAGTAACTAAACTCACAGACGATTTTGTGAATTTTGGAAATCTTGCCGAAATTCACAAACCCGCCGCTAATCACCTCACCGATTTTACGCCACCAATCTACAACGTCTGGAAGCAGCAGGAAAAGTCAAACGGAGTCGGCCATTTCGGAAACTCGGAAGTGCGCTTTCAACCCACCCACAGCCACGAAAAAGCCGCTCCCGATGAAGAGAGCGGCTTAGCGGTTTTCGCAGCGCAGCGTGGCTTAGACGGCTTCTGGCGCGGCTTCTGGGAAGTCGAAGTCGGTGTCGTCCACCAGAGTTTCGGCGCCAAACTTTGCGGCTTCTGGCTCCATCGGGGGCAGCGCCGCGAGAAGGGTTTGCACCGATTGCTGGCAGGAATTGAGAATTTCGGCGACCTCTGTTATTTCCTCTGGATTTTCAGCCACAAAACAACTGCCCTCCATAGTTTGCGCCGCTTCCGCGAGCATCCGGCTGGAAGTGAGAAGCGCGAAATAAAGCGTTTCGGGATCGAGAGTTGTGGTTTCCATAATGGGTTTTTCCTTTTGGGTTTGGGCGCCAAAATTGGACTAAAATCCAATTTTGGCGCCGAGCAGAATCGAGCAGAATCAGGCCAGCACGAGGCTTTGGTGCTGGGAAGCGGTTAAGTCGTCGAAGCCGAAGCGGAATGGAAAGTCCGGCTCGAAAACCAGATAATCGTCGAGTGTTTCCAAACGGCTTTCGATGGCCTCAATTTCGGCAGTGAAGTCGCCGCCATAATCGCGGGCGTCGCATTGTCCGGCGTGCAGCGTTTCGAGATCACGGCGCAGCGTTTCGCGCTCGGCGATGTGCGCTTCGATAAGCAGCGCGTGCTGGACGCGCTTGTTTTTGAATCCGTCGTAGTCATGCGCCAGGGATTCAACGGTTTCTAAGGGCGCGGGCGTGCCGATGCTGGGCGCGACTTCCGTTTCGGGCGGCGCGTCAGCATCGGTGAAGGTGCGGGCGTCTTCGACTTCGACGGGCGCGGCGACGGGAAAGGCCAGGGCGTGCAGCCGCTCGACTTTGGCGGCAATGGCAGCCACATGGCGCAGCGCAGAGGGTTGGCGCCGAAGTGGGGCGCGGGTTTGAGATACTTGCATTGAAAGGCTCCTTTCGGGCTAATCACTTGGGCGCGTCGCTTACTTTTCCAGAGCAGGGCGGCGCGCTCTTCTTTTCCCGAACTACTGATAAATTTAACACCCTATATTTCAGAGCGCAAGGGCGTTGCGCTACTTTTTTTTTAGTGATAAATTAAACGCTATGACAGAAAACAACACCTCGAAGCCTTTAGGCGGCGCGCGTCCTGGTGCCGGTCGGCCTGGTGGATCGCGCACCACAGTGGCGAGCGGCGTGCTTTTGGAGTTGCGAACCGCGCGCGGCCTCACCCAAATGGAGTTGGCGCAAGAG
>MWWB01000260.1_pt1 | contig 12486 bp, 23 predicted proteins | sample 1047291 | NCBI WGS metagenome assembly MWWB01 (sample SAMN06349976, study PRJNA376086) | soil metagenome | isolation source: MS4-1 sample Antarctic (ecotone) soil | place: Antarctica | reverse complement strand
GGCAGGAGGCCGCGACGGGCAAGGGTGCAAACTGTGTGCGGGCTTCGCGTCGAGCGCGAGCGGCGATGATCTGGCGACGGAGCGTGACTACATTCGACCCTTCAACTGTGTCAGGTGTGGACGGCGCGCGGTGATCGTCGTCAACTATGTCGAGGAGTGGCGCTCGACTGATGAGAGGCAGCAGAGAGAGGAAAACTAAAATGAGCACACAAAGAATTGATCGCAACGATAAGCGCGCACTGTTGGCAAGGTTCAAAGCGCCCTCAGATTTGCCGTTGGAAGTATCCGGTGGTAGTAGAAGAGTTTGAGATGTAGGCCGCTTGACGCCCGCTATATCTTGGGGCGGCGAGTCCATTTTGAAAATATGCAATCACGCATCATTTATGCTTGATCCGTGCATAGTCGAAAAGAGACTCGCGCACAAGTAATTGACGATCACGCCGATCCGTCTCACCTGTTTTCAACAAGGCATCCGATAAGGCCATTTATGCTTTTCGGGTCAGTTTGAGCTGTTTGTTATCAGGTGCGCTCGCCTGTCGAAAAGATTGCATATAAGCCCCTGTAACGTGCCGGACGGATTAAGGCTACATCGCCTTGTCCGGTGCGCTTGCGGCTTGTCCTGCGCGAACTGGCGCGAGCGTGGTGTGTTTTGTGTAGAGAGTGAGGGATTCTACTCTATCGTCCGGCACCGGCGACAATATGTGATCCCGACGCACGGACGCCACTTATGCCCGAAACGAGCGCAGACATGATTCCTGAGGAATTTGAACCAACGTTTTCGCATTACAAGATAGTTCCAATTCAGACGATGTGAGGTGTGTCTTAAGATGCCGCTTTTTATTTTTGCACGACGAAAATGAGAAGGGCAAGGTTTGATTCCCTGCCCCTCTCGAAAAGTGTCCCCGGGGTGACTATTAGACTTCGCCCCTACCCTTCTGCCGCCGCGCCACGAAATGCCGTTCGATGAATGGCCGCAACTCACGCATGACGGCCTTCGCGTCCTTCTCCATCTATGGCGTCGAACGCTGCCCGCGCTTACCGTCTACATACCACGCCCTTGGTTGTGGGTGAAGTGAGATAGGCCTGCCAGGAGTAAGGGCAGGCCTATCCTGATAACGCGCACACTAATTGCCATAATGTGCGGCGTCGGCTGCAGTCGTATCGTAGAAGCCCCTCAGCCTTACGCCCGCCTGCAATTTCTGTCAAACCGGATGCCGTCCGGCTGATGCTAAAAGTGGTTGTGTGTTCCCCTATGGGTGCGCGGTTGTTTCAGCTGATGGGGACCGCACGACCCCACCAGCCGAACCAGCCGCTCTTCGCCGCTGTTGACCTGCTGTCGGATTAGACGGTCTCCTCGGGCTCTCCCTTTCGGCGCTTGCGCACCTTCGCCGCGATGCCCGCCAAGCCCGTGCCAAGCAGAATCATCGTCGCCGGTTCGGGCACCGGGGTCCTGTCGAGTTGCGCCCCGCCGATGCGAACTTGGCGGACATCATCTAACTGCATACCGACCGCGACAGTGGTGGTGAAACTGACGGATGCGATTCGCTGGTTATTCATGGTTGTAAAGGTGAAGAAGTTTGAACCATTACCGAGAGCAAATGAGCTCAGAAAAGTATCCCCCATCGTATCGGTCGCCGTGAAGAAGACCGTCCCGGTCGACTCCGCATTGAGGTTCAAGATTAGGGATGTGAACGAGCCGCCCGGGACGTCGATTGTCAGTGCGTTTAATGAGCCGTCAACTGCTTCGACTCGCGCCTGACCACCCGACGGAGACGTAAGCATTTCGTTTCCTGAAAAGCGGACAAGAAGCATTGTGTTGTTGGTCGTTCCGAAAATCGGGTTCCCGACTGCGCCCATCTGACCGTCGTTGAACTGAACGTTTTCATCGAGTTGCGGGACATTACCACCGACAACAACGACATCGGCTTTGGCCGACATAGCCGAGCCGAGGCTCAGCACCGCAAATGCTAAGAACGAGAGGATTAATTTTCCTTTAAGGGGCCTCATACTTTTATGCTCCTGAATAGTAGTTGGTTGATGTAGACCTTCTTTGTATCGAAGGATGTTATGTCCGACCGAATAGGTTGAGACAGGGGCACTTGTACCAACTCAATACCGCAGGACCTTTGCGCAGGACCACAGGGCCTTTGCGCGTTGTAGAACTCATCTAAAGAACGAAAGACACTGATCCTCCAAAAAAAGAGAAGGGGCAAGGTTGATTCCCTGCCCCTCTCTAAAAGTCTCCACGTGGAGACTTTTTAGACTTCGCCCTACTGTCACTCCCGCCGCGCCGCGATCCGTGTGAGCGCGAAGCCGATAAACTCCGCTGAGTCGCTATCGTGCGACAAATCGTTGGTAAGGTGATCGTTGACCGCTTCGCCGAGGGCGTTGTAGAACGCGGCTGGCGCGATCGCGGGGTTGCGCGCCAGCCTCAGGACTTCCGCGAGGTGGTGCGCAAGGGTTTTTATTTCGTTTGCCTCTGGCGTGGCATTCTTAGGCATGATTCACTCTCCTTTCCATCACGGCGACTGTGATCTGCACTTCCTCAAGTTCACGCTGCGCAGCGGCGAGCGTGCGGTAAAGAGTTTCAGCACTCTCGAAGTCGAGCAGGCGACCCTCGACAATGATGATGTCCTGCAGGGCGCGCGTGATCTGCTGGTGCACCCGCTTCAATTTGTCTTGCGCCGTGTGAGGCGCGATCTGTACACTCATAATTGATCCTTTCTCTACAGGATGTGGGTTAGGGTTAAATGCGGAGGCTTACGTGGGTGCCTGTAACGCCCACGTAAGCCCTTCGTGTTAGTGGCTACAGCGTTCGTTGTAGCGGGTGACGAGCCTTGCGGCGGCGCGATGCCAGCAGGGCAAGGCGGGCGCGTTCTAACTTCTCTACGGTGGCGGTCGGGTTTGTCTGTGTTATGTTCTGCATAGTCAATTCCTTTTTCTAACCATTTTGGGGTTGATGAGAGGGGCTTCCAGAGTTACGCGCTTTGGAAGCCCTTCGTGTTCAATGCGCCCGTTCGTTGTAGCGGGTGACGAGTCTTGCCGCCGCGCGATGCCAGCACGGTTTACCGAACTCATAAGCGCGACACTGGCATGTGCCGTTGGCGGAGTAGATTTCGTTCGACTCCGAGAGGATGACGAGCTCATGCCCGTCGTAGTGCATGAAGGGATTCGACTCGAGTTCCTGTGCGGCGCGCGTGATCGCCATCTGCCAGCGCAATGAATCTGTCCGGTCGAAAGCCTCTTGGATAACTTCCTGCATTGTCTTTTGGTCTAAGTTCATCATCTGCTTGTCCTCTTTTCCCTTGCTTTAATTCCGTACCCTTTGTTAAGATAAATATACATGAGTTAGGTAAACATTGTCAACATAATTATTAGCTATGAGTAGAAAAAAGATTCAAGGCACGGAAGCAGGGACGAGCGACTTGATCACGCCCACAGAGGCGGCGCGAGTGCGCGGCGTGACGCGCTCAGCGATAGCCGCTCTCATTAAGCGCGGTAGGCTTCAGGTTGTGGAGATTGGCGGTCGGCCATTCTTGCGCCGGGGAGAGGTCGAGAGCTTTGAGGCTGAGAAGCCAGGGCCGAAGGTGCCCGAAGCGCGTCAAAAATAAAGTTGTGGCGTTTTCCGATTAACTGATTTTCCGATTAATTGATTAACTGATAATTCAACATGAAGATCGCGGTCGCGGGATACAAAGGCGGGAGTGGCAAGAGCACGACGGCGATTCACCTCGCCGCGCACTTCCAACAACGTGCGCCGACTATCTTGATCGACGGAGACCCGAACCGATCTGCATCGGAATGGGCCGCCCCGGGGCTACTCCCCTTCCGCGTTGAAGACGAGCGCAAGGCGGCACGATCCGGCGTTGCCCGCGACTTCGAGCACGTCATCTTAGATACGGAGGCACGGCCCGCACTCGCCGATCTGAAAGACTTGGCTGAAGACTTCGATCTCTTGGTCGTGCCGACTCAGCCCGATGCGCTCTCGATGCGCGCCCTTGTCAAGACGCTCTCCGCGCTCTCTTCAATCGGAGCACGCTTCAAAGTTTTGATCACGGTATGCCCGCCTTTGCCGTCACGCGCCGGCGAAGAGGCACTCGCCGATCTCAAAGGTGAAGGCGTGCCAGTCTTCAAGGCGATGATCCCGCGCCTGGCTGCGTTCCCGAAAGCCGCGCTTGATGGTGTAACGGTGCGCGAGGTGCGGGACCCGCGTTCACATATCGGATGGTCTGCTTACTCCGCGGTCGGAGAGGAGATCGCGCGTCGTGGGTAGATTCAAAGGCATTGCGGCCGGCGTCTCTCAAACGGAGAAGCGTCCGCCGAAGCGAGAGCAGGCGAAAGCCGACAATCCGAAGGATGAGACAGCCCCGGCGCAAGAGGTGAAGAGGCGGGGCAGGCCGAAGGGGTCAGGCAAGGGTAAGCGCAGCTCTAAAGATTTCAAACTCGCCGGCGCGTACCTGAAACGCAAGACCCACTCCGATGTAATGCGGTCACTCTTTGACGACCCGCGCGACTTCTCCGATCTCGTCGAGGAATTGTTAGAGGGTTGGCTGAAGGATCGGAAGTAATTTATTGATTAACCAGTTATTCGATTAATCAGTTAGCCAGTTAATCAGCTAGCTGATTAACTGATTTATCGGTTAATCATTGGTATGCAAATAGTTAATGACAGCCTCCCCATGATCGTGTTAGTGAAGCGTGCGGACGTGGACGCATACATACGTAAGCTGATGGAGGGACTTGGTTGGAGGTGAGGGAGATGGGAGTGTCCAGCCTGCGGTTCTCAATTCATTCAACGGTTGCACCGGCGCCTGCCCTGGCATTATCTCTTCGCCCGACTCGGCGCTTACCGTTACCAGTGCTCGAACTGCGGGCGCAGATTCTACCTGCGCGGATCATGAAGCGCGACGATCTTGATCTGGATATGAAGAAGTTATAGGCGACGGAATGAATGACCATTTAGAACAGTTCCTGGGATGGCTGGCCGCGGAGGGCGAAGCCGAGGCGCATTTCGAGCCGGCAGCCGGCCAGGAGCTTGCCGCATTCCAGTCGGATGTAAAGCGGCTCTACCGGTATGAATTGCTCAGCCTGCTGCAAACCGGGGCGCCGCGCTACGACGGCGACGGGGGTAACTACCAGATAAGTCGGATTCGGGTACGCTTGACCCCCGCGGGGGTCAGGAAGTGGGGGCCGCCGGCCTTGGCGACAGATGAAGAAGGGCCATTTTGATTCGGTACATGCGGGAGTCGTGACGGGGGCAAAGGTAGTAAGAGATGGCAAAGGAAGGGCGAGGCTACATCTGGCAGAGAGAGGCGCAACGCGTGTCGCTCGCGCTCCCCATCCGTTGGGGCGCCGACGAGTCCTGCCTGCACCGTGGGGTGCTCACCAGCTTGAGCGCGAAGGGCGCGCTCATCGAAGGGCCGGTCGCCTTGCTGCCGCACGCATCTCTCTACCTGCTCCTGCCCGACGGGGCGGGCGGACACCTGTTGATAGTCAGCGAGGTCGTCTACTTCGTGGAAGGTGCGGGCGTGGCGGTCCAGTTCACCGAACTACCGGAGGCACAGCGCGCGGCGCTCGTCAAAGTGGTTGAACACCACCGCAGCGCCCCTTAATCTGTACGTGGGCAAACTAAGATCACGCGGAAAGGCGGGAAGAAGTGAGCGAAGAAAAGGCAACCGGAAGTACTCAACCGACCGTCTTGGTGGTTGATGACAATGACGAACTCCGCGCGCTCCTAAGGGTGTGGCTCGGGCAACATAATTGTCGCGTCCTCGAAGCGGCGGACGGGCGGACTGCGGTGAGTGTCGCCACGAAGGAACGCCCCGACCGCATCCTGATGGACCTGCACATGCCGGAGATGGACGGATTCGCTGCCGCGTACCGCATCCGCTTATTAGCGAAGTTGAGCCCCCGGGTGCCGATCATCGCCATCTCGGCGGACGGCGAATTAGGCACCGAGGCCCAACGACCAACCAGTACGGCCCATGATGTAGGGTTCACCGACTTTGCCCAGAAACCTTTCAGCCCGGCGCAGTTGGAAGACATGCTCAAACGTTATTTGCCCCTCGGCGCGGGCGGCGAGGGGAACGTGTGGACTTAGATTCGGTACGTGCGGAAGTTGTGAAGGCATGTGATGAGGGAAGAGCGAATATTGAATCAAGAGTTAAGCGAGTATAGGCGGGAGCATGTTCGCCCCATCACGCTCGAATTTGAAAAGGCGGTCGAGCGCGGCGCGGTCTCTCCGGCGCTCGCCCAAAAGTATATGCGCGCTTTGAACACCTACGCGGCGAAGATCCGCAGTTCGCCCGGCTCGCCCTTATGGGGGAATATGCGGCCGGGCGACGATGACGCTGCGCTGCGCCAAGGGTCGGCGAAAGAATTGGAGTGGGTCAGCGCCGAGCGGGCACACGTCGTTGCCCAAGTCGGTGGCGTACTGCCGGTGGACGGAGAGTAATAGCCATCGGCTCACCTTACTCGCGTGTAGCTAGCGAAGCCATTGAGGCGAAGAAATTGAAGGCGCGCATCATCGGCAGGGGATGGCGGGTGAAGCGCGACGACCTTGATCTGTACGTGCGGAAACTTTAAAGCATCGGCTCGCCTCACTCGCGTTTAGCTGACGCGGGGAAACGGTCTCTACCCTGTGAGGCGCGGCGAGCCGATCAACTACAGGGTGAAGGCTTGAACAGGGATGCCCACAGAAGAACAGAAAAACGCTGCCGGTGAAAAAATACTGGCAGCGTTGAAAGAAGTGATAGAAGAATCGGCGACGGATTTTAGTTGCGGCTTTATGTACGACGCTTTTGACGGGCTATGGCTATATGCACATTGTGTAAACCGAGAGTTAAGCGATTCGCTCGCGTTTAAGATGTGCAGGGAGGCGGGGCTAAATCTTGAAGAGATTAAAAAACTGCTGCCCATCGCGGCGGACGCATTTCTCAAGCATGCCTCCGGTTCGGTTGCTACCGCCATTAACGAAATTGGCACAGTCTGTGTAACCGAGAAGGCTATAAATCCTGCGACCGGCGGACAGTACATGATGGCTTTAGAAGTGACAGCACCCGATGCCGTTGATGTAAACGAAAGAGTGAGGGCAAAGCTAACCTTAAACCGGGGGATCGTAGAACGCCAGTTGATTGAAAAGGGGCGTTTCTCACAGTGGGCAAAGAATGAACTTGAACCGATCATTCAAGGAGCCTTGTCGCTCATCAAAGAAAAGGAACGGCGGACATATAAAAATGTTCTTTCAATTCTTCAAGGCATTTATGGAGACAACGCGCCAGAATCAGAAGAGGCTTTTCGCAAGACGATTCGCCGCGCGGGGGTGGATTGGAAGAAACTAAAAGCGGACATTCAATAGTTTTTTGTCCGGTCTTGGCAAAAGCGGACAACAAAAGGTCAAATGTCCGTTTTCATTTGATATTTTAGGGATTCAAGGGGTTGACAGACCGGACAAAAGTTCTATACTCCGATTCAGTTTTTTGAATGAGTTAACAGAGACAAAACGACGCGGCCTGACCGTAGGAAGTTTTAGCCGCGTCGCCTGTTTTGTTAGCCGCTCAACTGGCGACTCGTGTTTGATCTTATCGCGTAGTCGCCAGTGAAAGCAAGAAGCATTTCACTGGCGACACGACTCGTCAGTAATAATCAAGTTTCGCAGCCGCCCGTGTTGCGATAGTCGGAAAGCCTGAATGATCGCGGTGTCGTGGCCGTTGGATCGTTCGGGCTTTTCCTATTGATAACCCAAGGCACACGTCAACCCCGGCAAGGGTCAACGTGATTTGACTTGTAGTTGGAAGCTACAGCGGAAAGGAAACTAAACGATGCCAGCATACCACACCAATCAAAATCCAAACAACCAAAATTCATGGTCGCCCGGTCGCCCGATCAAGGGATGCCTGGAGCCGAACGCCCCGGACGAGCGCAGCCGCTTCGATGCCGAACTCGAACGTCGCGCCCGTTATCACGAGAACTCTGGGGAGTCGGAAAGTGAAGCCTGGCAAGCAGCCGCGGACGATCTCGGCTCGCTCGAACATCAACGGTGGATCGCCGGGTACCGCTGTAGCTGTCCCGGCTGCGTCAAGCATATTGAAGCCCTCGAACGAATCAACCGCACGCTGGCCGTCGAGTGTGATCGCCTTCAGGCGCAACTTAAAGCAGCGGCCCTGCACGGTCGAGATCGGAGGGCGGCATGAGCGCACAGCCAGCAGCCCGCAAAGAGTTCACGCCGTTCACGCCGGAAGAGCGCGCATCGTTTCTCGCCTATCGCTTCGGCTCCACGCTGGAGTGGTCGAGCCGCATCCTTGTCGCCATCAATTACCCATTTGATCTGCGCTGGTTCGTTGACGCCGTGCAGGGCGTCTGCCGTGGCAAGGAGCGCCGCATCGCACACGCCACGCTCGCCACCCGCGCACAGAGGTTTAAGAACGTCTCGCAGGCGAAGGCGCTTGTCCTTCGCGCCGTCGAAGCAAACAACGAGTGGGCGCGTTCGCGGCGCATGATGATCTTCGACATCGAGCGCCCGAAGCCGCGCGAGATGGAAGGCAAAGAGAAGCGGGCGCGCACCCGCTACACGGACTATTTGACCCCGGCGGCCGTTTGGGCGCAGGAGGCGGAACAGCGCGTTAAAAAGTCGGATGAGGTGCGTTGGAAGAAAGATTCAAAACACCGCTTCACCGTGCGCGAGAACATACTCGCAGAGGCGTTGAAGCAGTTGCCCGGTTTCGAGTGCGTCGAAGACATGCCCGCCACGGCGACGCCGAAAGACCCGCAACCGCACTCGCTCAGTGAGTACGTCGAAGCGCGCGAGCGCATCCTGCTTGCTGAGAATCAGCGCATCCTTGGCAAACTCCAGGACGGCCAGCCGGTGGACGTGGAAGAGATCGACGAACGCATCGCCGCGCTCGAAGTCTTTTATGCCAGGGCGAAGACGGCGCTTGATCATGGCTATGAGTCGGCACGCTCGGCACTTTTGAGCCTGCGCGAGTCGCGCTGCGTCCGGATGCTGGACTTCTCCGACCCGCTCGAAAAAGTCGCGGAGGTGGACGAAATTCTCGCCACTAAGGGTAACGCCGGCGATCCCCTTAGTAATAATCTCTTGAATGGTAAAGATAGTACTAAGGGTAACGCCCACGATCCCCTTAGTGCGCCGCCCGAAAGCGCCGAAGAAACGGTTGCGGAGGTTGACGCGCGGCTCGCCACTAAGGGTAACGCCGGCGATCCCCTTAGTGCCCCGGCTCCTGACGGCTTCGAGGACGTTGTGATCGGCGACGAAGCCCCGCCCGCCGAAGCCGCGCCGCCGCTCACACAGCTTGATTGCGCCCTGAGTTACGCCGCTCTTGGCACCCCTGTTTTCCCGACGAAACCGAACAAAGCGCCTTACACGGCGCGCGGATTCAAGGAAGCCACAACTGACCGCGGGCAGATCCTTACCTGGTGGCATCTGCATCCAGACGCCGGGATCGGCATCCCGACGGGCAAGGCTTCCGGCTGGTTCGTGCTCGACCGTGACGACCGGCACGGCGGCGACGCTTCACTTTCTGCGCTCGTTGAACAGCACGGCGATCTGCCTCCGACCTCTCAGACCGCGACACCAAGCGGTGGCGCGCACTACGTTTTCAAATACCCGGAGTTAGCCACACTCGGCAACACGGCGGGCAAACTCGGCAAGGGCTTAGACACACGCGGGGAAGGCGGCTACATCGTCGCCCCCGGCGTTGACCCCGCCCGCCGGTGGGTTAATGCGCTTGACCCGGCAGACGCGCCGGAATGGATGATCGGGCTTTTGCTTTCCGAGAAACATGAGCCGGTAAACACAGATCGCAAAGTCGTTCATGCCGCGTTCGGTGCTGCCCGCGTCTTCGGCTATGGCGAGCGCAACAACGGACTTCGAGACGTGGCTTGCGGGCGCTGGCGATATGGCTATCACGCCACCGAACAGGAACTTTTAGACTATATGTTTGAGGCACGCGACACGCGATGCGCAGACGTTCCAAACGATCCAAAGCCCACTGACGAATGGGTGCGCGACATGGTGCGTCGCACCGTGCGGAAATACTCACGCGCCGATCTTCGGCAGGAGGTAACAGCGTGACACTCACAGACGTTTTCACGGTCTGCCGTGCACGCGGCGTGCGTCTGCGTATTCAGGGCGGGCAACTTCGCGCGCAAGGTCGCCTCGGTGCTGTCAACGAACCTTTGCAACATGGCCTTGCAGAGCACAAGGCGCAGATCATTGAAATGTTCGGAGATGGCATCTGGCCGGATGAGACGTTGCCCGACGAGATCATCATCCCGGCGAGCGTGCCGAACACTGAGCGCGCGATCAAGACGTGCGTGGATGCGCAGCGGAGGCCACAAGCGGCATGAGTACGGAGAAGTCCAAATGGGAAACCGGTTTCCCATTCGAGCCGATAGAACACTACGAACGCTTGAAGTTGCGCGAGACTTCGCCCGACACCTTCATGCTGCGCGCCGGCTGAGGCTACACGGCGCGCGCTTTTCCACTACGAACAGCAGAAAGCCAAACACGAGCAGAGGGACCAATGAAAACAGAAACAGATTGAAAGGGAAGATGATCAATGGCAAATTCACAGACCAAAAAAAAAGAAATCATCAATCTGCAAAAACGCAGAGAGATCATCGCAGGCGAGCAAGCCGCCGCGTCCAGATCGCTCTCAGAGGCGCGTAAGCAACTCGTCAAGGGAACTGGCAGCGCGGAAGAAGTGACGGCGGCACAAGGGACGTTTACCGGATTGGACGGCGCGCTCGCTGACGCCGATGGCATGCTCGCCGACTTGCGGATCAAGTTGCAGGCGGCACGCCAGATCGAAGGGCACGACGCGCTCTTTTCCCGCATGGCCGAAATTGCCGCCGCCGGCAATCAGAACTTCGCCGAGTTCGAGCGCTTGCGCGTTGAGATAAACGACATGCTCTTGAGCCTGTGCCCGAAATTTCTCGCTGCCTATATGGGGATGAGTGCCGCCCGGCAATCGTTTCTCGGCGAAGCGGCGCAACTCGCTCCCATCATCATCACGCGCGGCGCCTATGCCGCGCGGGGGACGCCTGAACAGGAAGCGCAACTGAGTCAGTTGGTCGCGGAACTCGAACGCCGCGGGGTGGACTTGAAAACCGTCTCCGCCGAATGGCTCGGCGGCAAACCATCGCGCATAGACACGTGCCCGAAAACGCCTCGCGTGGAGCCGTTCAACGACGTTCTCGGTAGCGCGCTCCAAGTGATGAGCATGTTTCAGGCGCAGCAAGAAGCGCAGAAGAAAGTGGCCTGAAGGTTAATTATGGCGTCTGAAAAGCAGAGGAAAAACAAAGGCGACCGTGACGAGCGCGGGCGCTTCACGAAGGACACGCCGACGGCGTTCAAGCCCGGTCAATCCGGCAATCCGAAAGGGCGACCACGTTCGATCACGCTCTCCGAAGCCTTGCGTCTTGAGTTGGCGAAGATGCTACCCGGCGACACGCAGGAGCGCACCTTTGCCGCTCCCTTTGGCAAAGGCGCGCGGGCGGCCGTGTAGTCAACTCCTACTGACGCACGGCCACCCCGCATAAATTGAAAGGCTTTAACAGACTTTGAGAGACGCACAGTCAAAATTACCGGGCAAGCAAGAGGCGGCGTTAGCGGCGCTCCTGGCACACCCGACGGTGCGCGACGCGGCGAAAGCGGCGAACGTGGCCGAAGGCACGCTGTGGCGCTACCTCTCCGATCCGACGTTCAGCGAGCATTACAAAAAAGCGCGTCGTCAAGTTACCGAACACTTGATCGCGCGCCTCACGTCGGATTCAACGAAGGCGGCGCGCGTGCTGTTAGAAGTTGCAGAGGACACTGGCGCACCGGCCAGCGCGCGAGTCTCGGCAGCCAGGACAATTATTGAGCAGGCACTACGCGGGGCGGAGCTACGCGATCTGATGGAGCGTATAGACGCCCTCGAAGCTGTTGGTAAGGGGAAGAGATGAATCTACAAACCAGGATTGAACGGCTTGAAGAGGCGGGTAGCAACTTTGACTACGATCTCACTCTTTTGACGGATGCGGAAATGCTCACGCTGAATGATTGCTACACCGAGGGGGGCGAACTTTTACCCGAACGGGTGACACCTGAATTAGTGGCGGCGTTGGAGAGGGTGAAACGATGAACCTACAAAACAGAGTTGAAAAGTTAGAGGAGCGCCATGATCGGGGCGTGTGTCCGCACGGCATTGACATCCGTGATGAGACGCAAAGAAAAGATACGCGCCCGCCCGTCGTCTGTGAAGTGTGTGGCTTGCGCAAGCGTGTTTTGAGACTCGTCAACGAAGGGGAGAAATTATGAGTTTAACTAACCGGGTCGAGACGTTAGAGCAGGCCACCATGGCAGGAGGCCGCGACGGGCAAGGGTGCAAACTGTGTGCGGGCTTCGCGTCGAGCGCGAGCGGCGATGATCTGGCGACGGAGCGTGACTACATTCGACCCTTCAACTGTGTCAGGTGTGGACGGCGC
>MWWB01000259.1_pt1 | contig 12541 bp, 15 predicted proteins | sample 1047291 | NCBI WGS metagenome assembly MWWB01 (sample SAMN06349976, study PRJNA376086) | soil metagenome | isolation source: MS4-1 sample Antarctic (ecotone) soil | place: Antarctica | reverse complement strand
ATACCCAGTGGCAGGGGATTATAGCGGCGCTACATGATGCCTTTGGAGATGAGGCATTGGATACCGTAGTGGATTGGGCAAATGGTAAACCTGGTGAGGTAGAAGCCAAGTGGCATACATACGACCGTGAATATACGGGCAAGCGTGCTACGTTGAAGAGTATATTCTACCTGGCGCGCAAAGGTGGCTGGCCTGACGTTTGGTTACAGGAACGATTGCGCGACTATCGCCAGCGGCTTGCGTCCCCAGATGCAATTGAGAAGCTAAAGGAAGATGGCTTTAGGAACGCGGAACAGGCGCGCCGTTTGCTAGATACAATGCTGCAAAAGTGTGAAGAGATGGGGAGCTTGAGCATTGCACCCGGCTACGCTTATCTCTCTAAGAATTCGACAATTGCCAAAGGTGGCATAGGCGCATACTTGGCACGACTGTTCACGGCTGGCTATATCAACTTGAAAATGGGCAAGGAAGCAGGGGAGGCGACGGTGATTGAACTGCTACCCAATCCAGTTTGTCACAACCTGAACAGTATAGCTACAACTGGTACTACTGTTCAGGTTGTGCAAAACTGGAATATCTACCGTGAACAGCGGGCAAGTGAGGCATTTATGAACAACCATTACGCCTATAGCAGTACACGCACCAAAGCAACATTACCCACCCTTGGCAATAACGGCCTGGGCGCGCTTATGGCCTTGCAGGATGGCGCTGTAACGATAAAGGAAGCTGCGGCGGCTGTTGGCTATAGCTATGATGCAACGGCGCGCACCTTGAGCCGCTATGTGGCTAACGGGCTGGTTGACGTGACGGTGGGCTATCGCGGGCTAAAGTCCTACTCGCTGAAAGAAGATTGGCGCGACATTCTGAAAGCCAACATTCCTAAGATGCCAACGTATGCGGTGCAACTGGTACGCCATGTGGCTGCACTCAAAAGCCGAGAATGTATCAAGCGCTTCTATGGTGAGGATGAAAAGGCAGACAAAGTGAAAGCCGAGCTTGAACGCATGCAAGCGCTATTGGCAAAGGTCAAAGAAGCGGCGGGAATTGTCCCCTTCAAACGCACAACCGCCAAAGTGAATAAGCACGAAGAACGGCGGCGGCGTCTAACCTATGCACTTGTGATTGGAGAGCGCGCCGAGCATCGGCTTCCAGTGGCAATGACAAAGCAAACGGATGCTAACAAGTGGCGGCGCAAGGAATACGCCAAGACTCTACCGAAAGCCGAAAAGCGTTGGGCGGAATTTAATGCGTGCATGGTGCTTGAGTATGGCGCGGGCTGGTGGGCAAAACTTGATGAGACCGACATTTTAGGACGTTACAAGATATTTGAATTTGCCTGTGAACGCGTGCCAACAATCAAGTGGGCAGGGCAGCAACCCACGGCGCAACCCGACTACCAAGCTGCGCTGATACCCTGCGCGTAGGCAAACAAAACCTAAGAAATCCTAACATTATGGACACTTTAGACACTTTGGACATTGGGGGGGGGCAACGGTGGCAAACCTTCAACGGGTACATTCTACCAAGTGGGATGGGCTTGAGCCTGAATTTGTTTTGCTGGGCGGCGTACTGCGCCAAGCTGTGAGGGACGCCAAGCAAACACGCAACCCGGCGTTACAGGTGGAAGCCTGGGAATTCCTCGAAATATGCGCGCCCACGGTGGCGGACAAGCTGCGAAAGGGGCTAACCCATGGCAAGCCAGTTTGACTTAGCGCCTCGCCTCGCTGAATTGCAGGCGGCTGGGCTGACTGTAAAATCTGAGTACCGCGGCAACCCCGCGCAATGGCTGTCCGGGGCACTGGATGGGGTGGATCTGTATGTGCTGAACATCAAGGGCAGCAAGCCCAACGATGTTTTGTGCATGGTTCGACTGAGTACACTAGAGAAACTGTTAACCAAAGGAGAATGAGTATGCAACCCAAATTTATTAGTGGAAGGATTGTCGAGATTATCGACCCACACCGTCCTATCGTGTGGGATGACGAGCCAGAGAAGAAGTACTTTGCGCTCCCAGGTCAAGAGCTGCGGGAGATGGGCACACCTGCCATTGTTGAGAAGTGTGCGGCCTGGTGGGAAACATCCACTGGCTCTATCTAACACGTATGCCTGCTTATGCCTGCTTATAGCAAGTGTGATAAAGTCAGCCTAGACCACACTTAAGTTAAGGTAAATTAACTACTACATCAGCATCGGCTATAGACCATTATCATTCGGGTAGTCTACCAACGTAGTTGGAACATCGTTACCTTCCCCTTTGCTCAATATTCTCAACGAATCTAGACGCTTACATTGAGTCCTCAAAAAGTGCTTACTCCTTACCCGGCCCTTATGCATTCACCTTGCTTCTAGGAAGCAGCTAGGTCTAGGAGCAGGAGAGATTGAAAGGAAATTATAGGCCATGCAACCATTGTATCGTTGGTTGATAGTCATTGCGGGTGTCTTGTGCAGTGCCGTATTCGTACTTACGTACTCCACTTTATCGTATGCACAGGACGATCCGGTGCTGGTGGGCGCCGGCGATATTGGCGGATGTAACACCACAAATGATTCAAAGACTGCAGAGCTCCTCGACACCATTGCTGGAACTGTCTTTACCCTCGGTGATAACGTCTATGAGGGCGGCACAACCACAGAGTTTAACGACTGTTATGAGCCAACCTGGGGGCGGCACAAGGCACGCACCCTGCCTGTCCCTGGCAATCACGACTATTACACGTCTGGTGCAGCCGGTTATTTTACCTACTTTGGTTCCGCAGCCTCGCCCTTGGACAACAACTGCACGAAAGACTGCAAGGGCTACTACTCCTATGACCAGGGCTCTTGGCACATTATTGCTCTCAACAGCAAGATTGCCATGACCAAAGGCTCTGAGCAAGAGAAATGGCTGCGCGCCGACCTGGCAGCACACCCAGTCGTCTGCACCCTAGCCTACTGGCACAAGCCGCGCTTTAGCTCAGGCGAACACGGCAATTATAGTAGCACGCAACCGCTGTGGGATGCCTTATATGAATTTGGCGCCGATGTTGTACTCAATGGGCATGACCACGATTATGAGCGCTTTGCTCCTCAAGATCCTAGTGGTAAGGCGGACCCAGGGCGCGGGATTCGCGAGTTTGTTGTGGGCACGGGCGGTACTGAGCTGCGCTCCATTGCCACTATCAAACAAAACAGTGAACTACGCAATAGCAACACCTATGGTGTGTTTAAGTTAACGCTACATACGACCAGCTACGACTGGGAGTTTGTGCCCATTGCAGGTCAGACCTTTCAGGATAGTGGAAGCGGTACCTGTGTTGACAGTAACAATCCTATCACACCAACCAATACGGCAACTCCCACAAATACACCGGACTCAGCGCTGGCTGAGACGCCAACTCCCACAAATACACCGGACTCAGCGCCGGCTGAGACGCCAACTCCCACAAATACACCGGACTCAGCGTCGGCTGAGACGCCAACATTGATGCCGACACCTCTGCCAACGCTGGCATCCTACTTGCCCGCAATCCCAAACTATATGCCGCCGACAGCTACGCCGACGCCAACTGAGACTTCAACGCCTACAGCAACCGAAACACCCCTTCCAACGCACACGGCAGCCCCTACAGCGACAAAGACCGCTGTACCCATTACATCGAAGTTCCATGATGTCTCCTTTCTAACATGCCTGCCCAACGTCTTGGGGCGGTGGGCAGGCATGGGAGTGTCCCATCTGTCCGGGACACAAAAAGGAGCGAAATACTAACATTTTGGCTGGAAAACCTAACAAAACCAGACTTTTTAGCAACGTTCTTGCGGCGGTAATCCATTGTTTCGTGGTTAGTTTTGGTTAGTTTCGGTATAGGTTTGAAGCAGTAGGAATCCTACCATTAAGCCGTGGGGGGCAGGTGTGGGGGTCGGGACAACTTTGTACACAGCGTGCCACATTTTGGGGGTGCAATGGCCTATTCTGAACGAGCGAAGGCGGCTAGACGTTGCAAGGCGACGCGGCAAGATGGGCAACCCTGCCAAGCGTATGCATTGTGGGGTGGGGATGGGCTTTGCGCTGGGCATACCTATAAGCAACGGGGCAAGGCGACAGGGGACGAGCGCTATACGGGTATGCGGACAAGGGCAGTAGCTTGCACCTGTATCGCCTACGCATGGCCTCACAGACCTGGTAGCGGCTTGTGCAACTGGCCTGACATGCCACAGAGGAGAAGTACAATCCCTGTGGGGACACATTCCTTTATGAGAGCGTTCAAAAAGAAATACAGGGCATTGGCGCGGCGCTGGGGAATGGTCTGATAATGGCAGACAATGGCAGAGAAATGTTAGTAAATGGTAGTATTTTGGCTGGGAAAACTTGAGAAAACTTGAGATTGGCGCGGAAACCTCATGAGCATGGCAAATGCGCGGGAACCTCATAGAGATATCTTTGACTACTTTGCGCGGTGGGTAGGCACTCGCAACGAAGGGGGCGGTGGGAGTTGGTTGTATGTACCGCTCTGACATTCATAATAATATTATGGATGTTGACCTCGCAACGAAGGTTAGCCGTGGGAGTTGGTTGTATGTTCGTCCGAAACGGAAGATATGCCAAAAAGGACGAAACTCGCAACGAAGGTTCACGGCGGGCGTTGGTTGTAAGGTAGGATTATTCGGATTATTCGCGGTGGGTAGGCACTCGCAACGAATGTTAACCGTGGGAGTTGGTTGTAAGGTTACTGTTTGAGTTTTAACATTTGTTAAAACTACTCGCAACGAGTGTTCACGGTGGGAGTAGGTTGTGACCTGATTGGCGTCATTAACCTGATAATTATCATCTACCTTGCACCTGGTTCCTCACTGATTACAGTCACACCCACCAAACCTGGTGGGCTATCAATGATATTGGCAAGGGGCTTGGTTTCCTCAGATTGATAATTTTGATAATTATCAAAATTATCAATGTTGACTTCTTCCAGCGACGAAGCTAACCTGTGCAATTCCTGCGCTATCTCTGCCTGTGTTGGCTTACGTGTCTGCCTAGCGTGATAGTCTACAATCAACTGGCTGATAAACATGCCCATGCCACGCGCTGAGGCGTAGCCGTGGTCAAACATGATATCTTGCGCCTCTTTTGTAATGAAAAGGGACGCTCGTACTTTGCGTGGTTTGATTCGCTTTGTTTTCATACCTCATTTTATACTATGTGTATTATCATGTAAATAGATACGATAATATGGACGATAACACACACAGCTACCGATAAGTTTTATTTATCGGTAGCTATTATCACTGTTATTGTCAACAAAAACGCCGCTTCCAATAACTTGCACAACATGCCTTTGCACAAAACAAAAGCCCAGGTGGTGAGCCTGGGCTTTACCGCCGCCATTGTCAGGTTATCCTGCTCACCCAGAAAGCGTACAAACGATTTGGCGAGGATAGCATTGTCTTCCATCACAAGTAGTGCAGGTACTATTAGCTCTCATCCCCGTTCTTCCAACGCAGTGGAACACAAAGAGTGATACGTGTGCCTTCACCTAGACGTGAGTCAATATTCATACGACCGTCAAGAAGGCGCAGGTGTCGTGTGATGCGCAACAGCCCTTGGCTATTTGGGTCGGCTTGAATGTTGGCATCAAACCCCTGTCCCTGGTCGCTGACCTCAATACACAAATGGTCATCTTCGTATGTCAGTGCGACCACGGCGGTGAGGACAACAGTATGCTTGACGACGTTGAAGAGCAACTCACGTACCAACCGAAAGAGCAATACGCGCAGGTCTTCATCCAGTGGCGGCAAGCCATCCTCTGCAACTACGGAAACTACAAACCGCTGTTGTTGCTCCATTTGAGCAGCCAGCCAGCGGAGAGCTGCAAATAGTCCTTCATCGTGAAGGACGGGAGGGCTGAGATCCACGCTGAGATTGCGGGTCAACTTAACCGAATCGTTTAAAGTCTCTTCAATCTCATTAATAATCTGCTGTGCTTCTTCCAATTTCTGACTGGTCACAAGGCTACGCAACGTCGCTAACTGGAAATTTAGGCTGTAGAGGCGCTGTTGCAGATCGTCATGGAGAAGGTTAGAGATACGGCGGCGTTCCTCCTGCTCACTCATGGTCAGTTGGGTAACGAGTTGGCGCACTTGCTCCGTGCGCGTTTCAAGTGTCTTATTAATTTGCCGCAGTGCCTCCTCTGCGTGCTTGATCTGGGTAAGATCAGTGATGATCAGCAAGATAAGCTGCACACTGTCAAGCCGCCTCCCATTGAGCAGCATGGTGCGCTGTCCAATATTTTCAAAAGTGTGCTCCACTTCATAGTCGAGAAAGATATCGTTGTCGGGCAGGATATCTTCGAGGAGGATGCGTAGTTTAGGAATGTTCCACTGACCATTGCCCAAATCGTAAATCAGACTGCCTTCGGTCTCTTCCGGCTTCACTTGAAAGGTGTCATAAAAAAGCTGGCTGGCAGAACGCACGCGCAGATCGGCCTCTAACACCAGCAGCGCAATGGGCAACGGCGAAACTATCGCTTCGGCGTACGCTTTAGCCTCTTCTTGCGGTTCGGAGCTAGTCATCTGATTTCTTCCGTTTCGTTTTTATCATCAGACATGGCAGAATCTTAGGGTACGAGGTCAGACGCATGGCTTTTTGGAGCCATGTTATAAGTCTCCTGGTCAGGGCCAGAGGGCAACAAAAAGGAAGCAAACTGCGGAAAAAACAGTACATAGTAGCATTGACAGATAATATCTAAAAAGCGTCTTAACAAATCAGGTTGTCAATGCTATCAGGTGTAGCGCTGTGCCTCTTCCCTCAATCGCTCATCCCTGTCCTGGCGCGGTTGCTGGCACTGAATTTAGAGAGCGGGAAAATAGCTCCTCAGCCATTTGAATGGCTGGTGGTTTATTGCCCCAAGCGCTCGAAGGCGAGGAATAAGACGATCACGAGCGCGACACCAGAGAAGATGCCGAGCAGGTAGATGGCAACATTCTGACGACGGTTCGCGGCCTGCTCTGTAATGCCGCGCTCTATAGCGTCCAAACGGCTTTGCAGGGTAGTAATCACCGCTGGCAAGTACAGCGCTTCGCCTTGCCCTTCCTGTGCAGCCATGCGCGATGTAGGAGCCACGTCCACAGTGAACGGGACAACCTGATTGTCATTTGCAGCAGCTTGCAGTTGCTTAATTATCTCGTCAACGCCAATGCGATTGTCGCGGGAGACTTTCACCTGTTGCAGCTTGGCAACATCCTGCTGAGTGAGGCGGCGTTCTGTGCCCGTGGGCGGGTTCGCCCCTTTGCTCAACTCACTGGCGTACATCTTGCACCAGTTGCGGATTGTCGATGCAGATGCGCCAATGACAATGGCGGCTTGATCTGGGTTGAATGTGTCCATAAATAGGGCTTTGCAGTGGTTTGCAGCAGTTGATTGCAGATTCCAGCACGACTTTGAAGATATTTGCAGCAATGCTACTACACTACAGCAGCAGCGTGCAACAGCCTACCCATTGACCTGACCAGCAGAACCATGCTATCATTGACGCCACAACCAAATAGAGAAACGGCTCTGCCGGGTGCTTGTAACACCCAACAGAGCCTGCCGAAACGCTGAGTGAAGCAGCGGACGACATAAGGGGTATTCTACCCTATGCGGCCTTTGCTTGCACCTTGACCCAGCGACTAACTCGCTGGGATTTTGTTTTTTGGGTAGTGATACAAACAAACCACAACAAGAAAGTGAAGGGAAAAACAATGAATTCATGGGCTGACATTCTAGGGGATATGAGCGCTACGGAAGCATACCGGCTGTATCTCGCAGACCTTAGCGTAACAAATGAGACTCCAGCACAATGGCTGGAGCGCCAAGCCGTGAAAATGGGAGTGGCTACTTATGGGGACGTTGATTGGTCAACATTAGGTAATGATTTTGTACAAGCTGCGGAGGATGAAATAGCGGGCTACGAAAACCCACTAGGGCAGTAGAAGAGAGGGCGGGGACGTGTGTATAGGCTTGGCAGCTTCACACGTCCCCACAACGAACCATAGCAGGGGCATAAGCCTCTGCCTAGTTGCGATTGGAGTATATCACATGAATTTAGAGACAAAAGGACGCAATACCTTTGTTCCTGCATTGCGCGACCCTGCACCGCAAATTGTAGAGGTGGAATCACCCTGGCGCGAGCTGCCTAGCGCGCCCATAAGCGCACCCATGCCTAACAGCGGACACGTTGACCGCGCGAAGGGGTTCAGTATTGCCACGGCTCCGTTGGCAGGCGTAGCAGGCATTGTGGCGGCTATCGTTGGCGTAATCGGGTGGCAAGTGCCTATAGCCTCGCTGGTGACATTGCTGTTAGCCCTGGGCGGGTTCGCGCTAACCTGGCTGATTGCCTACGGCCTGCACACATTCGTTAGTGCGGATGGAGCTTTGTTCTTGCATGTAATTCTCGCCTGGCGGTATCTGTTCCTGGAAGGTAAGGAACGAAGGAAACGCTATGGGCTGCACAATAGAGGGAGCAACCTATGAACGAGCTATCTGTGACAATGGAGCGCAAGGCAGGGCTATCTAATGCCGCACCTGAGCGCTATAGAGGGCTTAGGGCAGTAGCGGAGAGCATAAGCTTGGCTAATGTGGATACGGCTTGCTGTGAACTCTTCAACGAAGCGTTGGCGCGCCTCATACAACTTTGCTATGAAGAGGACGCCGGGGGCTTTTGCAACATAGATGGCGCAACGGGGCGCATACTGATTCCTTTGCCCTGGGGACGCAATGGGCAGGGGAAGTGGGGGCTTCGTCCACAGGAAGCGAATATCTTGCGCCAAATCCTATTTGATTGGGAGCAATGCCCACCTTCATTGCTGCGCTATGACAGGACGCGTAAGAGTTGGTTTGTGGCGCTGGACTCATTCCCTAACTATCACCTGGCTAAACGCTGGCTAACCCAGCGGCAAATAACTATAGCAGTCTATAGGGATGCCCGTACAAAGCGGCTAGGCGGGGCGTAGCAGGCGTTGTGGCTGACCTGGTGGGTCAGTGTAGCATTATCACGAGGGGCGGCGGCTTGTTGCCCCTATAAGCACAAGAATAGGAGATAGAGCAATGGAAATAGGGTGCAAGGGTGGATTTATCTCCACAAGTCGAACACAGCTTATAGAGCATTTTGCGCTAGATGCCTTTGAGGAACTTCGCACGGATACGCTTGAGGGGTGGGATGCCCTAGACGATAAGCAACGGTGGGTTGTCTTTCAAGCCGTCACCTTTGGGGCGCGTGTGGCCTGTGCTGCGCTGGGGGAAACAGGCACATATGAAGATGAGTACCAACGCATGTTAGGCAAGCTGGCGACCCAGTGAACTTTATACACTTTACGCGGTGGGTAGACGTTGAAGATTTGCTTACCTTAAAATTTCTATCCACCCCCTGAAATGACCCTTTGACCCATCCGCAACGGTTGCGCCGAGTTGACGGTTATGCTACACTACATAGGTGTACACAGCGGTAAAAACACACTATATCTAGTGTGCAGACGCAAAAAAGAGCCGGATGTCTTGGCAGGCGACGGCTCTTCTTTGCACTCTTCTTTGCATATGATTCTATTGACGTAGACATTTGTAAAATTCTACTTATACATTTGTCAACATTCTAGCTGATAATACCAATTGTATTGTCATCATGTCAAGCACAAGATTTACTTGAAGAACCGGACGCCTGCCAGAGCTATTAAGCCTGTGCGGGCGTTTTTGTTGTTATTGCCATAGGAGAAACCCATGAAAGCGATTGCGAAGGAAAGCCCAGACCGGCGCGGACGAAGCAACCTGCGCGCATATCTACCCATTGCAACCAAGCAACGGCTGGTAGCTGCTGCGGAGCTAAATGGCGTCACGTTGACGCAGTTGATTGTCGCGGTTGGAGAGAATGCCCACAGGATTTTACCCCTGTTGCGCCTAGACGGTGGCGATGCAATGCCACAAAAGCACAACCGCGCTAGCGAAGTCTCACCAGACTCTAGCGCGGTTGCAGTGTAGTTAGTACCAAACCAATTAGCCCGTAGAAACACCAAACCCCGCAAGCGGCGGGGCAAGGCACAACGGGCACATCAGAATGGACAACTTCATTATGACATATCCTGCCCCACGGCGCAATTCAAATCACACTCCCATTTATCTCTCCCAACGCGTGATTGGCGTTGTTGCAGGCGACACCTTCCACAAGACAATCACAGGCAGCAAACATATATTGAGGCGACCCAGAGCTATAGCCTTTGACCGTTGCACCCTGCGCGATGCGGCGGCGGCTGGGGCTACGTGCGCGGCTATCCTCGACCGTGAAACAGGCACAACTTACACGATCCCATTTGAGACTATTCACGCTAATAGCTTCCCGGTACACCGTGGGCATGGCGACCAAATCGCTGTGACGCTTGAGCATTGGGCTATAAACGGCGCTACCCCAGCGGCAATGGCAAAGGCGGCGCAAACCAACCTGGAACGTAAAGAGTTGCAATTGTCGCTGTTTGAGGCGGTGGGGCAATGAATTACGAAGCTATCAAAGCACTCGCCAAGCAAAAGGGTTGTCCTATCACTGACCTGATTGTGTTAGCGCGACAGAATGACCCCTTTTACGTTGGTACACCGACCGACCTGCAAAACGGGGCATGGTTCGCTAACTTTTGGAGCAACTTTGGTTTTAAGGATGGCGTGCATATTCGCCGGGTACACTACCAAATTATTTCCCAGGAAGTACCGGTATTGATGCCTAATGGCTTACCATACGAGAACACGGAGAGCTGTTGGGGATTCTTAAATCAAGCTTCCAAGATGGCGCGCTATCTCAATTTGGTTGACCCTGCGGCTTTTGTTGACCGTCGCAACCCAGAGCCACACGTCTATTTGTACAACAATGAAACTGAACCAACGATCAACGTGTACGGTGACGCATGGGACGCGGCTAGTTTTCCTGACTTTCCTGATTTGCCCACTTACAGCATAGAGGATTACAGGGGCAAGCAAAGATACCACATCGAAATCTGGTGCGAGAAATCAACAATGAACGATGTACTTATGCCCCTGTGCAGTCAATATGGCGCGAATCTGGTGACTGGTGCAGGGGAGATGAGTATCACGGCTGTGATGGATTTGACCCGGCGCATGAATCATCGTCCGGTTCGCATCTTCTATGTTTCTGACTTTGACCCAGCAGGGCAATCAATGCCGTGTGCAGTCTCGCGCAAGATTGAATATTTTTTACGAGAGCAAGACAATGGCGCGGATGTGAAGTTATTTCCTGTCGTGTTGTCCCTTGACCAAGTGCGACAGTACCGATTGCCACGAACTCCTATCAAAGATTCTGAGCGACGGGGGGTGCGCTTTGAAGAGCGCTACGGCGCTGGGGCTGTTGAGTTGGACGCGCTTGAGGCGCTGCGACCTGGCGAGCTAAGACGCATTGTCGAGACAGAAATCAAAAAGTACTTTGATGGCAAGCTAGATGGGCGCGTCTATTATGCAAGAGCCGAGTTGAGCAACAGGCTTGAAGAGATAGAACAAGGCATTATCGAGGAACACCAAGGCGATATTGATGCCCTGCAAAGCGAATATGACACCATTCGCGGGGAATTTGAAGAGCGAATGAGGCACTACGGAAAGCGGCTTTATCGCGTATGGCAAGCCATTAGCGAAGATTTAGAGATGGCTGCACCACATATCGGAGAGCATTCAATACCAGAGCCTGCTATATGCAATGAGCTAGACGATGCCCTATTCGATGCCAAGCGCGATTACATTGACCAGTTGGCAGCATACAAAGAGTGGCAAGGTAAAGGGGTGGCGCGATGATGGCGACCACTCCAACACCTACCGACCTGCACCAGTGGCAACAAATTATCTCTATCACGGGCAAGCGCGATGGGCGCTACGTTGAAATCAAGCGCGGTTCTAAGTTGCCTACGCGCAAGGGGTGGAATCAGACCGATAACACTTTGAGCGCACAACAGGCCAAAGCGCACATAGCCAACGGCTACAATATTGGCCTTGCCACGGGTACGGGCGGACTCTATGTAATCGACTTTGACAATGATGCCGAGCGCGGGCATGAGTGCGATCAACTAAGCGGGGGGCTTTACACCTACCGAGCGAACGCACCCCACAAAGCTAAGTTTATCTTCTCTTGCCCTGACCCTATTCCCACACGACTAAAGAGCAAAGCACATGGTATTGACCTGTTGGGCATTAATGCCAACGGGACGCACGCACAAGCCGTTATTGCAGGGATTCACGATTCTGGGTTGCCTATCCTATGGGGTGGGCATACCGTCCCTGTGCTACCGGCTGACACGGTGGCGGCGCTGTGGGAAGAGTGGACAGGCGCTGAACTCTTCGCAACAGAGAACGAAGAGAGAGAGCCAAGCGCTACCTATGCGGGGGCTGACCTGGCACGCGTCGCGGATGCACTCAAGTATGTTGATGCCGATGCAATCGACTATACCCAGTGGCAGGGGATTATAGCGGCGCTACATGATGCCTTTGGAGATGAGGCATTGGATACCGTAGTGGATTGGGCAAATGGTAAACCTGGTGAGGTAGAAGCCA
>MWWB01000258.1_pt1 | contig 12590 bp, 4 predicted proteins | sample 1047291 | NCBI WGS metagenome assembly MWWB01 (sample SAMN06349976, study PRJNA376086) | soil metagenome | isolation source: MS4-1 sample Antarctic (ecotone) soil | place: Antarctica | reverse complement strand
GCTATGACCAGCTTGACCGCCTGATCCAGGTCACCGAAAATCAGCTCGTGACGGGCTGTGGCGGGGTCGCGACGGACTGTAACATCGTCACGCCCTATCACTATGATCGGGCGGGCAATCGGGTGGCGATCACCGATGCGCGAACCAACATCCGCCGCGTGCAGTACGACGCCGCTGACCGCCCAACCCTGGCCACGGACGCCCTGAGCCGCACCACGAGCTGGACCTACAACCTCCGGGGGGAACAGCTCACCCGCACGGATAGCCGGGGCACGGTGACGAGCACCTATGATGCCCTGGGCCGCCAGAGCACCATGAGCGCGACGGGCGGCACCCTGACGCAGAGCTGGAGCTATGTCGACGAACTGGGACGGTTAACGACCTGGGGCGATCAAGCGACGCCAGCGGGCACGACCGGACTGCTGACCTACGGCTATGATGCGCTCAACCGCACCACCAGCATTGCCGATCCGCGCACCGGCACCGTCGCGGCGACCTACACGGCGCGGGGCCAGCGGGCCAGCCTGACCTATCCCGACACCACGGTGGTCAACTATGCCTACACCACGGCGGGTGAACTGGATACGGTGACGCAGGGCGCACTGACCCTGGCCGACTATGGCTATGACACCCAGGGACGCCTGGCCACCCTGGCGCGGAACAACAATCTCGTCCAATCAACCTGGACCTACGACCAGGTGGACCGCGTGACGGATCTGCTGACGACGGTGAGCGGCACCACCCGCAGCCGTTTCCAATACACCCTCGACCGACGCGGGCAGCGGACCGCAGTGACGGATACGGTGGGCGCAACCAGCCTGACAACCAGTTATGGCTACGATGGGCTGTCACGCCTAACCAGTGCCACGGAGACGGGCGGCTCCACCTACGGCTACACCTACGACACGGTGGGCAATCGGTTGAGTGCGACGGTCAACGGCACCACCACCAGCCGGACCTACGATGCGGCCAATCAGGTCAGCGGCTGGACCTACGATACCGCAGGCAATCTGACCAGCGATGGCACCTCCAGTTACACCTACGATCTCCTCAACCGCCTCAGCAGCGTGACCAAGGCCGGCACGACCACTAATTTTGGCTATCACGGCGAGGAGTTGATTCAGCAGGTGACGGGTGGGACCACCACGAAATTCGCGCAGGACCGCATGGGCGGGCTGAGTCAGGTGCTCCAGACGCTCCAAGGCGGCACGACCACGACGTTCGCCTATGGCCTGGATCGCCTCAGTACGCTCACCGGCGCGACCCGGACCTGGGACATGGCGGATGCGCTGGGCAGCGTTCACGGCAGCCTGGACAATCTGGGAGCGCTCGTCACCAGCCAGCAATATGACCCGTGGGGCCAGCCGACGGGGACCAATCAGCCCGCGCCGTTTGGCTTCACCGGAGAGTATCAGGACGGTGTGAGCGGCCTGGTCTACCTCCGCGCCCGCTGGTATCATCCGGGGCAGGGCACGCTGCTGGGGCGGGATCCGTTTGAAGGGACGGCTGATTCGCCTTCTAGCCTCCATCCCTATGCCTATGCCTACAGCAATCCCACGCTCTACACTGATCCTTCAGGCCAGGTCTGTATTCTTGAATGGGTGTTCTACTTTGGTCAAAAAGGGTGCCGTGTTCCCATTCTCCATACAGAAGAAGGTCGTGATGAGGTACAACGATTCCTTGATCCTGCAAGTAATATCCCTGGTGTTGGTCCGTCAATGGCCTTGGTGGATGGAACTATTTCCGGTGGACGGGGTCGGTATGCTGAAGCTGCATTCAAACTTTGTGGAATCATCCCCTATGGCAAGGCTTTGCCGCAGATGGCGGCGCGTGGGCTTGATTTGTTCTTCCTGTCCCAGCAGTTGACAGGTGATACTCCCGTTGATATGGTTGGTGGGGGAGGTGGAAGCGGCGGTGATTGGGGTGATGATTCAGCAATTGGCGGTGGCGGCACTGGCGGCGATTGGGGTGAGGTCTTTTATCGAGGTCTGAGTCAGCGCGACTTTGAGGAATATCAGGCTACAGGAACTATTTCGAGTCACTATGCCTTTTTCGGCAATAAAAGTGATATTGGTCAATTTATGTCACCAGCGCTGTTGTCACAACACTTTAGCTCATCAAGGTGCGTTGGTACTGGAATGACCATTGATCCACCGGAAGGCCAGGGAAGAATTCCTGGATATGCAGTTGAGCCTTGTGGGGGTGACCCAAGTAACGTACCTTCTCCATATATTTCAGTAACTGCCAATGGCTCCTTAGCAGCCGAATTCGCCAGTAATGAGTATTTGGGTGGGCCGATGAATGGAGGACCTTCCTACCGCGTCATGAGAATTGAATCACTCAACACCCCCGTGCATAAACGAATGAATGCAGGCGGCGCGGAGTATGAACAAGAATATGGAGTAGAATGGCAAATTGGCCGGGCCAATAATGATATCGTGAAGGTATCTGGCCCAGGGTATGTACCCTCTCCAGGGGATGATGCGTATTGGAGTGCAATTGATGGATGGAAGTAACTATGTTGTTGAGAACCGAACCACTCGAATCACAGGTGGCTGCTCTGATCAGCAGCCACCCGGAGCAACCGCTTATTCCGATCACGCAAAAGAATGTTGCTGCCATGGTTGAAACTGCTACCGTGCAGCGTTTTACTTCACCTTCGGGTGATCATCCGGTGATCGTGTGGCATCCAACCAAGCCGTTGCTCCTGACGCTCTACGATATTGCGCTCTGGGCCATTGATGGAATCCCGATTCATCAATTTGGTTCACTGGGTTTTGGAGGATGGTATAATAACGGCAGCCACTTTGCGGTGCAAGACAAGCTGCCAGCCTACCGTATTGATGCCTACGATCCGCTTCGTCAGCAGATCGACTATCTGGAATCGTCAGCATCGTTGATGATGTATCCTAATCCTTCCAGACCACTTATCGGGCTAACCGATACAAGCCAGATCCATGGATGGATTCCGCATGACAGAACGATCATGACCTTTGACTCTGTTCCCCATCCCATGAGTCAGTATCTTCAATGGAGTCCTGATGGCAACTGGTTGCTCATGCTGGCGCGGAGCAGGTATACACCCGAATATCGGCTGACAGAGGGTGCATTTCTCAGCATGTGGAATGCTGAGGGACACCTTCTATGGCACCAGCACCTTAATATTCTCGATGTGAGTAGACCCCAATGGAGTCCTGATTCTCAGCACTTTGTTACCCGTCAGATGAACATTGTCCAGTGGTGGGATCGTGATGGCACGATTGTCAACGAATATCATCTCCCAAGTACCCCAAACATGAACCATGAAACACTCTATCATGATAGTAAAAGCATTCTGGCCTGGAGTCCAACGGGGCGCTATCTTGCGGTGCCGAGCGCAACGGCGGTCTATCTCTTTATGGCAGATGGGGAGTTAATTGGAGAACTTTTTGCGGGCAATGAGAGTGGAATAATGTGTCTCGCATGGCATCCCACAAGCCCACTGATCACCATTGGGTATTGGGATGGGATTATTCGATTGTGGTCCCTCGAAGGCATATGTCTCCATAGTATTCCAGCCTATTCACAAGGATCAAAATCACTAGGAACACCCTATATGTTGCGCTGGCGAACTGATGGGTCATATCTTGCCGCAGCGCTGCGGAATTACAGTGTTCATCTATATGGTCTTGCCGATCAGGATGATTGAGAAGGTTTAGAGATTGATGTCCGAATTTATATAAAATATTCTTGTATCAAAATATTCGATTTCAAGTTAATCTATGGTTCATTATCAGGACTTATAATGGAATAGCACATCGCCCACGTTGATTCCAATGGTTGCCAACCCCCTTAACCTCAACGAGTGAGCCAGCCGTCCAACCGCGGTGCAGTTGCACCATCGATCTTCGCATGCTATACTCACTCGCAGGGGGTACTCAAGAAGGTCGAATGTCTTGAGCACCAGCGTACACGGCGAAACACACGCCGATGCACCGAAGCATGGTAACACGCATTTACGCACTACATCCACTTTTCACCGCTTCACGCATCTTCGTAGTTCGCCTCAGGTGGCACAGCGCCACACGGAGGCTCATCATGCGGATACCACACCCACCATCCGGGCTTAGTCCCGCCCAAATCGCCACCTATACTGCGGCCTTTTTGGTTATTCTTGGCACCTTCGTGGCCCTCGGTTTAACGATTCCCCTGGTTGGCGCGCTGCTGATCGGGATTATCACCCTTGCGCTCCTCTGTACCCTGGCCTATTTTGGCCTGGCCCTCTACAACGATCACGCTGACCGTCGAACCCAACGCCAGCGCATCAAAATAGGCGAAATCGTCATGCTGGAGCGCGATGGCGTGCAGATCGTCGTTGATCCGCAGCGCGCCGCCAGCCCAGCTATTGCCATCAGCGCCGCTGGTATCACCCCATTGCTTCCGGTTGACCAGGCTCAGCAGGCCCGCAACAGCCACATGGCTGCGGTCCAGCTCGCCCAGGCCGCACCACACGCTGGTGCCAGGTTTGCCGAGATGATCCAGGACCGCACCCCGCCCGCCCAGATACCAACCCCCGCTGTCCAGCTCATTCCCGCGCCCCAGCTCGACGCCCCATCCATCGACCTTGCCACCACGAATGTTGACCTGATCAGCCGACTGCACTTCGGCACTGGCGCAAATGATCTCCTGCTGGGGGTTGATGGGATGGGCAGCGAGGTACGCGGCACCCTCCACGACCTCATGCACACGGGCCTGCTGGCCGCAACTGGGGGCGGGAAAACCACGACCCTCAGCAGTTTCGCCCTGCAACTGGCCCATGATCCTGATGTGCAGCTCGTGATTGCTGATCCCCACTTAATGGAGCTCGCCTTGCTTGAGGACACCGGAGCCTTACGCTATGGGCTCCCCGGCAACGGCAAACAGGCCGTCCAGGTGTTGACCGACCTCGCGCACGAAGTCCACCGCCGCGCCGAACTGGTGAATGAGGTGAGCCAGCGGATCAAAGAACTTGCCGGACGCCGCCAGGTGCTCCACCGTCTGGATCGCTATAACCGCGCCGCACGCCACATTGGGGCTGAACACTTGCCCACCCTGGTCTGCTTTGGCGATGAGATCCGCGCCCTGACGGGATTAGGCCCCGAGGCGGAAAAAGCCCTCGGCACGATCACCAGTGAGGGCCGGAAGTTTGGGGTGTATTTTGTGGGAGCCAGCCAGTCATGGAAAACCAGCGTGATCGATTCTGATGTTCGCGCACAATTTTGGTGTCGGATTTGTCTGCCCGGCGCAACGGTCCGTCAGACCGCTGAGCTGTTCGAGATTGACCAGGCCGAGGCTCGTGCGTTAACCGTCCAATTAACCGCTCCTGGAGTTGCCGCATTCTGGCGGAGAGGGGCCAGCACGACGGTCTTAAAAACGCCCTACGTTGAGCTCGAAAGCGACCGCGCCTATGCTATGATTGCGGTAATCGCCGCTCATCGGGCGAGGAACGCACCCCAGGAACGGGCGGAAAGTTTCCGGGAAACTTTGAACATTTCCCGCGAACCGGAAACACTTTCCAGCGCATTGGAAAGCGAAATTTCCACATTTCCAACATTTCCCGAAAAAACCGAATCAGTGAAAATTGATGCGGAAAAGCGCGATCAGGTTGTCGATCTCTTGGAAAGTGGAAAGGGGAAAATGGCAATTATTAGCGAGGTATGGGGTGTGTCTAGCGGTCGTGCCTACCAATCCGCCGCCCGCGAATATGAGGTCATTCTTGGATCACTCAACCCATAGTTCCGACACAAGACCGAGCCTTGAAAATGCTCTTAAACACAAAAGCCACCCAACAGTTTGACGACAAAACGGGCGGCCTGTGTGCCTCAAAGAGAAAGAGATGTTTTTCAACGCTCCCATTCTAGCATGTCTTTTGTGACTTTGCTGGACGGAGTTTCCATTATGTCATCTCACGTCGAAATGGTCATGGGGGCCATGTTGCGCCATACGCCACAGCGCCACGGACTGATGCAGACCAAAGCGCACCACGATCACACGGGCGACAAATACCGCGAGACCGCCACCCGGCCAACCGAGGCCCAGCTCGCCGCCCATCTTGCGGGAACGATCACCCTCGCCGCACCCGCCGCCGCCAACGGCCTGGCTGCATGTATCGTGATCGATATCGACGCCTACAGCATCGAATCTATCCTGGGCATTCTGGAGGCAGCGCGTCAACGCGGCCTCTTTGCCTGGGGTGAGTGGCATGGCTCCAGAGATCGCGGCTATGTCTATATCCCGTTTGATCGGCTCACTAACGCCACGGCATTAAAAGCCCTGGGTGATGACCTCATCGCTGCCGCCAATATCCCGACCACCGATCCCCGAATCATCGACAATCGCACGGCGAATAACGCGATCACGCGGCTGCCGTTTGGTCGGCACACCTGGACGGGGGAGCGCGGCGAAATCATCATGCAGGATCATACGAGCGCCCAGATTGACGCTGATCCCGACGCGGCCTTGCAGCTCTGGGCCGCCCACTACCGTGCGAATCCCGCCGACGGTGTCGCACTGCCCGCGCGAACCGCCCCAACGCCCCGCCCAGCCACGCAATTGCACCAACCCACCCCGCTGACCACCGACCTCACCAATGCCGAGACCCATGCCGCCTTTAACCACGCCGTTGACGTGTGTACCATCCTCACCCACCACGGAGGCCAGCGGGATACCGCCATGAGCTGGCATTGTCCCGGCCCTAATCACAAAAACCAGGATAAACACCCCAGTTTGCTGATTGTCGCCAGCAAGAATCCGGCGCGCTATGGGCAACATATCATTATGTGCTATAGCCCTGGCTGTCCATTTCACGCCGCCGGAGGGGAAGTCTGGGATGCCTTCAATGTGGAGATGCAGCTCACGGGTCGTACCTACATGGAACAGATCGCCCACGCCCGCCAGGTGCTTGGGCTGTCAGAATCCAGCAGACCCGCCCAGCAGGCCCCGTACCGGAGGCGACTCATCAAACGATCAGGCCCATCACGCGACACACCATCAGCATCCCCGCTGCTCGGCCAGGGGGCTTGTAAGGGGGGGGGGCCAGAGTCTGAGGTGGTGCTCCCCGCGCACGGAGCCGATCCCGCGCCGGCTCCACCCGTGCCGCCCGCCCCGCTGGGTGTGGGCGCATCCGAGGGGCGTTCACGGGAAATAGAAATAGTCAGCATTGATCAACAGCAGCGCTACACCACCATCCCGGCCGTCACCACCACCGGCGTGGGGATTCAGGCCGCGATGGGCACCGGCAAATCCTACGCGGTGGCCCGGGCGATTCCGGCGGAGGCCAGCGTGCTGGTCATCACCCATCGGGTCGCCCTCGCGCACCAGCAGGCCGCGCAATTCGCCACCGATTTTTATCAGGATCACCGCCACGACCTGAGCGCCTGCCAACGCTTGACGGTGACGTATGACAGCTTGCTCAAGCTCGATCCACGGACGCGGTTTGACTATGTGGTGCTTGACGAAAGTGAGCAGGGCCTGGCCCATGTGACCGGCGGCACCATCAAGCCCGGTGAGCGGGCGATGGTGATCCAGATGCTGGAGCGCATGGTCACCCAGGCGCAGCGCGTGTACTACCTTGACGCCGACCTGGGGCCGGTGACCACGACCTTTATGGGGCGGATGCACGGGGCGGCTGATTGCACGCTGCTGATCAACCGCTATCAGCCGCGTGATCGACACTATATCGCCATGCGCCGGAAAGAGGATGTGCTGATCACCCTGAAGGCGCATGTGGCGGCGGGCCAGACGGCGTATGTGGCGATCAATAGCCGCCAGCAGGTGCATGCGCTGGCGCTCGACCTGCAGAAGCTGGACCCAGCATTGCGGATTCTGGCCATCAGCAGCGCCAACAGCAATACCCCCGACATCCAGCGCTTTATTGGGCAGATCAATACGGAAATCCAGCACTACGATGTGGTAATTACCTCGCCGAGTCTGGGCACCGGGATCAGCATTGACACCTGCTATTTTGATGCGGTGTATCTGATTGGGGAGGCCAAGACCACCACGCACACGGATCTGATCCAGATGGCGGGGCGGGTGCGGACGATCAAAAGCGGGCGGGTCTATTGCTGGATTGCGCCGCAGCCGGGGGCGGAAGAAACGAACCCGGCCATCTTACGCGCCCATCTGCTAGCCAATTGGCGGGAGACGGGACTGCGGATCAACATTGTGTCACGGACCGGCGACATCGCGCCCGTTGATCACGAGTATCTGGAGCTGTGGACCACGATTGCCGCCAGCCGCAACGCGAGTATTAATGACCTGGCGACCAACTTCTATGATCGGGTCCAGCGCGACGGCCATCGGGTGAGCACGAGTAGTCCGGCCAGCGACCAGGATCGCACCGCCGCCCGCGCCGCGCATAAAGCCGCCCGCGCCGAGCTGGACCACCAACGCTATGCGGACGTAATCAGTGCCGAGGCCCTCACGCCCGCCGCCTATCGGACCCTGCACGGGCAATTCACGACGAGTCCCGCGGAACAAGCCCAAATGACTCAGTATGAGCTGTGCCACTTTTACGCGGTGGCCCCCAGTGCGCTGACCCCGGCGCTCATCGCGGCAGATGAGAAGGGCCTGAAGCGGAAGGTCAAGGCCCTGGCCCTGCTGAGTGATGCCGAGCTGGCCCGCGCTGATGACCTGGATGCGGCGCAGCACTTGATTGCCGACCAGCAGCACCAGAGCCTAGCGCGCGAGCTGCGCCTCGAGCTGTTGGGGCGGGTGTCACCAGAATTCTGGTCTATTTTAAGCAATCCGACGCATTCTGGTGACACCGCGATCACCATTCCGCCTGATTTTGAGCACTGGCTGCTGGAGAATAGCGAGCGCTTTAAGCGCATCCTCAATTTGCGGGTGGATCAGATTGCCCCGATGCGCCTGGTGCATAACGCACTGAGCCAGCTCGGTCTCTCGTTGAACGTGAGCCGCCGGAAGGTCAAGGGGAAAACGCAGCGCCGCTACGTGATTGATCCCGCGAAGCTGGGTGAGATGCGTGGGTATGTGAGTCGCTATGTGGTGCGTAAATACACGCAGATTGCCCTTGTCGCTGAATAGTGATCGGGTGCGGGCTATCCCCCCCCTTACAAGCCCCGATCACACAGCTTCTAGCTCCCCCATCCTGGTTCGCTGGGCAGGGTTTTCGGCCTGGGGGGATCATAGGGAGGGGCTGCTGAAGGTGGTGATGCCTCCGCGTATTAAGCGGCTGATGGCGGAAGATGAGCCGAAAAGGGAACTGATTGAGGCGATGATGCGGTACGTGCTGGGGCGAGCACGCCAGTAGCTGAACATTCAGTATGTACTATGGCCCTAAAATGGACGAATCGTTGGTGCATCCCACTACGACTCGCCAGGCTGGGGGCAGACCTATCCCACGGTGCAGATTCTGACGATTGAGGAGCTGCTGCGTGGTGCCACGATCAAGCTGCCACCACCGCATGGCACGTTCAAGCGGTCCCAGCGTGCGCAGTGGCCCGATGGAGAGCAGACGGGCTTGGATGTGTGAAGCGCTCAATTGATTGAGCAACGCTGATTCTGCGTATTAATGTCGTCCTCGTTTGTGGCGCTGGGAGCCGCGAATCCAGTCGCACGTTCCAATGCAATTCTCCCCCAATTCTAATGCACTTACTGCCCAATTCTTGCCCCGATTCTCACGGCTCCTGATCGGTGGACTGACAGCGCTGTCAGTGGCCGAATGACTGACAGCGCTGTCAGTGGCCGAATGACTGACAGCGCTGTCAGTGGCCGAATGACTGTCAGCGCTGTCAGTGGCCGAATGACTGTCAGCGCTGTCAGTGGCCGAATGACTGTCAGCGCTGTCAGTGCCAAACCCACCACCGCATGGATCACCAGCCAGGCCAGGGCGCGTGCGCTGGTGGTGGCATTGTCCTGGTTGCTACGAGCGTCGGCGCTGGCTCTAGCTTACCCGCGCTGTGCTGCACTTCCGCTGCCGGGTGTGCTACCAGGTCACCTATGCCAGCAGCCAGGCCAGTGATAGGCGGGTATCGGCGCTGGCTCAGGAGTATGTGCAGCGGCCAGGCCAGCGGGTTGCAGACGTTAGATCAATGAGTATCGGCACGATGGGGCTGCACCTGCGTGCTGCGCGGCTGGTAGAGAGGCGGATCCTGAGGTGCTTAGCTATACCTATGCCTGGACTCCGGCAGTCGCCAGCGCCTATGTGACGACCATGACCGTGACCAGTCCGGGGACTCCCACGCAGGTGGTGAAACACCACTACCGGGCCGATGGCACGCCGCGCTTCATCGAACAGAACGGGCAGTTTGCCGGCTATCAGGCCCTGGGGGCGGGCCATGGGCCGTCGGTGGTGCTCCATGGCAACCTCCAGCCAACCCGCATGGCGACCACAGCGGTGGGGCAGACCACCCGGATCACGGATACGCTGGGCGGCGTGACGCGGTTGAGCTACACCAGCGGGAATTATCCCAATCAGATCGTGGGGGTGGATGGGCTGACCACGACCCTCACCTACAACAGCGCGCACCAAGTGACGCAGACCCTGCGGACCGGAGCGACGGGCCAGAGTCTCGCCACTGGTGCCACCTACACCGCGCAGAATCGCCTGCAGACGGTGACGGGGACCAATGGCGTCGTGACCCACTATCGCTACGACACGCTCGGCCAGGTGGATCGGGTGGTGCGGGGCTATGGCTCGACCCAACCACTGACCACGACCTACGCGTATGACGGCCTGGGCCGCGTGACCGATGTGACCCAGGGCGCGGGCACGGCGCTGGCCACCACGACCCACACGACCTACCGGGCGGACAACCAGCCCCTGACCATCACCCAGCACTATGTCTCGCCGGGCACGTACAACGCGAGCATTCCCGATCAGAATGTGTGGACCGCGTATGGCTACGATTCCATGGGGCGGCAGATCTGGAGCCAGCGCGTGGATGGCCGCTATCACGGCTACCACCGCTACGATGCGGCGGGACGGCTGCTCTGGACGGTGGAGAACCCGGTCAACCCCAGCACGGGCGTGCCGACGCTCCCAGGAGCCAGCGATCCGGCCCCGACCTACAGCGCCAGCCGCCCGGACGCCAATCTGGTGATGCTCTATGGCTATGATGGGCTGGGCCGCACCACATTGGTGACGGACACCGCCATCTTGACCGGTACCTTCACTGTGTCCACCAAACAGTGGAGTGGCACGACCACCCGGACCACCCGCACCGAGTACGACGCCCTGAGCCGTCCGGTGACGGTGACACACAACTATCGTCCCGGCGCGGGCACCAGCCTGCCCGATGTGAACATCACGACGTACACCTACTACGATGGCGCGGGCAATGTGATCTGGCAGAGCAACCCCTTGGGCCGCTGGACGCGCACCGAGTACGACGCACTGAGCCGTCCGGTGACAACAACGGTCAACTATGAAAATGGCAATCCGGCCACGGTGGATTCCGGCAATTGGAGCTGGACCGACGGCACCGATAGCGATATTAAGACCGTCACGGTCTATGACACAGCGACACAGCGGGTGGCCCGCACGATTGAGAATTATCAGGATGGCACGTTTGACCTGGTGGCGACCCGCCCGATCACCGACCGGATCAACATCCCGACCTACGACAGCTTTGGCCGCGTCAGCACCAGCACCCGGAATGTCGAGACCACCAGTGCGGGGATCAGTGGCACCAACCTGACCCAGACGACCGCCTTTGATGGGGCGAATGGCCGCGTGACGGGGACTCAGGATGCCCTGGGCGTCTGGTCAAGCCCCCAGTACGATACGCTGGGCCGCACCATCGGCCACATCCAGAACTGCGTGGATGGCGGCGTGCCCGGACCGCTGAGCTGCGATGCCTGGAGCAGCACCAATCCCGACCGCAACCTGGCCGGGTCCACGCCCACCTTTGATGCCCGCTGGCGCACCAGCCGCACCACCGATGCCCTGGGGCGCGTGACCCAGACCACCTATGACAATCTGGGGCGGGTGGTCAGCACCATCCAGAATTATCAGAGTGGGCAAACGGCCTCCGCCACGGTCAATGTGCAGACGAGCACGACCTACAACGGCCTGGGCCAGGTCGTCAGCAGCACCGATGCGACGGGCGCTGTGACAACAATGACCTACAACGGCCTGGGCCAGCGGGTCAGTACCACCGATCCGGCCAGCCGCACCACCACCATGGGCGAGCGCTGGCAGGCCACGCCCGATGGCCGCGTCACCGTCACCCAGATTGACGGGCTGGGCCGCAGTATGACCACGATCACCAATTACGAGGATGGCCTGGTGACCAGTGGCGATGGCAGCGACCGCGACCTGATTACCCGCACGGTCTATGATCGGGGCGGCAACATTCTCCAGACGAGTGATCCCCTGGGTCGGGTCACGGCCTTGAGCTATGACCAGCTTGACCGCCTGATCCAGGTCACCGAAAATCAGCTCGTGACGGGCTGTGGCGGGGTCGCGACGGACTGTAACATCGTCACGCCCTATCACTATGATCGGGCGGGCAATCGGGTGGAGATCACCGATGCGCGAACTCACATGCGCCGCGTGCAGTACGACGCCGCGGACCACCCAACCCTGGCCCCGGCCCCCCTGAGCC
>MWWB01000257.1_pt1 | contig 12593 bp, 9 predicted proteins | sample 1047291 | NCBI WGS metagenome assembly MWWB01 (sample SAMN06349976, study PRJNA376086) | soil metagenome | isolation source: MS4-1 sample Antarctic (ecotone) soil | place: Antarctica | reverse complement strand
TTCACTCGCCTTTTTGATAATGGTAAAAAGCGTTTAAAAAGTCCACATTTATCAATAATCAATCAGGCAATAAAAGAAGGGTTCAACATTAACCAATATTTACAATCTGCCTATTGACATTTAATAGTTAAAAGGGTACATTTGTATTAATCAAGTTATTACTTACCCACTCCCTTTATTACCTTACTTAGGAGTTTTTCATGGCTACAATTACTATTGATGAAGTTGGTATCTTTCGCTGTAAATTTAAAGAATTTAAACCTTGCAAAAACAATCCTGATTATGTCATGGTTGTTGTATATTTCGAGGGTATTTTCGACAATAAAGTTTGTGATTGGAACTCTGTCGGTCGCCCTACTTACTTGCTTCATAAAGCTAGTGAAATTAACCATTTAGCATCTATGCAAGAGAATCATATCTATATGCTTAAAATGGCTATTGGTTTTAGTCAGGGTAGCCAAAAAGACGGTAAGAACTATGCTCCTGGCGTTAAGTATCGCATTCTTGAAGTTATTAAGGAAGTGGGCTAATGTCTAGTTCAGATTGGGTCAATGTAATTCAATCAACTTACGAGCATATTTATGGTTTATCAGTCTTTATCTATCCTATTACTTGGGCTTTAAAAATAGCTAAGAAAATCGGCGCTAGGGGTTTATGAATGCTTCACTTTTATTATTTAATGCAAGAAGCCAGCCCCTCACCTTCTCCAGTTCCCCAAGAGTGGACAATGGCTCCGGAAATGTTTTATTTCTTTTGGGAGACACTGAAGTTTATAACTTTTCACTGGGTAATGATAACAATTACCAAATGGATTTAATCGCGGCTAATTTGCCTCTACCTAATCCAGATAGTTTTATAAAAGAAACTAGAGATTTGGGTCTACCGGAAATGATGGGTTTTGTAACTGCTTGTTTAGGTGTTCTTTTAGCAGTTTATCTAATAAAAACATGGAAACAATAGATTATACAATTTACTTTCCCCAACCCCAAAAAAGCCTTGCCGTTATCAACCAGACTCAAGTTAACGGCGAGATAATTGAAACTTTCACTGCTGCCGCCGACTGGGGCGGGAAAGTTATGATTGGCTCGGCTGCTCTGCTATTTCTTGCAGGCTTTCTGGCTTTTCTAATCTGGCGTGGCACAGACTAACTACTTTATTAATTGAGGAAAAACAATGCGTTCATCTAAAGAATTTCAATCACCAAAAATCGACCCTAAAATTGCACTTGGTTTAATCACTGGTGTGAGTGGTGTTTCTGTTTTGGCTAATACTACCGCTTCTCAAGCTGCTGTCCCATCTGATGTAACAACTGCCGTCACTGATATTAACGGTACTTTTGGAGCTATCTCTGGCGTAGCTGCGGCTGCAATGGCTGTAGCTCTTACCGTTTTGGGTATCTGGTTTGGTATTGGCTACGGCAAGAAGATTATGTCTAAGGGTTAATCTTTAAGCCTCTTGAATTTGTAACGTTATCAAGTTAGTTAGGGTGGATGTTATGCGCGGTAAATACCAAAGGATTCTTGCAAGGATACTCGCGGTGTTTACTGCGTTTTTAGTTATTTTTACAAGCTCTCTTGCCTATTCTCAAGATTCTGTAAGCGGTGGGCTTCGGTCTTGTGCTTCTGACCCAGTTTGTCGCGTCTCTTTAATACAGCATGCTAAAGACTTAGGGGTTGCTAATAATATTGTTCCTATTTCCCGCAATATTGGTGCGCGAGTTTTAGGTAGTGGGGGCGCTCAAATATCTTCGCAATCGGCTGCGGTTTCTGCTGCTGTTCCTGCTGGTTCTGGGGCTAGTGTTGCCCAAGTTATAATTAGCGGTATTCCTGTAATTGGTGGTGCGCTGGCTGCTTTCTTCTTTGGAGTTGCCCAAATTGAAAGCTTGCAAAATGAGGCGAAAAAAGAGTATTGTCTTGCTAATCCAAATGCTCTTGTTTGTGGGGCGATTTCCGCTCAAATTCAGCGTCACCCAAATTCCGGCGCTCCTTTTTTAACTAATGGCGGTGCTCGTTATGCGCTAGTTCCTCCCCTTGTTTTTTCCCGACCTACTACTTATGAAATGTATGTTTATGATTCTAAAGGTCGGTATTTAACCTTATATGACCCAACTCAGAATCAAGAAGATACTCTAGTAGATATTCAACAAAATCCTTCTCTCCCTTGGGAACAATGGTCGCCACAAGAGAGGGAAGGTGCTATTGGTTTAGTGCCTGATTCTTTTTTAAGCAATTTGATTAGTTCTCTGCCATCGTCTTCTTTAATTTCCTCAATACCATCTGGTGCTGCTTCTGTTGAGGTATCCGGTGCTAATTATCATTTGGTTCCTGATGGTAAAGGTGGGTATAAGTTAGTTCCAATTGGCAGTCCTTATAATATTCCAGTTCCAAATTCTTTACCTGATTTCGATGGTGATGGTATCCCTGACCAGGATGACCCAGATGATGATAATGATGGCGATCCTGATACTTCAGACCCCGAACCTAAAAACAAGTTTGTAAATAGTCAAAATCCTGCCCCAAATCCAAACCCAAGTCCTGCCCCAAGTCCGAATCCAAATTCATCACCACCCCCGCCACCACCACCACCACCACCAGACCCAAAGCCAAGTTCTCCTCCTGAGGTTACGGGCGAAGTTCCTGGCCAGCCGAAAGTAGCGGAGTTTTCTAAGCCTAACTTTTTGACTTATGCTCTTACGGTTTTTTCTGAAAAGTTTCCTTTGGATGTTATGGGTGAATTGCCTTCGGGTCAAGGTACTGATGATTGCCCTAGGCTTACTTTTTGGGGTGAAGATTTTGAAGTCTGTATTGTTCGTGATTTTCTTAAAATGCTAAAGATTCCTATTGTTATATCTTTTATTATTTGGGCTATTCTCGCTCTTTGATATGCAGAAAGTTTTTGACTCAATTAATTGGATTGTCTTGGCTATTACAGCCCCGCTCTCAATAATTATCGGCGCGATCGCGAATCCTGCCGGGGCTGTAAATTCTTTTCTCTGTCGTGCTATAGATTTAGTTGCTTCCGTCTTTCCTTCTACCCCGCCAAATTTAAAGATTGCTACCCTTCTCACTTCGGCTGGCGATTCTATTCCTATAGTTGGGCGTGCAGTTGTCTACGATATTTTTTCTACTATTGCAATAATGTTTGCTGTTGTCTTAATTATTAAAGTTTACAAGCTTATACCTTTTAAAATGTCTTAGAGTTATGACCATCACAGGACTATCGGGCGATATTGGTAGCGGTAAATCTTGGAAAATGTTAGAGTATGCGCTTGAACAAACTGAGTTTAAGCGCAAGTATTTAGTTACAAACTTTGCTTTAAACCTTCCCGGTTTAAAGCGTTACTGTGCAGCTAAAAAGCAGTGGTGGAATGTACATATGATTGATTCTGGCTGGTTTGCTGTAGTCTCTCTTTTCATTGCTGATAAGGACAAGGAAAATTTATCATTAACACCTTTGTTCAAAGGTCGTGAAAATTCAGTAGTTTGTTTAGATGAAGCTGGAATTTTTCTTAATAGTCGCAACTTTAAAAATACTCCAGCACAGCTATTAATGGATTTAGCGCAGAGCCGAAAAAGTGGTAATGATTTAATCTGGGCTGCTCAGTTCGACACTCAAGTAGATATTCAATTCCGTAACCTTACCCAGTTCTGGGTGCATTGTGACGGCTGGACTGCTTATGATAAGAAGATGCGTCGCCCTGCTTTAAAGTGGAAAACTTATTTCTATTTTAAAGGTGCTGAATATCAGCGCTGGCAGTCGTCTACGAAGGCTCGTACTAGCTTTATTCGTACTTATTTCACCTACGCTTTTAAAACTGATTACGGGCCGTTATCTCCTATAGATATAATGCTTTTTTCTGCCTTTGATTCTTTTACACGATTAGAGAATCAAGCGGCGGCGGCTAAAGAAATGACTTTAAAATCTTATAAGCCTAACGATTTACAATCATCTGATTACTATCAAAAGCTTGCAACTAATCGTTTACGAATGTTAGTTAAGCGTGGTGTAATGCGTCGTAAAACACCAGTTGAAAAGCTAGTTAAGAAAGTGGTTTCTCGTCCCCGCCTTACTGAAATTGAAGAAATTGAAAGTACATATTTATCTTCTCAAGAAAATGAGAATTACCACAGAGAGACTTTGCAATTATTAGCTTTCAAACCCTCAATCTACATCTTGCCTGAGCAGCCAAAGTCTGTCAAAAAACCTTTGCCGTTTTTGTCTTTAGCTGTATCTCTTTCTTTATCTCTAGCTCTTTTCTACTCAGTTTACAGTTTAATTGATGCGCGATTCGCCCCCCCGCGACGGGCCCCGCTTGCGGGTGTCGCGGGGCAAACCGCGCAAAATAAATAGCTATGCAGACATCAACGCAGACATCAGTTTCAACGTATGCAGACATCAACGCAGACATCAGTTTCAACGTATGCAGACATCAACGCAGACATCAGTTTCAACGTATGCAGACATCAACGCAGACATCAGTTTCAACGTATGCAGACATCAACGCAAACGCATTTATTTAATATTATTTTAACCGTTAAGTATTTTTCGTATAAATGTAGAACGCGCTTGGGGATGCTAGACTTATTTTTTGCTCACTGGTGGCAAAAAAAAGTCTAGCGCCCTAAGCGCAGCGCGCGCACGCTAACTATTTTTCGTAATCTTCAACACAACACGCGCGCCTTGGCGCTAGCCAAGTATAAAAAGAAAATGCGCGCCTCGCGCACACTCGTCCAGTTCCCCCCACCCGGGGGGGTTAGGGGGGGTGGGGAAGTGCAAAGCACAGGAACCAGATTAATTATATTGGTACAAAGTTTTAGGGGCGGATATTTGCTACAATATCCCTAGGCTTTCAAGCCTCAACTTAATAGTTAGTCTGCCCCCGCAAAGTGCAAACAATGCGGAGGCTGCCCGACAGTTAGTGTAAATAACTACCAGGCGAGATTCATGTTATCACAAAAAACCAGCTTCATAATAACTTCAAACTTGCTTACCGAAAGGTTTACAGGTTTACTTGTGTATCTGCTAAAGCTCCGTAAATATACGGATGTTTAGCAAATCCTTTCTGGGATAAATTGATACTTAGCCTACAAAAAAATAAGAACCCCGCAAGTGCTTCCAACACTTACGAGGTAAGTCCAAGAAAACCGCAGATTTTTTTGAACCATGAACCCACATTCTAATTTACAAGACGATACAATTTCAACTTTTGGCAAAACCCCGCTAGGTAACACGGGGTCAAACCGACAAAAAGTACCAAGCTTTGATACAAAAACCCAGACCTTGATTGAGTCTTCTCCTTTCGCCGTTCAGGCGAAGGGAGCCGAGCCGGAAGGCTCGGTAGCTACCATTTCTCGTAATTCCTTTTTAGATGGCCGTTTAGTACCCCGTTTGCACTGGCTGCAAGGGACTGTAAAGATTACTGACGAAGAACTTTTTATATATCTAATTGAGCAGCTATTAATAATCTTTGACGACGAGGGAATTTTTGATGGCGGTGTTCGTGGCGGGCGCGTAAAAAAATACCTAAAATCTGGCTACTCAACAAAAAACATAATCTATTCCTGGAATCCCCCCCAAACTTTGCCAACGGGTGAGCAAGTCCCTGGTGATGGTTGGATATCTATCAGTGGCGCTGTTCTTGATTCTGTTTCGCTTTCAAGTCTTAAAGATGCTTGCTTGCTTCTTTGCTCCTTCGAGTTTAAGGCTACCCGCTTAGATTTCGCTATTGATGATTTTTCTTGCCCCTCTATTGAATCTTTTATTTCTCAAGCTATCGCCGGAAACTATGCAGGTTTTCGCCATAAGCCCGTCGGTTCCGGTAAGGGTGCTCGTGAGCCAAGCTACCACGTTAATAGCTCTCCCTACACTGAAGATGACATTACGCGCCAAGCCTACACTCTAAACTTTGGCGGTAAAGGTTCTGATAAAAAGTTCAAAATCTATGATAAATGGGCTGAATCTAGAGGCTTAATTAAAGCTACCCGTTTTGAAGCTCAATTTGAAGATGAGCAAGCTAATGTACGGTTTGATGCTCTGTGCGGTTCTCACCTTCAAAAGTCTTTAGAAACAACTCAAAAGCTAATCGGTTCTTTCTGTTTGGGCGCAATTGACTTCCTAGATCGTACTGAAGACGAGCGAAAAGATAGATGTACTCGCTTTCCCTGGTGGCAAGAACTAATTGATGCAATCGATTCAATTAAATTGCCTGTTATTCGCCCTATTCCTTCACTAGAAAGGACTCTTGAATGGTGTGAACGTCAGTGGTCTTGTACTGCCGCTTCTTTAGAAAAGATTTGCGGTTTTAATGATGCGCTTGATTATTTCACTCGCCTTTTTGATAATGGTAAAAAGCGTTTAAAAAGTCCACATTTATCAATAATCAATCAGGCAATAAAAGAAGGGTTCAACATTAACCAATATTTACAATCTGCCTATTGACATTTAATAGTTAAAAGGGTACATTTGTATTAATCAAGTTATTACTTACCCACTCCCTTTATTACCTTACTTAGGAGTTTTTCATGGCTACAATTACTATTGATGAAGTTGGTATCTTTCGCTGTAAATTTAAAGAATTTAAACCTTGCAAAAACAATCCTGATTATGTCATGGTTGTTGTATATTTCGAGGGTATTTTCGACAATAAAGTTTGTGATTGGAACTCTGTCGGTCGCCCTACTTACTTGCTTCATAAAGCTAGTGAAATTAACCATTTAGCATCTATGCAAGAGAATCATATCTATATGCTTAAAATGGCTATTGGTTTTAGTCAGGGTAGCCAAAAAGACGGTAAGAACTATGCTCCTGGCGTTAAGTATCGCATTCTTGAAGTTATTAAGGAAGTGGGCTAATGTCTAGTTCAGATTGGGTCAATGTAATTCAATCAACTTACGAGCATATTTATGGTTTATCAGTCTTTATCTATCCTATTACTTGGGCTTTAAAAATAGCTAAGAAAATCGGCGCTAGGGGTTTATGAATGCTTCACTTTTATTATTTAATGCAAGAAGCCAGCCCCTCACCTTCTCCAGTTCCCCAAGAGTGGACAATGGCTCCGGAAATGTTTTATTTCTTTTGGGAGACACTGAAGTTTATAACTTTTCACTGGGTAATGATAACAATTACCAAATGGATTTAATCGCGGCTAATTTGCCTCTACCTAATCCAGATAGTTTTATAAAAGAAACTAGAGATTTGGGTCTACCGGAAATGATGGGTTTTGTAACTGCTTGTTTAGGTGTTCTTTTAGCAGTTTATCTAATAAAAACATGGAAACAATAGATTATACAATTTACTTTCCCCAACCCCAAAAAAGCCTTGCCGTTATCAACCAGACTCAAGTTAACGGCGAGATAATTGAAACTTTCACTGCTGCCGCCGACTGGGGCGGGAAAGTTATGATTGGCTCGGCTGCTCTGCTATTTCTTGCAGGCTTTCTGGCTTTTCTAATCTGGCGTGGCACAGACTAACTACTTTATTAATTGAGGAAAAACAATGCGTTCATCTAAAGAATTTCAATCACCAAAAATCGACCCTAAAATTGCACTTGGTTTAATCACTGGTGTGAGTGGTGTTTCTGTTTTGGCTAATACTACCGCTTCTCAAGCTGCTGTCCCATCTGATGTAACAACTGCCGTCACTGATATTAACGGTACTTTTGGAGCTATCTCTGGCGTAGCTGCGGCTGCAATGGCTGTAGCTCTTACCGTTTTGGGTATCTGGTTTGGTATTGGCTACGGCAAGAAGATTATGTCTAAGGGTTAATCTTTAAGCCTCTTGAATTTGTAACGTTATCAAGTTAGTTAGGGTGGATGTTATGCGCGGTAAATACCAAAGGATTCTTGCAAGGATACTCGCGGTGTTTACTGCGTTTTTAGTTATTTTTACAAGCTCTCTTGCCTATTCTCAAGATTCTGTAAGCGGTGGGCTTCGGTCTTGTGCTTCTGACCCAGTTTGTCGCGTCTCTTTAATACAGCATGCTAAAGACTTAGGGGTTGCTAATAATATTGTTCCTATTTCCCGCAATATTGGTGCGCGAGTTTTAGGTAGTGGGGGCGCTCAAATATCTTCGCAATCGGCTGCGGTTTCTGCTGCTGTTCCTGCTGGTTCTGGGGCTAGTGTTGCCCAAGTTATAATTAGCGGTATTCCTGTAATTGGTGGTGCGCTGGCTGCTTTCTTCTTTGGAGTTGCCCAAATTGAAAGCTTGCAAAATGAGGCGAAAAAAGAGTATTGTCTTGCTAATCCAAATGCTCTTGTTTGTGGGGCGATTTCCGCTCAAATTCAGCGTCACCCAAATTCCGGCGCTCCTTTTTTAACTAATGGCGGTGCTCGTTATGCGCTAGTTCCTCCCCTTGTTTTTTCCCGACCTACTACTTATGAAATGTATGTTTATGATTCTAAAGGTCGGTATTTAACCTTATATGACCCAACTCAGAATCAAGAAGATACTCTAGTAGATATTCAACAAAATCCTTCTCTCCCTTGGGAACAATGGTCGCCACAAGAGAGGGAAGGTGCTATTGGTTTAGTGCCTGATTCTTTTTTAAGCAATTTGATTAGTTCTCTGCCATCGTCTTCTTTAATTTCCTCAATACCATCTGGTGCTGCTTCTGTTGAGGTATCCGGTGCTAATTATCATTTGGTTCCTGATGGTAAAGGTGGGTATAAGTTAGTTCCAATTGGCAGTCCTTATAATATTCCAGTTCCAAATTCTTTACCTGATTTCGATGGTGATGGTATCCCTGACCAGGATGACCCAGATGATGATAATGATGGCGATCCTGATACTTCAGACCCCGAACCTAAAAACAAGTTTGTAAATAGTCAAAATCCTGCCCCAAATCCAAACCCAAGTCCTGCCCCAAGTCCGAATCCAAATTCATCACCACCCCCGCCACCACCACCACCACCACCAGACCCAAAGCCAAGTTCTCCTCCTGAGGTTACGGGCGAAGTTCCTGGCCAGCCGAAAGTAGCGGAGTTTTCTAAGCCTAACTTTTTGACTTATGCTCTTACGGTTTTTTCTGAAAAGTTTCCTTTGGATGTTATGGGTGAATTGCCTTCGGGTCAAGGTACTGATGATTGCCCTAGGCTTACTTTTTGGGGTGAAGATTTTGAAGTCTGTATTGTTCGTGATTTTCTTAAAATGCTAAAGATTCCTATTGTTATATCTTTTATTATTTGGGCTATTCTCGCTCTTTGATATGCAGAAAGTTTTTGACTCAATTAATTGGATTGTCTTGGCTATTACAGCCCCGCTCTCAATAATTATCGGCGCGATCGCGAATCCTGCCGGGGCTGTAAATTCTTTTCTCTGTCGTGCTATAGATTTAGTTGCTTCCGTCTTTCCTTCTACCCCGCCAAATTTAAAGATTGCTACCCTTCTCACTTCGGCTGGCGATTCTATTCCTATAGTTGGGCGTGCAGTTGTCTACGATATTTTTTCTACTATTGCAATAATGTTTGCTGTTGTCTTAATTATTAAAGTTTACAAGCTTATACCTTTTAAAATGTCTTAGAGTTATGACCATCACAGGACTATCGGGCGATATTGGTAGCGGTAAATCTTGGAAAATGTTAGAGTATGCGCTTGAACAAACTGAGTTTAAGCGCAAGTATTTAGTTACAAACTTTGCTTTAAACCTTCCCGGTTTAAAGCGTTACTGTGCAGCTAAAAAGCAGTGGTGGAATGTACATATGATTGATTCTGGCTGGTTTGCTGTAGTCTCTCTTTTCATTGCTGATAAGGACAAGGAAAATTTATCATTAACACCTTTGTTCAAAGGTCGTGAAAATTCAGTAGTTTGTTTAGATGAAGCTGGAATTTTTCTTAATAGTCGCAACTTTAAAAATACTCCAGCACAGCTATTAATGGATTTAGCGCAGAGCCGAAAAAGTGGTAATGATTTAATCTGGGCTGCTCAGTTCGACACTCAAGTAGATATTCAATTCCGTAACCTTACCCAGTTCTGGGTGCATTGTGACGGCTGGACTGCTTATGATAAGAAGATGCGTCGCCCTGCTTTAAAGTGGAAAACTTATTTCTATTTTAAAGGTGCTGAATATCAGCGCTGGCAGTCGTCTACGAAGGCTCGTACTAGCTTTATTCGTACTTATTTCACCTACGCTTTTAAAACTGATTACGGGCCGTTATCTCCTATAGATATAATGCTTTTTTCTGCCTTTGATTCTTTTACACGATTAGAGAATCAAGCGGCGGCGGCTAAAGAAATGACTTTAAAATCTTATAAGCCTAACGATTTACAATCATCTGATTACTATCAAAAGCTTGCAACTAATCGTTTACGAATGTTAGTTAAGCGTGGTGTAATGCGTCGTAAAACACCAGTTGAAAAGCTAGTTAAGAAAGTGGTTTCTCGTCCCCGCCTTACTGAAATTGAAGAAATTGAAAGTACATATTTATCTTCTCAAGAAAATGAGAATTACCACAGAGAGACTTTGCAATTATTAGCTTTCAAACCCTCAATCTACATCTTGCCTGAGCAGCCAAAGTCTGTCAAAAAACCTTTGCCGTTTTTGTCTTTAGCTGTATCTCTTTCTTTATCTCTAGCTCTTTTCTACTCAGTTTACAGTTTAATTGATGCGCGATTCGCCCCCCCGCGACGGGCCCCGCTTGCGGGTGTCGCGGGGCAAACCGCGCAAAATAAATAGCTATGCAGACATCAACGCAGACATCAGTTTCAACGTATGCAGACATCAACGCAGACATCAGTTTCAACGTATGCAGACATCAACGCAGACATCAGTTTCAACGTATGCAGACATCAACGCAGACATCAGTTTCAACGTATGCAGACATCAACGCAAACGCATTTATTTAATATTATTTTAACCGTTAAGTATTTTTCGTATAAATGTAGAACGCGCTTGGGGATGCTAGACTTATTTTTTGCTCACTGGTGGCAAAAAAAAGTCTAGCGCCCTAAGCGCAGCGCGCGCACGCTAACTATTTTTCGTAATCTTCAACACAACACGCGCGCCTTGGCGCTAGCCAAGTATAAAAAGAAAATGCGCGCCTCGCGCACACTCGTCCAGTTCCCCCCACCCGGGGGGGTTAGGGGGGGTGGGGAAGTGCAAAGCACAGGAACCAGATTAATTATATTGGTACAAAGTTTTAGGGGCGGATATTTGCTACAATATCCCTAGGCTTTCAAGCCTCAACTTAATAGTTAGTCTGCCCCCGCAAAGTGCAAACAATGCGGAGGCTGCCCGACAGTTAGTGTAAATAACTACCAGGCGAGATTCATGTTATCACAAAAAACCAGCTTCATAATAACTTCAAACTTGCTTACCGAAAGGTTTACAGGTTTACTTGTGTATCTGCTAAAGCTCCGTAAATATACGGATGTTTAGCAAATCCTTTCTGGGATAAATTGATACTTAGCCTACAAAAAAATAAGAACCCCGCAAGTGCTACCAACACTTACGAGGTAAGTCCAAGAAAACCGCAGATTTTTTTGAACCATGAACCCACATTCTAATTTACAAGACGATACAATTTCAACTTTTGGCAAGACCCCGCTAGGTAACACGGGGTCAAACCGACAAAAAGTAACAGGCTCTGATACAAAAACTCAGACCTCGATTGAGTCCTCTCCGTTCGCCGTTCAGGCGAACGGAGCCGAGCCGCAAGGCTCGTTAGCTACCATCTCCCGCGATTCCTTTCTAGATGGTCGTTTAGTTCCCCGTTTGCACTGGTTGCAAGGAACTATCAAAATTACTGACGAAGAACTTTTTATATATTTAATCGAACAATTACTAATTATCTTCGATGATGAGGGCATTTTCGACGGTGGGGTTCGTGGCGGTCGTGTAAAGAAATATTTAAAATCCGGTTACTCAACAAAAAATATAATTTATTCTTGGAACCCTCCTCAAATTCTGCCAACGGGTGAGCAAGCTCCTGGCGATGGCTGGATTTCTATTAGTGGCGCTGTTCTTGATTCTGTTTCGCTTTCAAGTCTCAAGGATGCTTGCTTGCTCCTTTGTTCTTTTGAGTTTAAGGCTACCCGTTTAGATTTTGCCATTGATGATTTCTCTTGCCCTTCTATTGAATCCTTTATTGCTCAAGCCATTGCTGGAAACTATGCAGGTTTTCGCCATAAGCCTGTTGGTTCCGGTAAGGATGCTCGTGAGCCGAGCTACCACATTAATAGTTCTCCCTACACTGAAGATGAAATCACGCGCCAAGCTTACACCCTAAACTTTGGCGGTAAAGGCTCTGATAAGAAGTTCAAAATCTATGACAAGTGGGCTGAATCTAGAGGCTTAATTAAAGCTACTCGCTTTGAGGCTCAATTTGAAGATGAGCAAGCCAATGTACGGTTCGATGCTTTGTGCGGTTCTCATCTCCAAAAGTCTTTAGAAGCAACTCAAAAACTAATTGGTTCTTTTTGCTTGGGCGCAATTGATTTCTTAGACCGTACCGAGGATGAGCGAAAAGATAGATGTACTCGCTTTGCGTGGTGGCAAGAATTAATTGATGCAATAGACTCAATTAGACTGCCTGTCATTCGCCCTATTCCTTCACTAGAAAGAACTCTTGAATGGTGCGAACGTCAGTGGTCTTGTAC
>MWWB01000256.1_pt1 | contig 12598 bp, 10 predicted proteins | sample 1047291 | NCBI WGS metagenome assembly MWWB01 (sample SAMN06349976, study PRJNA376086) | soil metagenome | isolation source: MS4-1 sample Antarctic (ecotone) soil | place: Antarctica | reverse complement strand
GGGTACAATACGGTTAGTTTTTATTGGAATGGTAGTCTCATCCTTATTAGTGAATTCAAAGACTTTTACACCCATTTTTTTAGTAATGCTACGGGCATAGGTTAAATAGCCACTAAAAAGATTATTATATTTTAAAAATAGCTTCGGTAGTGGGAAAGTTTTAATATTCAATTTTAAATCCCAACGCACAATATTATCCACCTGTTGCCAGCTTAGCCTTTTTATAAAACCATGGTAAGAATTTTCATTGGGAAACCCAAAAATAATTTTTATGTTTTTTTCGCGACAGGCCTCGAAAGTTAATTTGGCAAGATGAATAAATAATCCCTTTTTACGATGATGGGGATGTGTCATTGTATCCCCGGATTGTGCCGACTGAATAATTGTTTCTTTCCCGATTAACTGGACCGGGAAAACGCCATAGTACGCCGCTGCTTTACCTGTTCTTTTATCTATGGCCAGGTATCCAATTACTTCTTCCCCCAAATGTATTGTATTGAATTTCTTTTCAATTTGCCTTATGGTAATGGTTGTGCGAAAGGCATAAAAAAAAAGCTCCTGTAAGTAATGATAATGCGTTTGGTTTATGCGTTCACATAAATAATCAGGATGATCGTCTTTATTTTGAATTGACATTTATTGATGCAATAATGGTTAATAGACTGGTTCAACACCGGTGTAATTGTGTGGAGTGATCCGTTTCAATTCTTTTTTTAAGGAAGCGCTGATGTGAAGCGTATCAATAAATTTTTGAATAATTTCTTTTGTAATTTTATTTTTTCCCCTGGTTAATTCCTTTAATACTTCGTATGGATCAGGGTAATTTTCTCTTCGCAAAATAGTTTGAATACCCTCTGCTACTACTGCCCAATTGTCTTCCAGGTCCTGATATATCTTTTCACTATTCAACACTAATTTATTTAACCCGTTTTCAATGGATTTGAGAGAAAGAATGGTATGGGCAAAGGGTACACCCATATTACGCAACACAGTGGAATCAGTAAGGTCCCGCTGTAATCTTGAAACAGGCAGCTTAGCAGATAAGTGTTCGAATATTGCATTGGCCATGCCGAGATTGCCTTCCGCATTTTCAAAATCAATCGGGTTTACTTTGTGGGGCATGGCAGAAGAACCCACTTCTCCTTTTTTTATTTGTTGTTTAAAATAATCAATAGAAATATAAATCCACATATCGCGGCAAAAATCAATTAAAATAGTATTGATACGTTTCATACAGTCAAACTGCGCCGCTAAATTATCATAATGTTCAATCTGTGTAGTGAATTGCATTCGTTGCAGGCCTAAACGCTTTTCTACAAATTCATTTCCCAGTTTTATCCAGTCTTTTGTCGGGTAAGCAATATGATGCGCATTAAAATTGCCCGTAGCACCGCCAAACTTGGCAGAAAAAGGGATAGTAATAAACTGGTCAATTGCATTTTGAATCCGCTCTATGAAAACCATAATTTCCTTTCCCAATTTTGTTGGGGTTGCCGGTTGGCCATGTGTTCGGGCCAGCATGGTCACTTCTTTCCAGTCCGTAGCTAACAATCTAAATTGGGTATTTAAATTCAATATAGATGGGAGGTATTCGAATTCAATTACATGTTTCCATAATAGAGGAATAGCTGTGTTATTTATATCCTGGCTGGTTAAACCAAAATGAACCCATTCTTTGAAGGCATTTTCTTCAGCTTCTTCCAGTTTAGTTTTTATAAAATATTCAACTGCTTTTACATCGTGATTTGTTCTTTTTTCTATTTCTTTTATTTGTTGTGCATCTTCTAAACTGAAATTTTCTTTTATGTCTAATAAATGCCTGGCAGCCTTTTGCGAAAGCAAAAAGAATTTTTTGGAAGAGAGAAAAAATAAATATTCTATTTCTACGACCACCCTGGATTTCATCAAGGCATATTCAGAAAAGTATTCATCAAGATGCTGAAGTTGCTTGCGGTAACGACCGTCTAGTGGCGATATAGCAGTAAGCGGCTGTAATTGCATAAATTTTGTGAGTGCTCAATAGTGAATTGTGAATGATGAATCGTGTACTCATTGCCCATTTCCTGACCATTATCTTTGCTGCCAAAAATACAGCATTTGAAGAAGATAAAAGTTGCAGCGGTTAACTACTTGAATACAAAACCGTTGCTTTATGGAATAAAAAGGCACCCTGTTTTTGAACAGATAGAATTGATTGAAGATTACCCGGCAAAAATTGCAGAAATGCTTTTAAACGGATTAGTGGATGTGGCCTTAGTTCCTGTTGCTATCATTCCACAGATGAAAGAGTATTATATTATCACTGACTTTTGCATTGCAAGCGACGGGCCTGTTGCTTCTGTTGGTTTGTTCAGCGAAGTCCCGGTTAAAAAGATAAAAAAAGTATATCTCGATTACCAATCAAGAACATCAGTAATGCTCGCTAAAATATTATTAAAAGAATATTGGAAGCAAGAAGTAAAGTTTATTGATGCAACATCAGAAGAATTTCAAAAAGAAATAGTTGGTACAACTGCAGGGGTTATAATTGGAGACCGGGCATTAGAGCAACGGCTCAAATCAAAACATATTTATGATTTAGGAGAAGCCTGGAAAAATTATACCGGTTTGCCCTTTGTATTTGCAGCATGGGTAAGTAATAATAAATTGCCTGAAGATTTTGTTTCTCAATTTAACGAGGCAAATGCACTTGGCTTGCAGCATTTAAATGAAGTGATCTCCCAAGACTTTTTTAAGATTATTGATTTAAGAAAATATTATACAGAATGTATCAGCTATAAGCTGGATGATGACAAGAAAAAGGGTATGGAATTGTTTTTTGAAAAACTGAGTATATATTAATCAGGAACTTTTAAAAAATAATGTGGCTATTTTTTAAATAGTAATTGAAAGAAATAAAAAATTCCTGAAAATCCTATTAATAAAGTGTGCATTGTTTTTTTAGCAAAAACGTATAACACGGTAACAAAAACCTGGCTCAATGATGTTTGCCTGAGCTTGTTCAGATATTCTTTGTACTTTATTCTATTGCTTTTTGTTACAGCATAATAAACCGCCAGTTTTCTATACACTAAGCTTTTTTCATAAGGGGGTAATTTAGTTTCAAGGCCGTTTAAATTTCTTTCTAAAAAAATCTTTGATATATCATTTACTGTTATCCTGTGTTGTTCCGTTAATGAAGCGCTGTGTTCACGGTAATAATAAAGATCGGGAATAGGCAAATAAACAAATTGGAACTTTATAAAAGCCCGTGTGAAAAAATCATAGTCTTCAATTAATAAAGCAGCCGGATTGTAACCGTTATTTTCACTGTGTATTTCTTTCTTATATAAAAAACATGCACCAGCGCCTAACCATTGATTAAAACTTTTGTTTACATCGCCAAACTTTCGGGTGCCGGTTATTTTATCATTTTCATCAACAATATAATAATCAGTATATATCAGGTCCGCAGTTTTATTATTTTGTAATACATCAAACATTTTCTGTAGCGCTTCAGGAGCATAATAATTGTCATCTGATGTCCAGGTAAAGTAGCCCCCCTCTGCATTGTCAAAACCCTTATTTAAACTAAGCGGGAGTTTCTTATTATATTCATTATTGATAATCTTTATTCTCTCATCTTTTAAAGCATATTCATTAATAATGAATAATGTATTATCGGATGAGCAATCATTGACAATGATCAGTTCAAAATTGGTGAATGTTTGTTGCAAGCAACTTTCTATTGATTTCCTTATATATTTTGAACCATTATAAGTAGGCAGAACAATACTGATTGCCGGATTAGCCATTTAATTATTGTTGTTTTCTTCAGCAATAATACGATTAAGCAAGTTTGCTCCTGCGTTGGGGTCATACAATTGCATGGCAGCTTTGTGAGCATCTGCGCCAATTTGCGACCATTTATTTTTTAACCCCCAGGCTTTTTCTAATGCTTTAGAAAGCGAATGAATAGTTGGTGCATCAGCAATAAAGCCTGTTTTTTCATCCACTATCCACTCACTAATTCCGCCTACATTAGTTGCAATACAAACCCTTCCACAGAGCATCGCCTCTACAACTGCCAACGGCATTCCTTCCATGTGTGAAGGCATAAATAATACATGATTTTTTTTCCATACCTCCTCTCTTATATTCTTTACACTGCCATGAAAAATTACTTGCCGATCAAGGCCCAGGTAATGTACTAAATTTTGTAAATGAGATTTATCAGAACCTTGTCCGTAAATATTTAAAACCCAGTTTTTATTATTCCATTTGCTTAATGTTTCTATTAATTTATCCTGCCCCTTATGAATGATTACTAAATTTCCAACACAAGCGAAATGAATAGTTGCGTCAGTTGAGGGAAAGGGCAGAAGATCTGTTGAAGAAAGGTTTACAGGGTTTCTTATAATACTTGCATTTAAAATATCTGCACATAAATGACGTTTGGCGGTTTCTAAATTTCTTTTAGATACAAAAAATACTTTTTCACTTAGTTGGTATGCTTGCAAAACTTTTTTTGCTTCTGCATTATTTATACTCCGAACCAAATCATGGTTTAAGTGGCCGATAATGAAAAACTTATTCTTCTTTTCCTGCATATAGTTTAACAGTTCTCTCTCTTGTGCAATAGAATAACAGGTACCATTATAAATAACGATATCAGGTTTTTGAGTAAATAATTTCTTTAAAGGGGAACTCAATTTTTTTCGCAGATAATTTCTTGCCAGGTAGCTATATTTTGTACGCGTTGAAGAATTGGAAGGAATCCATCCTGGTCTCAGAATTCTTATCAATCCTAAAGCTTCTAATTCTTTTATCTTGGGATGTTTTTCCAATGTTTCAAAACCTACATGGATTATTTTATGGTTTTGCTTTAAAGCAATTTTTGCCATTTCATACCACAATTCTTCGCTACCACCCCATGAATCCCTGATCATTGAAATAACAGCGATGGTCATGAGGTGGGATTATTTATTTTGCGGCAAAGTAGTACATTATTCATATAGAGGTCTTTGCCTGCAGGCAAAATGCTGCCAAATAGGAGAGCAGATAAATTTATAATTGTATAAAAAATTAAACGAAAGCCTGAACGAATAACCGGTATATTTTTAAGTCTGGAATTGATGTGCAGATGTAAATACATTAATTGCAATTGACTTAATGCTTCGACACTATTACCGGTTTTAATTTGCTCTATTATTTCAAAACCATTTTGAATAAATAAATGTTTTATAGCAAAAGAAGAATATCGTGCGTAATCATTAGGAACTTCATGCTCACAAAAAGCAAAAGGGCAGGTGATCAAAATAGAGCCATTTGTTTTTAACACCCTGTTTAATTCTTTTAATATGTCCGGCAGATTAAAAATATGTTCAAAAACCTCACTACTAAAAATAGAATCAAAATGGTCATTTGGAAATGGAATTTGTTTTCCATCATAAAAAACATCTATAGATTCATTTGCGTGCGGATGCCCGGGGTTTTCAAAATCTAAGCCTATATATTCCTCAACTGTAAAAAGTGATCGATATGGTTTTTGACCACATCCAAAATCCAACAGCCTGCCTTTTAGTTGAGGAGCTAATTTTTGTATACTTTTTAAAAGCCTGTTGCGTATAAGATAATTAGGTTTTGTAATGGAGGGATCAAATTCTTTGGAGATTCCATTCATCCTTTAAAGTTTTATGGCGATGCGTGCCGTATCATCCAGCCTGTTCAGAAGAATTTGAATATTGTTTTCTTCAATATATTCATCTACGGCTTTACGTGCGCCTTTCCAAAATCCATAATCATCTATAATAAGAACACCACCTCTTACTAATTTGGGGAATAAGTGAATAAGTTCATGTTTGGTTGATTCATACCAATCAGTGTCAAGACGTAATAATGCAATGCGCCCGGGTATAGATGAAGGAATAGTGTCTTCTACTTTGCCTTTAATATAATGGATATGTGATTTTGGATAGACGGATAAAGACATTGTTTTCTTAACAGTTTCCATTGTAGAATAGGCCCACACAGGGTTGTCCTTTTTATATTTATTCAGGAGATTTTCCGCTTTTTGATCATCAAAGCTAATATCTGCTTTTGTGGGTTCCGACATGCCTTCAAATGTGTCATATAAATAAAGCTCACGTTTGCCATTATTTATTTTTAGTAGCATTTCGGCAACGGCAAGCATGCTGCCTCCTTTCCAAACACCGCATTCTACTATATTTCCTTCAATTTTATTTTTTTCAAGATATTTGACTGCTTCTATCAAACCAAAAATCCTTTCCTGGCTGGTCATAGTATAAGGTGCAACTTTTGTAAAAATTGATTTATGAATTTCTTCAAAATCGCCGGGCCATTTTGCAGCCTTATTAAGTTTTACAACATCCAGGCCTGCTTTATTTAATTGCTTTTTAATGAACCGTTTAATCATAAATGCATTTTCTCAACAGAATTACAAATAAAGCAATTATTTTGATGAAGTTATCAAACTAAACAAGTGTAAGGATTAGATGCTTTCAATTATAGTGGTTAATTACCGTTCTGCTCATTTAATTATTGATTGTTTGCAGTCAGTTTACCGGTACAATATTGGGCTTTCTTGCGAAGTCATTATTGTAGACAACAATTCAAACGATGACAGTAAAGAATTAATCCAACAGCAATATTCTTCGGTTAAATGGCTGCAAATTGGTCACAATGCCGGTTTTGCCCGCGCCAATAATGCGGGAATAAAAAAGGCACAGGGCGATGTGTTTTTGTTGTTGAATGCCGATACCATTGCTATTGATAACTCAGTAGAACTATGCTATCAAAAATTAATCAACAGCAATTATGTGGCTGCAGGTGTACAGTTACTAAATGCAGATGGTTCTTTGCAAACATCAGGTAGTTTTTTTGTGAAAGGCGGTTTGAACCATTTGTTGCCAATACCATATTGGGGAGATTTTATCAGGTGGCTGGGATATAGAACCAAATCCAAAATACCCGGTGTATTAAAAGCAAAAGAAATAGAAGAGGTGGACTGGATTAATGGAGCTTTTATAATAGTGAAGAAGAGTGCAATAGAGAAAGCGGGTATGTTTGATGAAGATTTTTTTTTGTATTCAGAAGAGATAGAATGGTGCAGCCGGTTAAAAAAAATAGGGCCGCTTTGCATATTTGGTAACTTAAAAATGATCCATTTACAGGGAGAAACAATTAACAAGGATCAGCAATCAAATGAAAAAGGGTATCAGAATCTTTTTGACAAAAAGGGATTACAACTAATGGTATCGCACCATGTGCGTATTCGCAAACAATATGGAACAGGTTGGTTTTTATTTCTATTACTTAATTATACCTGGGGTATCCTTGTTTTTTTTATTGCTGCAACTTTGCATAGGTTATTTATATTGCAAAATCCATTTAGGGATTGGAAAAATATAACATTGTATGCAGGAAATGTTTTTAAATTATGGTCTTTAACCCCAACCATAATTAAAAACAAGCCCCATTTTTATAAAATGTTTTAAAATATTAGGTGTGCTACGGTTAAAGAGCCTGATACAATTCCTGCGCAGTTTTATAAACCGTGGCACGCCTTGCAACAAAATTTTTAATTAACGGACAAAAACTTTTTTCTGAAGAAAACCACTTAAGGTAAACCATTGCGAAAACAAAATGTATCGTCCTTTAATTTCTTTTCCTTGTAACATAAAATTTAAATAGAGCAGGAGGGAAGCTGCTGTTTTAAAAACCAGTTCAAAAAACTTTATAGCCAAACCAAAAAAATTTCCTTCAGATCTAATCCTGACCTTTTCTTCATTGCCGGTTTTTAAATAGAGTCGTTTAAAATTTTCGAATGTAATCCGGCTTTGGTCTATATTATGGTAAACCATTGCCTGGGGCAGGTAATAAATGTTTCTGGAAATCTTACTAACCTGGTAAAAAATATATTTATCGTCACTTCTAAAAGTGAGCTTGTTATTAAAGCCTCCTGCTTTTTGCACTATTTCTTTTCTGTACGTCATATTGCATCCAGCAGGGTATTTCATTTTTTTATCAAATGGCAAAGGATCTGTTCCAAAATCAACACGTCCCACAAAACCATTCAGGTATTTATTCATCCATGCAGGTTCATTTCCATCTGCGTAAATAGGCATCACCTTGCCACCAATACCAATCACCTCAGGCTTTTCTTTCATAAACTGGTAAATGCTTTTAAGAAAATGCGGCACTGCTTCAGCATCATCATCAACATAGATTAAAATTTCCCCTTGCGCTTCTACCATTCCGCGATTTCGGGCAAATGATAAACCTTTATCAGGTTCAAAAACATAATAAATAGTTAAGCCGGCGTGTTGATCAATAAATGATTTAACTATATGCGCCGTGTTATCATTGCTATTATTATCAACAACAATAATTTCATAAAAGCTCTTTTCTAATGATTGCGCATAAAGGCATTCCAAAGCTTTTTGAATGAATTTATCCCTGTCATAGGTGCAAATGATAACCGATATGAATGGCCTGACATTAACCATTAATGGAAAGGAGGTTATTTATTTTTTGCGAGGCTTTTACTGCAATATTGTCCCAATTAAAATAGTTTAAATAAGCTTCAGAAATGGGTTGATTATTTCGATCAATGTTTAATAAGATCATTTTGACCATTTGTTGTGCATCCTGATTATTTACAGTAATTAATTTTTCACGGGCAATATCCTGCGGAATGCCTGTCGCACCTGATTTGGTAGATAGGACTATACAATTGTTAGCAAGCGCTTCAACTACTTTTGTTTTAATTCCTGAATCATTATCTACTACATTTAAAAATATATTAGCGCCCTGGTAATACAATTCAGTATCATCTACAAATCCATTAAAAATAAACCGCGGGTTAGTTGCCATTTGTTTTCGCAAAGACGGAGTTACCTGGTTACCCGTAATTACAACTTTGTATGAAAGACTTTCTTTCTGCAAGAGCGGGTCAAGTTCATTAAGCAGGAAAGTAACTGCATCAATATTAGGCTTATAATTTAATGTTCCATTAAATAAGAAGATAGCTCCATCACCAATGCCAAGGATTTTTTTCAGTTGATTTCTTGCATCTTTTTTTTCATTTATCGGATCCACTCCATATGTAATTACTGAACATTTTTTTTCATTTAGCTGAAACTCCTTTATTCCTTTTGAAAGATCTTCTTCGCTGATAAAAAAATTATGATCAGCTTTTTTATGGATTTGTTTTTCGTAGTGCCAATATATTTTCCACCACCATTTACCCATTTGTTTAAACCGGTAGCTTTCCAGGTTATGAGAATGAATGATGAAAGGAATATTCATTTTCTTTTGTAACAGATAGCCCAGCCAGCCTGTGTAAGAATGTTCTGCAATAATGCACTGAATATTATTCGCCTGTATTATTTTTTGAAGTTTTTTTAGGCTAAAAAAATTCAAAAGCATCATTTTATTTGAAGCCAGTTCCGTAGATAAAATAATTTTTCCAGCTTTAGGCTCATTATCTTTTATACCTGCTATAAATATGGAGTGGTGCTTTGATAAATGTTCATAAAAATGAGCTACACCTTTTTGCCCACCCATTTGCGGCGGAAAAACTTTAAAGCTAACCAGCGCTAAAAGATTAGCCATTTTGTGGTTTGTATGCCCTTCTTTTATATACCATGAAGGCAGCAATAATTAAACACATCAGGATCACAATATTGGCTATCGTCGCAATGGTGGTTCCTGTGTAATAAGATTCAGGATGAAATATAAACTTGATCTCATGGTTGCCAGCAGGAATAGAAAGACCACGAAGTGCATAATTGGTTCTAATAATTGGCGATTCTTTTTCATCAATATATGCTTTCCAACCCCTGTCGTAAAAAACCTCGCTAAAAACCGCAAAACCGTTTACGCCTGATGCAGATTTGTAAATTATCTCATCATTGAGGCTATTAATTAATTGAATATTTCCCGCACTATCAGGTTGCGGCATATTTGGAATTAAACTTTTATCCGCCTCATCTATAATGGCTACATCCTGAGGATTAAACGTATCCAATGCTTTCATCATTGACAGCGGTCCTTTTTCAAATTGTATGTTATTTACAAACCATGCATTACCTAATGCTGCCGGATTTTGTTGCACTACCTGTTGTTGTGTTTTTTCATCTGCAGTAATAACATACTTTGTATTCAGCATGTTCAGCACATTGATATTCATTGGTTGTTTGCGCAAATGAAACGTGAGCAGGTCTTCATAGATACTCAGTTTTGCAGGATGATAACCACCGACTGCATTATGATGATACGAAGTAATGGCATCGTTAAATACATCAGCAGTCAGGTTTAAAACCCTGTACTGTCCTGTATCCTGTTTAATCTGCAGGTTGGCATTAGTGGGTGTAAATGCCGCATCAAACTGATCTGGTTCAACAAACGAAGTTTCGTTCAGGTATCTTTTTCCAACACCAATTAAATCATAAGCATTTAATAATAACAGGCCACCAATTGCCCATCCAAATTTTATTTTATTACGAATAAATAAAAACAGCAGTCCAAAGCTTAATGCAATTAAAATAATACTTCGCAACAGATCACCGCCAAATAAACTTTGCCGGTCATCACGCAAAGCGCTGTAAACTTCATTACCTGTTTGTTCATTCTGCGTAGCCTGTGCAAGCTGTTGTTTTATACTTTCGTCATTTAAACCTTTGTAGTCGAAACTGAAATATAACAAAACGCCAATCAGCAAAACACCGCCGGTAATATATCCTGCCAGTTTCAATTTTTTCCATTTCTCTGCACTGGTATCTAAACCAAAAAATACACGCTGTAAAACCATGACACCTGTCAAAGCAAAACATAATTGTGGAATGACCAGGCTCATGGTTGGCGCCCGGAATTTATTGTACAATGGCAAATAATTAAATAAAAAAGTATTAAACGCTTCAAAGTTTTTGCCCCAGGATAGTAATATAGCTAAAATGCAAGCAGCAAGTATCCACCAACGGTGCCAGGTTTTTAAATAAATTATTCCAAAAATGAAAAGAAAACAAATAATGGCGCCTAAATAGACGGTGCCCTGCGTAAATGGTTGTGCCCCCCAATAAGTAAATGAAAGGCTTTGTGCAAATTGTTCCGCCTGCTCTTCCGGCACACCAATGCTGCTTAATTTTTTAGCAATGCTTGATCCTTCTTTTAATTCAGGACTATTACTACCTCCATATATCGCAGGAAATAAAAGCGTAAATGTTTCTGTTTTACCATAGCTCCAGTTAAATGCATAGTCAATGGGCAAGCCCGCTTTTTTTGATCCACTGGTATTGGTTGTATCGAGGCTAAGTGTGCCATTACGCATAGTTGCTTTGGAGTAATCATAAGTAACAAACATATTCACCGCATTACCTAAAACGCCGGTGAGGCCTGCAACTAATGCTATACTTAACGCGAGAAACAAATGTTTAAAATTCTTTTCTTTCACCCATTTTATTATATAGCCAATGGTCATGAAGCCTGCCATTATAAAAAAATAATACATGATCTGGAGGTGGTTCATACCCACAAGTAAAAAACTAAAAAGCGCAGTCAAAGCGCCACCAAGCCAATATTTTTTTTCGTATAATAATACCAATGCTCCTAACAACGCAGGTACATATCCTAATGACAACATCTTCGTATCGTGACCTACAGCAACTATTACAGGGTCATAAGTTGCATATGCATAAGCCAATCCTCCCAAAATGCTGATCCATGGATTAATGCGAAATACCTGGCAGAGAAAATAAAAACTTATACATGCTAAAAAGAAAAAACTGATTGGTTTTGGAAGAAACAAAGTAAAAATATTATGAAAAAAACCGGCAGTTATTGGAATGTCCGGTTCCATTGCAATATGATAGGCAGGCATACCGCCAAACATGCTATTTGTCCACAATGGAAAATGCCCATATTTTTCTTTAAATTCAAAAGACTGCTGTGCCATGCCTTTCCAATGCATAATATCGGATTGGCTAAGCACTTTTCCCTGTAATACAGGACTGCAAAAAACAACTGCAACAATTAAAAAAATGAGAACTGCAATAATATGTGGAAGAGAAATTTGAAAGGTCCATTTCTGCATATACCGTTTTTAGAAACTGGACAAAATAATGCTATTTTACAGTAAAATCGCTAATGCGCTGGCTATTATTTTTGTCCCGCATCGCTTTCATTTGCAACCTCTTCTTTCTTTTAACAGTATTATTGCAATGGAGAAATTTGGGTGGAAACGAAACAGTAGTTTCAACTATTATTATCATTGGTTATGTATTTGCGGTGCTGGTAAATCCTTTAGTGAACCTCTTTTACCTGGTTATCCTGGTACGCAGGAAGCCGCTTTTTCAAACTCTTCCCAAATGGCTGGTGCTGGCTAATTTCATTTTTTTATTATTACAATTGCAATACCTTTTATTTTTAAATGATACATTCCATCATTAAACACAAACCCACCCGCTTGTTTATCATCCTTGGTGGTTTCTTTATTGCCAACGCATTAATAGCTGAGATAATTGGTGTTAAGATCTTTTCAATGGAAAAAACATTAGGGCTTACACCCCTGGAGATAAATGTATTTGGTAATATGCTATCT
>MWWB01000255.1_pt1 | contig 12603 bp, 12 predicted proteins | sample 1047291 | NCBI WGS metagenome assembly MWWB01 (sample SAMN06349976, study PRJNA376086) | soil metagenome | isolation source: MS4-1 sample Antarctic (ecotone) soil | place: Antarctica | reverse complement strand
TCCTGATCCATCAGAATCAGTGCGGCTTTTTTGTGCGTCGCCTTTTTAATATAAGCGGTAATTTTCGTAAATTCGGGATTACTGCTTTTTCCGCCCCTGGACTGAACTGTAACAGGCAAGGGAGAAGCGACCGTATCGACTTTCTGTGGAGCATCTACTTTTTTCTCCTTTACCGGTTGCGCACCTTTGATAATTTCAGCGGGGCGCTGCAATGACTTTAAGTTGGAAAAGCGATTATTGTCTTTCATTTGAATATCTCCTTACCGAGCTGCACAAAGTCAGACCAGGCGTTTTCACCATCGCGCACTTTATCGACCGTTACGCCGCGGAGAGCCGCGTGCGAGCAAACGACCCGCCGTGTAATCTCGCTTTCAAAAAACGGCGCGCCCATTTGCTCGAGCATTTGTTTGGCATCGCGGGCGGCGTTCGAGCGCGGAGGCACCATCGCCAGCAACACCCGATAATTACGCAAATCCTTCGACTGCATGACGTTTATGATTTTAGCCAGAGCCGCAAGACTTAAAGCGTCCGGCATCGTCGGGAAAATCAGCAAATCCGATTGCTCGGACAGAGTTTCCAGCTCTTCGACCGTCGGACGCGCCGGCGTATCGATAACCACATATTTAGACTGCGGTCCGGAGTCAATACTTTCGGGCGAAGCAACAGCGAAAGAAAACTTTCCGCTCTGAACCCATTCGGTCGCGCTCTGGTTCGGGTCCCCGTCGACGAGCAAAGTTCTGCCTCTGCGAGACAAATACTCCGCCAGATGAACGGCGGTAGTAGTCTTGCCGACACCGCCCTTGAAGCTAACAAGCGAGATTATCATTTTTCACTCCGGTTAAACAGCCAAACGTCTAAACATTTAAGAGTGTAAACGTCTAGCTGTTTAACCGCCTAAACTCTTAATTGTTTAATCGCCTAGACGGTTGAATGTCTAAATGTCTAGCCGTCCAGACACTTAAACATTGAAACGGTTAAAAGTCAACCAGTCGATATACTTGTGCCGCACAATAAATGGTTCTTTTTGAATAATTACCCTCGCTCTTATATAAACAAAGCTAATGATTCTTATAGTTATTATTACCCGCTGGACGACGCTGCTGCTTTCCTTCCGCGGCAAGCCTGTTTTCCATTATCGGACATGACGCGGAGCGGTAACGACAGCATTCGCACCCGACGCAGAAAGAGGTCGGCGGCTTTTCTAATAGATCCGCTGGCGTTTTGTTTTCACTTAGAACCTCCACTAAAAAATGCTCCTTTACAGGGTAGATACGCAGCGATTTGCCGAAAAGAAACTGTCGGGTAGCCGCAGCGTTGGTTTCAATAAAATCATGGTTGCGCAGCTGTCTACCAACCCATGCCGGATCTTCCCACGGCAGAATCTGAGTGGTCGTCTCCCGGCTCGAGTTCTGGTCGACAAGCGTCCGCATCTCCATTACGACGTGCGTCGTCGAAAGCTCGCGGAATCCTTCGCGGATAAGCTTTGTCATCGCTTCCTTCATCACGTCAATCGGATCGTCGAGATCGGTCGAAACCTCCGACTTTGTATCGAGCGCGCGAGCTAGACCATCCGTCAATTCCGCGTCGCCGGCGATTTCAGCAAAAACTCGCAGAGGCGCGGAAATTTCTGTCGCACGGTCGGTCGGATGCGGAAACAATCGCTTGTAAGTCTGAGCGACGAGTTCGACGTTTGAAAATGTCCAGGTATGAAATTCATCCCGGAGACGTTCGAGGCGCGGCAAATCGAATTCCTCTTTGATACCCATCGCCGATTGTAACTCCTTCGGAATTTTTCGGGTCTGGACGCGGAGCATTCTCGATCCCAGAATATTGTCGGCGCCGCTCGTATTGTTAATCATCTTGACGCCGAAGAAATTGAGCTTTTCAACGCGCATCCCGCGTTTAACGTCGGTCCAGATCTTCCAGCTCGTATCCTTGTTGTAAGAAAGCTTTAAGGCTTGAATCAGCTCGTTAAACTGCGGAGCGTCGCGCCCGGCGCGGTTGCCGACCGATTCGAGATCGTCGAGAACGACGAACCCTTTGGTTTCGTGAATCAACCGGGCGATACCGGCGGCGGAGATTTGCCCGACGACGACGGCATTGGCGCTGATCTTCCCCATTGCCCCGCCAAGTGCGCTTTTCCCGCTTCCCGGCGGTCCGACCACGAGAACCATCGGAACCGATTGAAAAACTGCCTGAGCGAAGGTTACAGGCACGAGCAGAGTTAATAGATCATAATCGTAATCGTAAGGCAGCCAAATCGATTGTTTGAGAAACGATTTCACCTCGGCGAGCATTTCTGAAATGGGTCGAGTTTTCGATTGCCCGTTGTTATACGCCTGCACGGAATTCCATGACCATGTCGAATAGCTCGAAGCTTTCGGCTGCGAATCGATCAAGGTTCCATCAGTTAAACGCAGCACGCGGTCTTCAGATGCCGTGCCCTTCGGCGCCGGCTCTTCGACGACGGCATGAATTGTTCGGTCGGATCTGACAATGACCGTTTCGATACGGGTGGCGAGCTGCGTTTTTTCATTGCCCTGGAAATCTCTTGTCGTTTCCAGAACATTGCTAATGGTTTTTATTGGGTAATAGAGAAAACCGCGATGGAATGCAGTTGCAATATCGACCGGCTGATAAGCAAATCTGCCGGCTTTATTTTTATTATCGACGGCGTTGCTGACCTCTATGCTAATAATTGAAGCCTCGGCGAGCAAGGACTTAAATTCGTCGAAGTTTCCGCCCTTTTGCCAAAAATCCGTCCAATCTTTTCCGTAAGCTTTCGGGGTATGAACCCGCAAAGTTTCGTGACCTGCAACACCTGAAATCTTGATTGCCGTCTCGTCGCCGGCTTTGTCATTGTCGTTACCCAGAAAAACCAGATCGAAGCGGTTCCAAAAACCCGGTTGCTTCCATTCCGCCGGAATTGCGCTGCCGTGCGTTGATGTAATAAGTAAAATATCAAGCTCATTAATCCGGTCACCGAGCGCTTGCCACATTCGCCAGAGGTCTTTTAGACCTTCACAAACGAAAACCACAGACTGGTTGTTATATTTCCCCGAATAGTAAGTCGCCGGCGCCCCCTTCATCCAGCCATTATCCGCCGTCGGATTGATGGTTAGCGACGGAATATTGTGATAAACCGTCTGATTAGTGAAAACACCATTTTCATTAAGAACCGGAGCCAACAGCGCGTTTTCGTGCGACACATCATCCTTATCGACATACGGCTCGGATAAACCTAAACGAAAGTTCTCGATGGTTGCGTCGGTTAAACCGCGACCGTATAACCAATCGAGAGCGGCTTGATTACCCTTTAAACGCTTTTGTCGGCGAGCGAGAAACTCGATATTCGCATCTTTCTTTTTATCAGCGGGTTTAGATTGTTTATTAGTAGTTAAAGTTTTTTGAATTATGCCGAGCCAGTCCAACGACCAGAAAATAGCTTCATTGAAATTAAAATTCTTGGCACCCTTAATAAGGTCGATGATGTCTCCCGATCCGTCGCCGCTTGGATTGTGATCATGCCATAAACCTTCCTTACCTTTGTCGCGTGAAATTGAAAGACTCATTCCTACTTCACCCGCAAGAGATCCTAATCGATACTGATTGCCTATTTTCTTTGCGGAGCCGTGGAAAAGCTCACTAACCAAATTATCGATTCGACCGGCAAGCAGATCTTTGATCTCATCGACTTCCGCCGGTAAAAAAGTCTGAGATGCGCCGTGTTGTAGCATTATTTCCCACCTCCGCCATTTTCGGAGAAGGGCTTTCCGGTTCCATCTTCGTTGATAACACCTTTTAACAAATCAGATAAAAATCTGTTATATGGGCGGAAAAATTCACTCATCTCAATATGAGCATATTCTTTTTCTACTGTTTCTAACTTATCGTGTAAAACTTTGGCGGCGAGAAAAAAGCCCATTTCTGGATTACTTTTTATAATACTGGTTGCCACGATATGACGGAAGGCATGTGCTCTAAATCCTGGATTCAGAGGGAAATAAGCCTTAATTCTAATTGTAATTCGCTCCGATAACGCTTGCGAATTGAAACAGTGTATGTCTTTCGCTGCTGGCTTTGGTTTATATTTTTTACTTGGTGGGTCTTTGGGTAGATCTTCTCTACTAACTGCGTCTTCGGGTAGATCTTTTCTATTAATTGCGTTACTTCCCTTCAAAAAAACATAATCAGTCTTTTCAGCGCCAAAAAGTAAGGGACGAAACTCTCTCTGATATCTCTCAATCAATGGATAAAACTCCGGCGCAATTTCAACTTCATAATCAGACGCTAATGATCTCCTGTTTTTGAAATCTTCACGTTTGAATTTGATCCACCAACTACCTTTCTCATCACGAATCAAATTCCGACCAAATTTCATTATGGTAAACATCTTGATGCGAAGCGGATTACTTACCAACAATGCAATTAATAAAATATCACGATAAAAAGTAGCTCTATGAGCTCCTGGTTGGAAAGAATTTACATCACTCAACATAATGCTGATTAAATCTTTTATAACTGTAAGAGGATTCGGGAGAGCTAGAATATCCGCTATTGGCTCTTTTGGATCGCGCCCTTTTTGAAAGTCGCTATTGCCTGAATTTTTCGCACGCTTAATATCTGTGTGGATTTCCACTAAACGGGTTCGAGTGTCAAAACACCGTTTCTGCCATCCTTCAGTATCACCGCTCATCCCAATCTTCACGGCAAACTGGGGAGACTGGTAGAGATATCCTGTCTCCGGTCGTAGTAGCGAAGTAACAATTCCAAGAAAAAGTAGATGTCCATTATTATATTTATTAAAGGAACGCAATTTCCTAAATCCGAGAATATAATTTTCAACTAAACCTTCAACTGCTAAAAGACCAAGTGTTAATTTGTCATTTGAATAACCCAATCCACGTAATGTCGGTTCGCTAGAGTCTATGGGCAGGCACAAATAACCAAAGAAGCTTTGTAATTGCTCCTGCGTTATTTTAGCTGTTGGTAATTCTCCTCCCTCGGAAGATGTCCATATGGCATTCTTATTTCGCTTTAAACCACGTTGACCGACCGAGTCAGTCTTAAATTTTACTAATCCTTGCAGCTCTTTTTCGAGATTTTCATCCCAAACTTTGTAAAGATTGGTGCGGTCAACTTGCACTCTTTTGCCCCATACAGTTTGTTTGCGAACAACTTTTTTTTGATAGTGTGTAGACCTAAGAAGAGATGTTAGTGTTCCGGAGGGAACTTTAAATATCTTTTCGAGTCCAATAACTAACTCTTGCGATTTGTTATGAGGATATTTGGCTCCGCGACACCAACTGTTGATTACCTGGGGGGAGGTTTTTCCTTTAAGATAGAGTTCCCAAAATTTCTGATTGATTTCAAACCCTGCATTACGAATAAGTTGCTGTAATCTCTCACCAAAGTTTGGAGACAGATCTGCAAGAGATTGATTTGCAGTCAGAAATTCGTTTAATTTCTTTAAATTAGAAGCTTTAGAAGCAATCGTTGAATTTTTTGCGCCGTTTTTAAGTTGGTTTGCTTTGTATTTTTCGAGACTTACTGAAAATTTTTCACCAAGCTGCGAGATCACTGGCGAATTATTGTCTGCTTTAAAGACTTCCCGCCAACTGTTCAGAGTAGAACGAAAATTTTTAATGTCTTGTTCTGATTTATTTCCTGACTTTAAATGCTCTAAATAAGCGACTTCAAGATCATCGTAGGTTTTGATCGACAACACCGAAGGGGGTTTGTTTGTTTGTTTATCTTGCACGGGTTATACCTCAAATATTCAACTATCCGTCAATAAACAAATACAATTCTAGTTACTGAATAACCGTTTTGAAATAACTTGAGTATTGACAATCGAAGGTAAAAACAGGCAAGATGAAGAAAGCATCTAATACGTCGCAAAACTTTTGATGCAATTCATCCGATAGCCTAAGCGTCAACTTAGGCTATCGCCGTTTATACCCAACTTTAATTTTTCATCAGTAAAAGCGATTTCTACTGTTGTATTTCCATCAGCTTAATTTTTTCCAGGGCTCTCCCTGTTAATCTAATATTTCTTCCTGAATCTGAATCATCCAGCATTAGGTATCCTTTCCTTTCCAGTGGATACAGATAGGGACGCATATTCGTGGTTTTCACAATAAGCGCTTGGGCTATCTCCCTGTGGGAAGGATAGAAGCGGTTTCGCTCGTAGAAGTCGTAAATAAACCTCAAGCAAAGGTTTTGCTTGTCGGTTAATTTTGGCAGTACGTCTGAAACTATGACCATATATTAAATTGCAAAAATGATTGGCTAATTATACGCACTGAAAAATTATCTAGTCAAGCAAAAACATTACGCAAAATTACACGCGAGATAATACGCAGAAAAATTGGAAAGCAAGGACATTTTGAGAAAACTTTTCAAACACAAAACCAGTATTTACCGGTAGAACTTAGCTTGCCGGTAATTCTTTTGAATAAATTTAAGATTATAAAGGCTTTAGTTTCTTATAAAAGAGAAACCAGAGCGTCTACCAAGAATTACCGCGAAAACTTGCTGGTAGTGACTTGCTGGTTCAAAAAAAAATTGCTGGTAATATTGCTGGTTAAAGATAGTTATTATTATTTAGTGAATAATAATAATAACTGGTTTTAGTGCTGGTTCCTTATAAGTCTTTTTTTTCATTAGGCTTATAAAAAGTTGTACCAGCATGGGTGAAAAAATATTGAAATTTCCGCCAAAGTTCCTTTTGAGCTCGTTTTTCTGAATTTTAGAAAAAAATAACAAAGACAATAAGTACAAATAACAAAGATTTGCCGCAAACCCTTATTTCATAGGGATGGTTTGTGCATAAAAATCGTTATCTTTCCCTGTCAGGATGACGAGTAATTAGGAAGATTTTGTTATTTTTTATTTTTTCATATTCGATAAGTGCAACAAAACAAACGAGTTATTAAAAATATAGATTTCCCACCAAAAAATTATTTTTCTCAGAAATAACAAAAAGAGTTTTCTCAAGAACTATTATTGATTAATAGTGTGAATAAGAAAAGGAAAAGCTAAGTTATCGAGTGAAATTTAGCACGCGACGGATCGTCCGCAGGATTGAAACGTCCCGGAATATGTTTGACTGTGGCGGCGGGAAAAATGCGGTGAAACTTTTCGATTCGTGCAAATGTCAGCTCAGGCACAAAGGCTTTCAGCTTTTTGAGCGGAGTGCCGCTGAATATCCGGTTGCAGATTAAAACGGCACATTCATTATCTGAGCAGACGGAGAATGGTATGTCGATGCGGCAGCTATCTTCGGCGTAGCAAAAACCATCGGGCAAAAATTCTGCGAATAACTTTTTTCGGTTCGGAATTAGATAGGCAAAGGCTTGCAGGAGCGCCAGCAGTTCCGCGGCGATTATATGCTGCTCTTTAAGGCGCGTCCGCTTGTAGGTTCTCAAAGTTACTCTGCCGTCGATTTCAATAACTAGCCCGAGTGTTGTGTAGTCAGCAAATTTACCGTTTCCAGCAGTCGCGTCCGTATATACCCTTAGATTTATTTTACCCATTGGCGTTTCTTAAATTCTTAAAGAAGTTAGATTGACCCGAAATCTATGATTCTATTGGTTAACGGGCAATCATCCTGAAAATCACACCAGGAACAACACTCGGAGCCACGCGGCGCAAAGTTGCTGGCGGCAATTATCTTTAAACAATCCCAAAGCGCTTTTTTGTTTTCTTCAACTATATCTCTTTCATAATCTACCGTGACTTTTGCGCCCGACATTACATTCAGATACGTGAATTTAATATGTGGATGTTGCGGATAACTGATTCTTGTCAGGACGTAATACATAAAAGTTGGAAGATCGCCGCGCACAAACTCCGGCGTCGGAATTTTGCCCGACTGCGAAGTTTTGTAATCGACGACTTCTATAGCAGTTTTCAATTGCGTGAATACGAACGAAAAGAGTAGTTTGGAAAGATGCAAGCCTATTCTTTAGATTTACGCGAGCGCGTCGTCTCGGCATATGAAAACGGTGTGGAAACAATTTTAGAAGTCGCCGAGCGATTTGAGGTCAGTGATAGCTTTATCAAGAAACTGTTGCGCCGAAAACGCACAACGGGCGAGATTGCACCAATCGGGCATCGCGGCGGGCAACCGAAACGCTTGTCGGAGAAGCACCGAAAGTGGCTGCTCAAAACCGTGTTGGCAGAACCGGATATAACCTTAGGCGAGTTGAGTGAGCGATTATTGAGCGAGCATCGTTTAGCGGCATCGGTTTCGACGCTTTCGCGCGAACTAAAATCCTTGAACCTGCGGCGTAAAAAAAGTCGGTGGTCGCTCGCGAACGAAACAAGAGAAAGCGGGCGTGGCATTGGCGGAGAATGAAACGGGTCCGGCACGAGTGCTTAAGATTTTTAGATGAAGCCGGAGCGACGACCGTTTTAACTCGTCTTTACGCCCGCAGCATCGGCGGCGCACGAACGAGCGAAGCCGTGCCGCGCAATTATGGGGTCTCGACGTCAATGATTTCAACGATGGGCTGTTCGGGCGTTTCTGCGACGATGCTGATTGAGGGCAGCGTTGACACGCTCGTTTTCAATGCGTATTGTCAAGAGGTTTTGCGCCCGACTTTGAAAGCCGGAGAAGTGATTGTCCTGGATAATTTGGGGGCGCACCGGGCGAGCCGGATTGAAGAAATCGCTGCCCAATGCGGGGCGGCGGTTCTTTGGCTGCCGCCGTATTCGCCCGACTTTTCACCGATTGAACTGATGTGGTCGAAAGTCAAAGCGTATTTGAAAAAGGTCAAAGCCAGAACACAGGAAGAACTGGAGAAAGCAATTGCCGCCGCTCTCAAAACAATCACGGCGAGCGATTGTCTTAATTGGTTTCGGCACTGTGGCTATGAGGGGACACCCAACTGAAAATTGCTATAAGACATTGTTTTTATGAAGCGCCAGTCTGTCTGCTTTACATCCGAGGCGGATTTTTAATCCCCGGAACTCGATTACGAAACTCATATAGACTTCTGTTCCAAGAGTTTCGTCGGGTACTTCCCTCGCCGCCTCGTAATAATTTTCAAGCGCATCGCAGCCTCTCGCGAAATAGTTTCTGCTTTCTTCGCGAGTCGCGTAGCCGGCATCGTTCCAGAATTTTTTGAGTAGATCTTCAGAATTCAACCGACCGGCAGTCGGCATTTCTTTATCGTGCAGCTCTTGCAGGGCGCGGTGCATGCTTGTTCCAAATGAGAATGCGGCAGATGACGTCACGCCTCCAACTCTGTCAATGTGCTTCAGTTTGAATTTAAGCGGGCAAATCAGGTAGTCGGATAATTTTGTCGGAGTTACGGAAAGCATCGCTATTACCTCTTCTTTTGTTTCGTCTAAAATACAACATCTTATAAGCGAAACACAAGAAAAAATCTACAAATGTAGTCATTCTTGGACTATTCCAAAAACGCCTTTTACAATCACTTCGACTGTTAAACAAAACTATCCGCCGCCGCCGTTCAATTTGATGGAAAAAAGCATAATTTCAGTAGATTACCGTTTATTTTTGGATTTCTTAAAAAAGACGCGGGAGGATATTGGAATAACACAGATTCAGATCGCTAAAAAACTGAAGATCACACAGTCACAGGTGAGCAAAATAGAGCGGGGCGAGCGCCGCCTTGATTTTATCGAGCTAAGAAGATGGCTGCGGGCGCTCAGAGTTCCTCTGATAGATTTTGTTGCCGGATTTGAGACTTATATTAAGAAAAACGCCAAAACGCAGCAAAAGCGAAAAGACAGTTGAATGCTCCTCTTTGGAATACGTTATATCCCGGAAATTCCATTTATAAACACTTCGACATAATTTAAGATTTTTTCGGTGATACGGTCGACAACCTTCTTTCGCTCGAAAAGTTTGATCGGTTCATCGTACAAGGCGATGATCGTGTCGGGCAGCGGTTTTCTTTCGGTGAAAAGATAATCTCCGATAAGCTCGTTTAGTTTGTCGGGCGGTATGTTTTCTTCCTCGGCAAACTTATCGAAGGCTTCCTTCTGCTTTTTATTCCAGAAGCTCTCAAACTCATCGGTGATAGCGTCCGAATCAGCGATGTCCGGCATATTCTTGTCGATGAACTCCAGGATCAATTCGCGCTTGCTCCGCAGCTCGACGTCGCCCGCCATAATGTCAGCAATCTTTTTATTGATCTGCGCCTTCTCTTCATTGCTGGCGTTGTTGTAATTGGCAAGCAGGCGAAGGATGTAATAGACGTTGATGTCGTCGCGGTGAATTAATTCGACCTCGAAATCAACGTCTTCTAAAATGGAGACCTTTTCCTTATCCGTGCCGCTTTTTACCTTATCGTAAAGGTCGAGATACTTGCTTTTGTAATCTTCAAAATCCTGCTCGGTCATCGCCAGATCGTTGAAAGTGAAATCGGCGAAAGTTTGAAGGACGTCTTTAATGCGAAGCAGATCGCGGAATGATTTGATGAATTTCAATTCATTAGCTTCGGTCTGGAGCTCGTTAACGCTGTCGATGGTCGGTGCGACCTTGGCGAGCTCCTTTACGGCTTCATTAAAGTGGTTTCTTTTTAATTATAAATAAAATGCTAATCGTAGTATGTAGAACTAAAGTTAGCAGAAACCTACTATCAAGTTGCCTTTTATAGGTAGAGATGGACGTAATTTTAATTAAATTCGGTGAAAAAGTTAGAAGAGAGCGAAAAGCACTTGGTTTATCGCAAGAAAAATTAGCGGAAATAGCAGATGTCCACCGAACTTATATTGGAATGATTGAAAGGGCAGAGAAGAATATTACTTTAAGCAATATAGCAAAAATAGCTTCTGCCTTAAATCTTACCATTGAAGAGCTTTTCAAAGACGTAGGTTAAATAATGGGAAAAACTGAGCTGAGTGAGAGACCTAACTGGCAAGCTGAGGGTGGTGCCAATGCGGAAAAAGCTGAACAGTCATTTTTTGATATTTTTACAGAGGAATTCAAAGACGAAAAATATCAAAATAAGTATAGGATTAGAAAGAAACCTAGAGAATTTAATAACGTCTATAAAGAATATCAATTAAGCCCTGAAGTTTTAGCAGAAATATTTAATCCTGAAGATTCAGATTATCGTCACGGTCTCATACCTGATTTTGCCATCGATAATGCTGATACCAAAAAAACTTTATATGTAGAAGTTAAACGTCAAGACGGATGGGTTGAAGGAAAGACAAAGAGTGCAGGAAGGGGAAATGCCCACGAAAGGTCAAATAAACTGTTTACTCCAGGATTATTAGAACTTTTGCGAAAAAAAGGTGGACATGGTGAAGACGTAATACCATTCTGGGTTATTTTTCAAGGCGATATTGCACGAGACCCAAAACGAAACAGTGAAATACATTTTTGGTACGGAAGCAAATCAGACCATATGTTTTTGTGGAGAGACTCAAAAAAAGGCTCGCCGTTAATTGCCCATTTTAATCAAAAGTTAAAACATCTTTTAGACTAATCAACAAACAACTGAGCCTGAGATGGATTTATAGTTTTCACGTTTTGATTCGTATCAAGAGTTTCTATCGTAGTTTCCTTTGGCATAATGTCTAATCCCCAAGCCGTCCAGTCTTTAGTCGATTTACGAGCAAACAATTCAATCCGTTCCTGCGTAGGAAACATCTGGGTAATAGCCTGAATAACTTCTGTTGGCTTTTCACTATGTTGTTTTCGAGGACTTTTAATTAACTGCTGGATATTTCTTGCACCCCTCGGTTGAGGGATTTTTCCGTGTTTGAATACCAAACAAAGCTCACAATTAGACATTGTGTATTTACCGGGGTTATGTTTCATTTTATCCCAAATAAACGCAACAGTTCTATACTCAAATTTCCACGCTTTAGCCAACTCAATAGACTGCGCCAAATGCGGGTTAGAAGTCCACATAAACAAAAGGCAGTCAGGTTTTGCAATATCTAAAATAGGAATCTTTTTTAATTCATCAAGTTTTAGTGTCGGATACTTAAACGATGCTGAACTAATAAAAATATTTTTCTTTAAATCAATCTTTTCTGCGCTTTTGCTACTTTTATCGAATTGTAATTTTCCACCGTAATCCCAGGGCGGGTCAGCATAAATGATGTCAAATTTTTTATCTGGAAACGTAGGGTAAAGCTCGGAAAAAGTATTTTGCTTTGTTCGACTTTTAGTTTTTTCGTTATAAACCGAGTATCCAGTTACTTTATTTTCCAACTCTTCTGATTCCATAATTGATAACTTTAGTATGCAGAATTAAAGATAATTTATAAAACATTTATTGTAAGTTAACAAGTGCAGATTAAAAACCGCCCTTCCTGAAACTTTCTTTCAATCCGCGAAACCGGACCCGTTTTCTTTTTCTGCGGCAGCAGCTCGCCGTCGCCTACGAGTTGCGAAACCGGAATGCCAGATAAGGAATGATTAGTTTTGCTTTACTATCCATTCAGATACTAAACGCTCCAAAAGCTCCGAAAAATCTTCTTTTTCCTGATCCATCAGAATCAGTGCGGCTTTTTTGTGCGTCGCCTTTTTAATATAAGCGGTAATTTTCGTAAATTCGGGATTACTGCTTTTTCCGCCCCTGGACTGAACTGTAACAGGCAAGGGAGAAG
>MWWB01000254.1_pt1 | contig 12635 bp, 28 predicted proteins | sample 1047291 | NCBI WGS metagenome assembly MWWB01 (sample SAMN06349976, study PRJNA376086) | soil metagenome | isolation source: MS4-1 sample Antarctic (ecotone) soil | place: Antarctica | reverse complement strand
GCGATGCAACACCGAACAAGAGCGCATCCGCCGACTGACGCGAAGGCGGCGGACGCTGGCCGGTTGGAGAAGTCTCTGATTTTAAGACCACAAGGCCACACATTTCGCTGAAATGTGTGGCTTATCTCATGCTGGTTACACTTCTCCCACCATAGTGTAACCGTCTGCAGTCATCACGACCCGAAGAAGAGTCGGCGTCGGATAATTGCCGTTATGTCATCTGATAATGAAGACGGGCGGGCGCTGGCAGGCGTGAGCACAAGATGTAGATCGCGCCGGCTGGAACTTTCAGTAACACTTGTTTCCGAAGGTGACGCCGTTTTCAAAATCCCTCGCCAGCGCGTCCGGACACAAAATGTAGTGGCCGCTCACGACGTTCGATCAAGACACCCCTGCACTGTTTCCCTCACGCACTGCCACTCGGCGCGCTCCCCTTCAAGCGGGGCGTGCCTGCTCAGCAATTCGGCCACATCGGTCAACGTGTCGATGAAGTCCCGCGCGCCAATGCCGAGGCTCAAACTATAGAGCTGCGTGAAGAGCCGGGAGCGCGCTCGCTGGCGCGCTCGCGCCTCTCGGCGCCGGATGCGTAGGGCTTCGTCCGCCATCGCCGCCCATCATACTTCCTCCGGCCGGGGCTGTGCGCCTAACACCGTCTGGTCATACTGCAAGCCATCACTCACGGAGATTTGAATGGTGCTGCCCTTCTCCATTGCGTTCAGCATTCGCCGTAACAAATCAATCATCACGTCCGTTGGTAGCTTTGCTAAAGGTCATCGGGAAAACTCCTCACAGCGGAAAGGCGATCTGAAGCATCGCCGGATGTGGCGGTGGGTGCCGGCAGCAGCAGCGACCCGGAGACACCGCCGGATTCGACGATGACGGCCGTCATCGTCGGAATTGCCGAGGGGACCAATCGGGCGGCTAAGCCTTGCGGTCCCGAGCGCCGGCGCTCGTCGCGGGTGTCGTCGAGCTGAGTTGTTCGAGCAGCGCGAGCGCCGCCGTCGCTTCGTCGCCATGTAGGTATTGATCGCCTCCGCCTTCCAACACCAAGCGCACCTGTGGTTGTTCGGCCTCGTTCACTACCGCCTGCTTGATTTGGGTGACGGGGAGATAACGGAGCTTCCCGTCAATGGTGACTTTGAAGAATGTTGCCGACATAAAACCTCCTGTGGCCGAAGCGGCCCATATTTAGATTGTCCGGTTTCAGATGACGAGCTGCTCGTCACTGTCCTTCAGGGCGCGCCCCGTCTTCACATCCACGCCGGGCATGGCGAGATTGCGCGTCGTCTTCCCGTCCCAGTTAGGGATCGCGATGAAAGGCGTCCCGCGCTCGATGGCCCCGGTCGTGTAATTGACCGCCAGCGTGACAGAGTAAACGCCGCCCTCCACCTCGCGTTGCAGGGCGAGGGCGGCAGCCACGGCCGGGCGTTCGCCGCCGATCAATTCATCCAACCGCTTCGCCGCTTCCTCCGGCGCGGGGGCGCTCCGCCCGCGCATGTAAGCGACGAGTTCCACTCGCAAGGCTGCGAGCGTGTCTTCATCACCGGCGGCCATCGCTTCCGTGGCCGCCTGCTTGACCGTGTTCGTGATCGCGGTGTAGTCGGCCGGCTGGCCGTCCAAAAGCGGCTTCAGGCGTGCCCATGCGCGCCCCTCGCGCTGCTCACGCAGCAACGCTTCAGTGGCGTTCGCCGGCTCCGGCCTGCCCAGCGCGCGGGCGACGCCGCGCAACACTTCGTCGCGCTGCCGCTCCGTCTCAAGCTTCAGCTTCGCCAGTTCCTGCACGGCCACCGCCTTGACCGTCGAGATGGCATCATTCGTCTGCTGCTGCGCGCGGTTTACTTCGTCAGTCGTCATCCGCACGCTGATGCTCGGGTCATTCGTGAGCTTGGCGATCTTCGCCGTCGCCTCTTTGAAGATGGTTTCGATCCGGTCAACCTTGCCCCGCAGGGACGCCACCGTGGTCGCGGCAACGCCCGGCACCGTGGCGGGCGTTGGCGTTGGAAAATGTGTGCTCATCTGCTTTCTCCCCTCTGCGAAATAGAGTCTTTCCGTCCAACAACGTCCAAGTGAACAGCGCCGGCGTCGGAGGTCGGCGCGACCGGCGGAAACTCCCGGCCACAGGCCGCGCAGCGCGGACTCCTGCCGTAGCGCCGACGGTAGTAGTCAAGATTCTGCCGCTGGATGATGGGGAAGCCATGCTTGATCAAGAGTTTCTTGATCGCGCGGTAGTCTTGGATTCCGGCGGCCAGCCAGCCGAGGAGCGCTTCGCGTTGCGCTTGGGTCAGCCGCGCTCCCCGCCGATCATGCACTTGCTCCACTTCGGATTGGCCTCCTAACGTCCAAGAGCGTCAAAATAATGCGTCAAAATTAGACGATCCTTTTGATAAGATCAACTGATATATGTTTGGTTTTTGTATTAGTAAATCTTATATATAGGCGGCGCGTGGCCGGCGTGCGGTACTCCCTCGCTACTTCCGGCGGTGAAAAGAAAACGCGCTCGACGACACCGCCGGAGTCGGCGATGGTCGAGCGCATTTCGGCATCCTGTTTGTGGGATCGGGGCGGGCGCTTCAGGCGGGGAACAAATCTGCCCACTCGTCATCATCGGGCACGTCTTCCCAACGCACGCCTTCGGCCTCTAACTGCTCGCGCATGGCGGCCAGCGGTCGCCGGGCGTAAGCCAGTGCCATCTGCTTGCGGGCGCGGTTGACTTCCGCCATCCCGTAACGGCCTTCGGCGTAGCCAGTGATCACTGCGTCAAGGCGCGCTTACGCGATGACGATGGCATCTTCGGCCGGGCGCGCACTACCGACTTGGATCGTGACGGGGATGGGTTCGAGCCTTTCCGCGCGCTCCCGCAATCGGGCCGCCGCCGCGACCGCCTCCGGGTACTTCTCGCGTAGGTACTGCAAAAGTCGTTCGCGCTCTTCACTCGTCATGTCGGACATCGCTGCCGCACCTCAAAATGATCGGACTCCGGCACTCGCACGCGGCACGCCTCGCACAGATCACGACGGGCTATTTCTGCGGCCTCCGCTTCGGACACGTCGCCGCCCTCGCACATGATGAAAATTCGTTCGTCGAGTTGCTCCGGCTCGACCGGCGGCGAGGGGCAAGTGTGAGAACTCGGAAGGGTTTGTGTAGCGATGGTGAGTTCGCCCGCGAGATTATCGGACGCCGCCGCTTCGATTTCGACGGTCGTGACCTCTACCGGCTGTGCCCGCAGGCGCTCGCAAAGCCCGTCCCAAGCGGCCTGCCCTTCCGGGCTGCTCTCACTTTCCGGCGGGGGCGGAGCGTCCAAATTGAGCACCTTATATCTTCTCTCTTGAGGTACTGTTTTGAGAGGTCGGGGGGTGTGTCTGATCAGACACACCCCCGCCTCCTCAAAGTCTTCACTTGCAACACTTGGTGTTTCTTCAACCTCGTTTCGAGAGGAGGTCGGCCCTCCGTTCGCGCGCCGCTCCAACTCGATTTCGAGCTGCCGTTTCGCCTCCGCGTGCAACTGGTCGAGGTAGGCGAACGGATCGCCGCCGGCGGGCACATCCAATTCCGCCGCTGCGGCTTTGACGGCCTTCGTGACCGCCGCTTTTTTGTCCCGCTGTTGCATCTGTTCGAGTGTCGGCGGTTTGACCTGCCAGCGGCTATCGAAGGGCGGCAGCTTCATCATCGCGGCGATCTCGACGCGGACGGCGGCGCGCATCTGGTCCGGCTCCGGGTTTCGCACCATCGCTTTCGCGATGGCGTCGAGAAAGACCAACTCGAATTCGGTGTCGTGGTACTCATCCTTGCCCTGCTCGTCTTTGGTTCTGCCGCCGGGCCGGATGGTGCAGAGCGTGATCTTCGTTTCCTCCTGCCACGCCCGGAGTGCTTTGAGGAGTTTTCTGACTTCGCACTTTCTGGCGTTGAACGTGCGGCCGTCGCCTTGCTGGAAAAGCAAATTGACCAGCACTTTGTAGCTCGCCTTAAAGTGTGTTTCCCCATTCGACGCGGCGAGTACAGCGCAGACGAGCGGGCGAAACTTGAGCGGCAAGCCGATGGCCGCCAGTCCGTTGCAGGTCGCGCTCTGCACTGCGGAAATTTGCCGGCGTAATTTTTGGAGCCGGGCGGGGCTGTCGTCTCGCGGTTCCGGCGCGGTGAAGAGTTGCGCGTCCTTCGCCGGGTCGAGCGAGTCGGCGTGCTGGCGCGCGTAGCCCGCTTGGTAATCAACGAATGTTGCGCTCATGCCGTTTGTCCTCCCCGCGCGGCCGTCAGCAAATAATCATCGATGCCTTTGCCCATGTGCGGCGGCCACGCGCGCAGGCGCGCCGCGAAGCGCGCCCGCTCTAACTCTTCCAGCACACGGAAGAGCGCACGCTTCACGGTCTCATTACTTTTCCAGTCAAGATCGAACGCCACGTAAACCGTGTGCAACTTAGGCGCGAGCGGCCGCAGGCGGTCGCCGATGTGACGCCCGAAGAGCGTCACGCCGGCGGCGGCGATGACCGGGGCCTTCAGGAAGAAACTGGCGACATCGGCTTTGAGCGCCCCTTCAGTGAGCGTCACTTCGCGCGCCTCGGGCAGCAGCTCCGGCCGCGCGAAATGCACCGGCGCGAGAGAGCTGGTCCCCGCCGGGTAGCGCTCCGGCGGGGACGAAAACCAGAGGTACTTGGTCTGGCCGCCGTTCAAGGGTTCGTCGAGCCGGTACTGCATCGCCGCCACGCGGCCACGTTCGTCTCTGTACGGCACGAAGTAGCCCGGCGCGGCGTTGACCATGCGCCACTGCCCGCGCTCCCTGTAGAAGCCCGGCACGCCCCGCAGATCGAGGTGTGCGAGCGTCTCTGTGAGTTGCGCGGTAACTTCCCTGCCCGGCGTACTTGCGTAACCCCGCGCGGCAATCTCCGCCGGCGTCAGGCCGCGCGCCAAGAGCTTCTCTCGGTGTGCGTCGCAGAGCTGTAGCTGCTCGCACAACATCGCGCCGTAAACTGTATCGATGTGATCGGCGTCGGCGCGCGGGGCTGCTGTGGCGGGTGAAGACGATGGCGCGACGGGTCGGCGCGGTGGCGCGCTCGGCGCGGCGAGCTGGTGCAGGTAGCCGCCGTTCTGCGTGGCGTGCGCGCTCGGGCGGCGCATGCAGATCGCGATGGTGCCGTCGCGACTGAGGGAGCACCAATCGGGCTTGCCGCAGACCGGGCAGGGCTGTTTGCGCGAGGCTCGCGCGAGGGCGTGACGGGTGAGCATCTCAGGCCACCTTCCGCCCGGCGAGTTGCGCGGCGAGCTGGTCACGCTCGCGCCGCAGTGCGTCGTTGGCCCGCGCCAGTTGCGCGTTGAATTCTTCGAGCCGCTGGAGCCTCGGCAGATGGCAGCCGGGACACCCGCACTGCACTCGCGGTGATTGCGGCGCGGCGGGCGGCCCGGATTGATAATTTGAATTGTCGGCGGATCGCCGGTTGTGGTATGTTTTCATATAGGTTCTCTCATACGGGACCTAACCAGGCCGCTAAAAACTTGGAATTAAGAAGCCGCTCAGAGTTCGTACCTCTGGGCGGTTTCGCTTTTCTACCTGCCTACCCAGAGCCGCTGACTGGCTCCAAGATAGAGGAAACGAAATTATTTGGAGACTGACATCAATGTCGTCCGTTTTTGTCGTCCGTTTTAATTGCCCCGTTTTTCGAGTTCTCTGCCAGAATTCTTTGCAACTGTCTGCCTGAGACGCCGAGTTCCGTGTCGCCGACTTGCTCGAGAGCAATCGCGGAGGGCTTCGCGTCCGGCAGCATCTCAATAACGGGCTCTATCAATTCGGGGAAGGCGGCGCGCACCTTCACGCGCCACTCCCCATCGGCCCCAAGACCTGCCTCGCGCGCCATCTGCTTGGCCTTAAGGATTCGCTCTCGGGCCGCTTTGAGCGAATCCTTAAGTTGCGCCAGCCGCTTTTCTTGAGCCGCGGCTGTACCCTCCTTGAACACTTGGCCCGCGTACTCGATGACGTCCACGCGGCGCAACTTGAATGCCCCCCCGACCTTTGTCGCCGACAACGCCCCCTCCTTGATCGCGGCGCGCAGCTGTGATTCATGGAGGTTGACGAGTTTAGCTGCCTCCCACAGGCGGATCAATTGCATCCCAGCTGCCGCATGCCTCAACCCTTCAGCCACCGCTTGGCGTCTCTCGACCGTCGCCCGTAGCCCTTCAACCATCCGCCGCTGCTCCTGCTGCTCGCGCTTTAAGCTCTTGATTTCCTCTTTGAGGGGTAGTACGTACTCCTCTATGGCCTCTGCAACCGCGTCATCTACGATTTCGTCGCGGACGATCTCCGAGAGCATCCTTGATTTGACCATCTCACCGCGCTCAAGGAGAGATCGCGAAACGACCGAGGCAAGGGCCAGCTCGGCGGCGCTCTTCGTCCCAAAGCCCGATTGTCTGAGACGGCGGCCATCTACCCGGGCCTCGAACATCCACACGTCTCTGTTATGGCGTGGGCTAAAAACTTTCTTGATCATGTCGCTTGCGACTCCTACAGCTTGCTGACCTCAGCCTCCGAAACCCCGCACCTTATTCGCCAGCCGCGCGAGACGTTGCAACGTCTGGACGTTCAAACGTCCGAACGTTTGCGCGTCCGCGTCCACCCCGCCACTAAGTCTTCGACGAGCTGCGAATACTCTTTCCCCTCTTCGGCGAGGGCGACCTGCAGCTCCCGGTGGATCGGCTTGGCGATGTAGGCCGTCGTCTGCACGTAGTTCTCTTTATCCTTGCTCTTGGCGAGTCGCTTCGCCGGCTCCACCTGCGCCTTCCCGCCCCGGCGTTCTTTCAAGACGGAGCCGAGCGCGCCGTACCTGCTCTTACTCACGGCAGAATCTCCTTCCCCGCATCCTCGTAGTCGTGCCAAGCCTGTTGCGCCCGCGGATCGGGCACTTCGGAGACGGGGACGCCACGCAGCGCCGCGCGCTGGAAGGCGACGAGGCGCGGAATCTGCGCGCGGAAGATTGGCAGCTCCAAATCCTGTAAGAGTGCGCGGGCCTCTTCGTCGTCGCGCGATGGCTTCGGCGGGCAGATCGTGAGCAGAATTTTGTAGGCGTCGAAGTTCAGCTCGCGGAGCGCGCCGACCGTCAACAGCAGGGCTTCGAGGGAGAGCGTGTCAGGAGTCGTCGGCAGCACCAGCAGATCGCAGCCGCCGGCGAGCAGCTTCAAGTCGTCCTTCGAGGGGCGCGCCTGCGTGTCGATGACGATGTGTTCAAATTGCCGGGAGTAGCGCACGCCCTGCAACTCATCGACGACCTTGAAGGGCAGGGGCGTGCCTTGCTGCTCGCCGCGCTCGTTCCAGCCTGTTGCCGAGCGGTTCTCGTCGCCGTCGATTAAAAGCGTCGGGGCGTGGCGCTGAAGGTAGCAGGCCAGATGCACGGCGGTCGTCGTCTTGCCGACGCCGCCTTTGAAGGACGCAACAGTTATGATCATGGACGTTTGGACGTTTGGACGTTCACAAGTTCACACGTCGGGACGTGTGGCGGGGCAGCGCTAATACTCGAAGGGCGCGCCTTCGAGTGGCGCGCCCGATTGTCAGAGAATCAGAGATAGTCATCACGATGCGCCGCTCCCGCCGCCGTTACCGTTGCGCCGCTCGGCCAGCCCGCGCACGATCTCGGCCAGTTGCCCGATAGCCGCACTGTTCCGCCGCGTTGCCTCCGCCAGTTCGCCGACAGTCGCACTGTTACGGTGCGCGATCTCTCTCACTTCGTTAAGAGCGGCGGTGTTCTGGCGTGTGCTTTCACTCAATTTGCCGATAGCTTCATTATTGAGGCGTGCGATCTCTTCGGTGTGGAGTTGTGAGTCAACGAGCGTCGAGATGCGCGAGTCCTGCTCGCGCATCCCGCGCTGGGCGCGCAGGCCGGCGCGCACCATCAGCTTCGCCACGCGCTCAAGGCGATCAATCCGCCCGACGGCGCGGGCGTGTGCGCGTTCCTGCGCTGCTTCCTCACGCGCGCGTGCCTCTTCGTCGCGTTGCCGGGACTCAAGCATCAGGTCGAGCTTGACGGCGAGCGCCGCCTGCTGTTCGAGCAGGGTGTCTAATTGGCGTTGTCGCTCTTCGTCGCTCATCATCTGCTTTCCTTTCATGCCGCCCGACTGTTGCTACTGCTGCTGGCCCCCGCCCCTGCTGCCATTGCGCCCGCCCTTCAACAATATCGATCAAATCGTCGAGTCGCTGCTTGTTGCTACTCTTCATCGCCTGCGCCATCTTCATCTTCAGCCTCAGTCATTCCCCCTCGCGCTATCCGGTCGTAAGCCGCAGGATGAAAGTCCCGCAGCCGATTACCCACAACACGTCTCAAGATGCGCGTTGATCGGCTGCTGCCAGCAGAGAGGGTCTGGTGACGGCCCTTGCGTGCCATCTCTGGTTCGGCCTCCGAGAACACGTCATAAAGCTCTTCGAGAACCAACACCCTGATTTTGTCTTCGATGGTTTCGTCCCCTTGGTAACTTCGGGACGAAGTTCGTTGAGTTCGATTTGCGCCAACTTGTCGCCGCGCGTCTTGACCCAATAGAAGACGAGCGGCACGGCGTCCAGTGTGTTTCCGAATGTGATCTCAGTGTCGTCGGAGTACATTCCTAACTGCTCCTTCAGTTCCCCGACTGTGATTCTGCTTTGCTCTTCACTCATTTCTTACCCCTTCGGCTCAATAACAATCGTTACCTCAGACTCTGTTTCATCAACGAAGCGGAGGCGATGCGTGCGCTTATTGACTGTGATGCGGCGGACGCCTTGGTGCCGGTCGCGGACTCTTTCATCTACCGTCGCCCTTAACCTCTTAATGCGTTCGCTCGTTTCCTGACTGCTCTCTTCCATCTTACGAAAAGCCTCGTCCCGTTCAGCCTGAAGCTCTTTGAGCTTGCGGAGCTTGCCGTTAAATTCGCGCCTATCGTCCTTGATCGCCTTCTCAAACTCCCTGATCTGGCGGCTCGTGTCGTCGAAAAAGTCGCTCACTTCTTCCCGCCTTTCTTTACCGCACCGCCGGGAAGTGCTCCCGCAACTCGCTCTTCAACTCGTTAAAGTCGGCGCGCAGATCGTGGAACTTGGATTGGGTGTCATGCGCGACGGCCTCCACGCGATCCAGCCGCACGTTGCAGTAGCTGAGCTTGTTTTCAATGCGCGCCAAGCCCACGGCCTTGCCTGTCCCCATGCCTCGGTAAACCTTAGCCTTTGCGCCCCGTGTCGGCGGACTTCAAATTCTCCAGCGCACCCTTCAACTTTTCCTCCACTTTCCGTTTCCTATAATGCACTTCCATCTCAGCTTCTTGGGCGGCCTGTAACTCATCATTCACCGTCTCCAACTCGCGTGCCGCTTCCACGACCGCCGCTGCGGCGGTGAAATAATCGTCTCTCAGTTCGTCACTCATAAGCCTTACTCCGATGCCGCACCGCGATCACGCGCACCGTCCGCGCGTCGTCATCAATCTCATAGAGCACGCGCCAATCGCCGACGCGAACGCGCCACAGGTTGGCTTGGTTGACGAGCTTGCGACACAGCGCCGGGCGCGGATCATCAGCCAAGTCGTCAATCTTCGGCGCGATGCGGTTCAACATTGATCGGTCAAGCTGATCAAGTTCTTTTTGCGCCCCGCGCGCGACGATGATCGTGTAGCGGTTAGCCGTCAAGTTTGCCTTCCCGCCGGAGACGTTCTTTGGTTGTCTCCCAAGATTCAACCGGATCGGCAGACCGTTCTTGCGCTAATGCCCCGTCGTAAATGTCTTCCCACCATTCGCCCCACTCGCCGAGGTCAAGCTGGACGGCGATTTTGTTGCCTTGCGTATCCGTGACGAACTGGACGCCTTTAATTTCCGCGCTCATTGCTGACTCCCTTTTAATTACTAACCGCCGTCCACACCACTTCTTTTATTTCCGCTAAAGCCGCCGCCCACCGTTTCTGCGAACCAAGCTGATCTTCTGGCGTGGCTTGAGGCGCGCCGCCGCGCGGCATTGCTGCCGCTCGACGCGCTTGTGTTTCGCGGCCTCGACCGCTGACCGGAGAGCCTTGATCGGGTAGCGTGAGAGATACACGATCAGATCACAGCCCGCCTTGCCCTCGCGCACGCTTCTGACTGAGCAGCGCATCTCGGCCGCGATCTCAGGGGCGCACAGGATGTCGTTGGGGTCTCCTTGTTGTTGTCGCCCGCCTTGAAGCTGCGCCGCCAGCTCGACGACGAGGCGCTCGATGCGGTCGAGCCGCTCGCCGATCTGCTCCGTCCCCGCCTGCATCTCTAGCAGGGCTGGCTGTGCTTCTTGGAGCCGCTGAACGTCAACCGTGGATTGCGCTTGCTGCTCTAGGATGAAGTCCATCTGCCGCTGGCGTTCCTCGTCGCTCATCGTCTGCTTTCCTTTCACGCCGCTTTTCGACCGCGCTTCTTGGCTGGCTCTTTAGCCGGTCTGTCGCGCTTTGGCTGTCGCCTTTGCTTTCGGAATTGGCCCCCGCTTTGGACGCTCCATCTTCAGAGCCGTCTCTGGGATTTCCCAATACTCTCCGACCGGTGACGGTTGCCTCTGCGCGCCGGGAACCAACTGGGCTTCGAGCCAGTTTAGAGCCGTCCGATAGTTGATCTTCATCTCTTCGGCGAATTGTTTTGCGGTCAGCACCCGCGACGGTTTCTTGCTCATGTTCCATAAAATACACCCCTCTGTAGTAAATCGCAAAGATAATACTTCATCACCCCTGTAAAGGTCAAGATAATTATATACAGGGGTACGCAAAATACTTCTTGCTATTTCTTACAGGGGAGTGTAAACTTATTCTTGTCGGTAAGGAATGCCGAAACACTGGTAAGAGGGAAGCGAAGCGATGCAGAACATAGACCAAGACCGAATGCAGCAGGTGATTCAAGAGGCGTTCGACAAAGTAGCGAACTCGCGCCGCTGGCAGATGGCGATAGCCCGTGCCAAAGGCGAGTTGGAGAGCAATCCCTATATGCACTGGAACGGAGTGGCGCTCGTGGTCTTGAGTTCGTCGAATGAGATTTACGAAGCCAATGGCACGTGCCAGTGCAAGGCATACCGCCACGGCCAACCGTGCTGGCATCGCGCAGCGGCTCGTCTGGTCGAACGCTACATGGAGGCAGTGCCGCCGCCACCGTGCCTTGACGGCGACCTCCTCGGCCGCGGTTGCTGCTTTATGTGTGATGACCCCATCGCGGCGGATGGCGCGTGCGCGTGCGTGCCGAGAACGCGCTCGAATTGAGGGCAGGAGGGAACCGGAATGAAACAAGCAATGCCACCTTGATACCTAATCGTCGCCAAATAAACGAGAGCGGCGCGTGCTCTAACACGCGCCGCTCTCTTCACATCAACCCTTCTCATGGAAAAGAAAGGAAAAGCCAGATGCAGAGTCATTCTACAACCGAATCACGCAGGGGACCAATCATCCCGCTCACGCCGACCGCAGACGACGACACGGCGCACCTCGCGCGCCTGCACACCAGACTCCTGCACGCCAGCCGCATCGCGCAAGAGGGCATCAACGATGAGGAAACCGCAGACGATCTCTGCCGTGCATTACATTCCGCCGTCGGCGATGTCGAATTGCTCTTGAAAGCCGCCGCGTGGCGAACGGAGGTCATGCCCCGTGCCTAACCTGACAAACCTTGCGCGCCTGCGCGGTCGCGTGATTAACGCCCTGCGGCTCTTGAGGGTCGTTGAAGATGAGGCGGCCGCACAGATCGCAAACAACAGCCTTCCACTCTTGGCGGCAGAGGGGGTGCATTGATGGCAAAAGTCATACCGCTGCCGCCCTTCAACACAAATCGCCGCTCTGTCACTCAACGCGATCCGCGCGATCCGCACGATGATCCGGTAGGGCGTCTTCGACGCGACAAACTCGCCTACACATGGCTGACAACCGACGGCCTGCAAGACATGCACATCCGCGCCGGTGATTTCATATTGGTCTACCTGACGGACGCGGTGTCGCCCAGCGAGTTGATCATGGTGCAGAAACGAGAGGGCGGGCCGGAGGTCGGGATTCTTGAGTTGATTGACGACGAGCAGATCGTCCTCGGCTATGCCCACCCCCGGTGTCGTTCTTTGCGCCTCGCTCGCGCCGACACCCGCATCGTCGGGCGGGTGGTTCGCATCGAGCGCGACTTGATCGGAGGTGCAGCCGATGCCGGATGAACTACACGATGACATGGAAAACCTGCACCTCATCTTGCTCGAGCTGTGCAGCCTGACCTCGCTAAAAGGCGGGGCGGTGCTGTTCACAAAGGCCGTGCTCACGGGTGAGAGTCTTCACGAAAGGGCGCTCGCGCTGATGTGGCTGCTGCACACAGTTGAGAACGTCTCTGATTCGCGCGAGCGCCGCGTGGTTTCTTTTCACGGGAAGATACAGGCGGCAATTTACCTGACGGACGCCGATGAGGTTTTCAAGCCTTGTTGGCAATGATGCAACGGACTTGAGTTCGCCCCGGCGGCGGGGCGAGGGGCGCGGCCCGTGTGTGGGCAGGGTTCGGGAGACCGGTTCACACGGGCCGCGCAACCGCGATGAAACGTCACTGGCGATGCAACACCGAACAAGAGCGCATCCGCCGACTGACGCGAAGGCGGCGGACGCTGGCCGGTTGGAGAAGTCTCTGATTTTAAGACCACAAGGCCACACATTTCGCTGAAATGTGTGGCTTATCT
>MWWB01000253.1_pt1 | contig 12650 bp, 21 predicted proteins | sample 1047291 | NCBI WGS metagenome assembly MWWB01 (sample SAMN06349976, study PRJNA376086) | soil metagenome | isolation source: MS4-1 sample Antarctic (ecotone) soil | place: Antarctica | reverse complement strand
TATTGCTGTCAGCGAGTTTTGCCGCTTCGTCTGCTACCTGCTTAGCGGCAACTGTCGCCGCTTGCACCGGTTGGAGCAAGGCCGCAACACGTTCGGCGTGTTCCGCCGGGGCATACTTGGGCTTGCCATCTTGCCGATACAGCCGCGCCTGTTGCGCTTGCGATAGACGACACTATCAGCTGACGCACCGTTCGCCTGCATCCATCTGTCAAAATGTTTCTCGCCGATCACACCCAAAATTTCAGCTTTGACCGGACGGCTCTCGGCTTGCATCTGAGCTAGCAAACGACTCAGCCGGAGAAAATCTAAGTCACCATTAACCACCAAATCTTCCAGCGTCAGCCCGGAGAGGCCGGCAGCATCTACTACCCGCTTTTGCTTGGCGGTACCCGACAGACCACGAAATTCAGAGACAAATTCCCGGACAGACTTCTTAGCACCTGCTGCAATGTAGGCCGCTGCAAGATTACGCAAATCTTCCGTCGTATACCAGTGTGGCGGAGTCGGCTCACTTGATGTCCACTTGCGCCAGCTGCGATCGGTCGCTGTCCATTTAAATTCACCGACCGAAAGAGACATGTGCGGATTGCATAGAGCATAGCCAACAGCCAGCTCGCTCAAGTTCGTTTTGTAAAAATATGCTTCATCTTGTGGATACAGGTAGCTAGCTATCTCAGGCCAGTGCATTTTTACAATTGTGCCGTTTTTTACATCGGACGGCTCTTCGCTCAGTTCCAGATGGGGCACCTGAGCGATGCGGTCCAGACTCACGTCAATTGTGTAATGGATATCGCGTGCCCAGACTTCTACTTGACCATGCTCCCCGTTGATGGCAAATGGCGCCGCCCATACAGTTTTGAGTGCATTGCCCAACTGGCCCCGCGTAGGTGCAACATAGTGACGCTTGTCTGAAACACGCACGCTGTAATCCAGCGAGCGGCGCAATATCCCAGCCGGCAGCCCCGGCCCATTATCTCCGACCCATACAGCGTCATCTTCTAATTTCACAGCCAGCACAGGTGAAATACCTGCCCCGTCACACGCATCTAAACCGTTGTCGATCAGCTCCTTGACGAGTGCCAGCGGCCACAAGTCACGGTTATGCCCGATCTGCATCTGGAGTTCTTTTTCGTCGAAAAACTCAAGCAGGCGGGAGGTCTCAAAAGCCGTTCGCTGCAATGTTGGGTTGCTCATGCGGCCACCGCCTGTTCACCCACCCAACGGAACGTGGGCACGCTCGCGCTGACGATGCTGAATACGCGGTATTGGCCCAGGATGTCGGTCACGTCCATACGCGCCCACCAGCCCGGGCCATGCTCCATCTCTGCCCAGGCGTTGAGTTCTGCCCACTCATAGCCAGCCGCGGCGATGTCCTTGGCGTATGCCTTGCGCCGCCATTTCTCGGCGTCGGTGGCTTTACGCAGCTTGGGGCGGTGTTCAGCGCGTTCGCCCATCACATAGGCACGCACAAGGCGACGGCGGCGCTCTTCATGCTTATCGGTGCGCTCTGGCTGCACAAAGGGGATAATGCCCGCCTCTGCCTTGACCTGTTTCAGGACGACCTCGGCGCGTTCGCGTTGTTCCTTAATCTTGTCTGCCTTTTCGTCCTCGCCCTTGAATGTCAAAATAGCTTCGCGGCTCTTCAACGCGTCCACATGGCGCACCAGTTGCACGCCATACGTTGGCACCCTGGGCGCGTTGGCTTTCAAAATGTCGCGCCACTCAGCTTTAAGGGTGTAGGTCTTGCGGTTGCGTTCGCCTACCTCTACTTCAACGGCACAATGAGCCACAAAGCCCCGCAGAGTACGCGCCATCGCTCCATAGGTGTAGCCAACCAGTGCGGCAGCTTCCTTAGTGGTGGCAGGACCGTCTTGCAGTGCCAGCAGCGCGCCCAAGCCATTAGCGCCCAGCGTGGGAAGATCCGCTTGGGTACGTGTCGAGCTGTAGGCGTGGTGATTGTTCATAAAGACTTCACTGTCGCGTTGCTCGCGGTAAGTATTCCAGTTTTGCACAACGTGAATAGTCTCTCCATCAAGGATATAGCTATTCACGTTGTGCAAAACTAACTCGATGGCCGTTGCGTTGCCCCCCTTGTGGCCTGGTTGCAGGTTGATAAAACCGGCGACAAATAGTCGCGCCAGGTAGCGACTTAGGCCACCCAGCGCGACTGTAGAGTTCTTGGATAGATAGGCATATCCCGGCGTAATGCGGAGGCTTCTGCGTTCCTCGCAGTTCTGCAACATGGTATCAAGCAATTTGCGTGCCTGCTCGGCGTTGCGGAAACCTGCCGCCTTAAGTGCTTCAATCGCCTCTGGCGATGCTAACCACTGCCGGTATAGCTTTAGCTGGTCTTGCAGCCAGGTGTCTGTCCACCCTGCTTTACGTGCACGGTAGAAGATGCCGTCCAACGTGGCGGGTCTACCGGTGTATTCGCGGTCAAAGGTGCGCCACTTGGCTTCCACCTCGCCCCGCTTGCCAGCGGCCCAGTCTACCGCCAGGGGCAGGGCATCATCGCCAAAAGCGCCGCGCAACGCGGCAATCGTGCCGATCCACGCGTTGTAGTCAATGTCATTCGGATCAACATGCTGGAGGGCATCCGCGACACGGTCTAAGTCAGCGCTGGCATAGGTCGGGTCAGGCTGATAGTCCCCCTCTTGCGCCGTCGCGAATAAATCTTCGCCCGTCCATTCTTCCCACAGGGCCGCGACTGTTTCCGCTGACAGTACCGGGATGGTGTGACCACCCCACCGGATGTCAGCGCCACTGCTATGTACGCCCGCGACAACGCAACTCCAATGGGTATCGTTAGAGTTCACGCCCAGCAGGTCAATGCCATGTTGCTTGCTCCGGTTGCGCGTCGGGATGCGGTCGGGGCATTGAAAAATGAATTTGGCTTTGTCGGGAGCGTCGGGGCGGTAGATGTACAGGCCGCCGGAGAGAAGTTCGCTTTCGTGTGCGCGCTCCGCATTGGCGTCATGGTCAAAGGCGTAGAGGTTGCCCGTCCCGGCCAGCAACGTGATGTTGTCGCCGGCCTCTAGATGCTTGCGTGCCTGCCTGGCGTCAATGGCATTTTCGGCACGGTTCCATGCCTTGCGCGTAGGTCGCTTGGAGCCGCGCTTGATCACCGCAAACAGGCCGCCCCGCTTGCCGAGGATGCCGATCACCTGTCTGCCGCTGCGCAATACATCTTGGTTGAAATTAGGATCGTATTGTGGTACAGTTGACATGAATCACTCCTTGACAGTGATTACGCGCCCATGTCTTGCCGCTGCCGTCAGTTCGTCACGCTGGCGGTTTTGGCTTTAGTGGGCAAAGTTATCGGGGAGCAGCGCTGGCAAGGTCTTGGCGGACACCAGCGCTGTTTTCATTGGTGGGCTGCATTTGCGGCTGCCCCTCGTTGTATCTCTGCATCAGCACTTGGCGCAGCAGATACCGCGCCTGCTCGGACGGTCGGCGACATTCACGCATTGAGATTTCTGCCAGCCGTCTGGCATCATGCTCGTCTAGGTATAAACTTAGTTGCTTACCCATATTTTCGACATCCTTGAATGATTAGAAGGTAGCACACAGGGGGCATGAATATCCATGAATTTTCCATGAATTTTTTTCATTCATGGTCGTTCCCTTGCCGCCTAGTGCGCTCTTTCGCGATGACCTGTCTCACGCTGTCAGCCACGTTGAGAGGTATATAAATGTTTCCGTCTTGCTCCTGCCTAATACGCAACCATTCATCCGCAAATGTAATAGGTTTCCGGTTTCCCTGATGTATGTCAAAGTATTGTTCGATTAGCCAGTCGTCTGCCCTGTTGCGTGTTTTTGGCTTTTGCTCGCCCCCTGTTGTCTCAGACCACCGCTCGCGAATGGCTGCTGCCATCTCTCGAAGATACGCAATCAATTCATCTGATGGTGGATGATCACCATTCCACGGCTCGGCGGCAATGTGAACGAGTTCATCGTCATTGGCATCATGCTCGATAGAGAAACGTATGTAGCCAAAAGGCTTGTCCGGAGTACCAGCAGCGTGCAGCATGTGGTCGTACCCATGGGGGTGGGGAACGTAGTACTGCCCCTGCCTCTTTCTGCCATAGTTGTTCGCCCAGTTCGCAAAATTATCGACAATGTCGCGAATCGTGAATTGTTCTTTCATCAGACCTCGCTTGCTAGATACTTTAAGCCAATCCAAAACGCCCACGCAGCTAAGCCTGTGGCTAACCGGTGGGCGCTCTCCGTGCAAAGAGTATGCGGAATCTCGCGCACTTGACAGACGCGAATTGCGTCATTACAATAAGCACAAGAAAAAGAGTATAGCTTTGCAGGAGAACGTTCCACCGGTGTCCAGCCAACGGGAACGTTCTCTTCTTTTTGTCTGTCCCCAGTATAGCACGATCCCGCCCAACGCTTAAACCCATTTCGCGCGCCAATCTGCCCCCGCCGACGCATACCATACCTTGCATTTTGGTGTCTCTGCCTCAGCTGGGCAGAGACAGCCCCGCTGTGAGAGCTACCCAACGCCACCGTTGCAACTACCCCACGCCTACCGTTTGGCATAGGCTGCGCGATACTCGGCTACACCTACGGGCTGCCGGGTGAGATAGCGCATGGCTAGGTCGTAGCTACCAAAGTCATGCAGGTTGATACGCCAGCATCTACGCGTCTTGTCGTAGAGGAATAGCCCCGGCGCATACTGGCGGTCAAAGAGAAGGCGGCGCAGCGCGTTGGCCTCGGATGGACGCAGCCCCCATTGCTTGTGACCATTGCGCCCGAAGGGTAAGGCGATCTCAATCTTCCACGTTACCGGGTCAAGGTTGCAGTAGTAGTCGCCATCTTGCTCGAAGCAGAGTTCCACCAGCCGCGACAACGCTTCATTCAGTAACTCGCATACTGCCATATCCGCCGTGCGCCGTGATAGGTTCTCTGCGACCTGGCGCATCGCTGTACGCCGTTGGGGCGATGCTTGCATGATGATCTGTTTGCGCTCGACCGTCCGCACAATGGCATTATTCGCGGTCATGGCGGCGTACCTCCCTGTATCGTCTGAATCGTTCCTTTTGTTCTGAGCGTAGATATAACCAGGCCAGCACGACCGACGCGAATACGCTGCCATCCGGGCTAACAAAGGTGTGAATGGCAAAGGCAATCAGCCACACTACGCTAAAGCCTGCCAGGGCCGCCAGGAGCGTCAACAGTGATAGTACAGGCACACTCCAGCCTACAATAGCCACCAGCGCAGCCACTGCACCTACAACGCACGCCAGGGGCATCGCGGCGATACGGAAGCCTAGCGCCCTATCCTGATAGCCAGCTTGGGGCAGCAAAACAGTAGAGGGTGGAGCAGGAAGAACCCGCTCCACCTCCGTTTCCACAATTTCAACGCGTGGGCTGGGCAACGGTGCGACGAAGTTGCCCGCCGCCTGGTCAAACCTACTGCGCTTCATGGCGTTTGCCCGCCCGCCCAGGGCGATCACTGCTCCGTCCCAGCGGAAACACCATCAGGCTCGAATCGCGCCCCACATCATAGCCCAGGGCAAAGGCGCGGCGGATGCTCTCGCTCATCAGGGTCATCACGCAGTTATCTAGCTCATCGCGCCAATCTATCTCCAGGTGCAGCGCATCGGCTAACTGCTGAAAGGCGGTCAGGTCGGGCGCAGATGACTCTTGCACCCAATGGTCAACGGCGTGGCTCAACTCGTTAACATGTATGTGCGCCATCGTTATTCACTTCCCCCTTCTTCCTCGGTCGGCTCTGGAAACAGTAGAATTTCAGGATTGCGCGCGCACCGAAAGCCCAGGTCAAACCCATCTTCGATGCCACTTATGATTAGCTGCATGACAATCATGCCGATCTCAGTGCTTTGCTTGTAATCAAGATCCAAAGTGTCCATAAACGCATGGTATTCGCTCATGTCATGCTCGACCTTGGTCAGCACCCAATCTTGGATGCCCGTCCGCATGACTTCCGCCTCAACGCTTAGTTTCTTCATAGCTCCACCTTCACGTCTTTCAATAGCTCACGGGCGACGGTATCACAACGGCACTGCTCAAAGTATTCGTCAGGCTGGGCAATAATGTCTCGCAAGCGGTCTAAGAATAGACGGCGCTTCTCTGGGGATAGCTGGCGAAACCGTTTCTTGAATGACTGGCGCTTGGGGTTGGCTTTGCGTTTCATGTTTGTTGTCTCCCTGTTGTGTAGTAGAGGGGAGCGGTTGCCCACCCCCCTGCATGATCAGATGGGCCGTTAGACTAAGAAGAAATAGCCGGGCGTGTCCTCGCCAAACAATTCCACCGTGCGCCGTCGCGACTCTTCCTGCCGCTTGGCGTGCTCTTCGCTCTGGGCGAACATCTTGTCAGCGTGGCGGTCGGCGTCGTACTGACGTTTGGCTTCCTGGGCAAGTGTGCGTTGCGTAGTGGTCTTCATCGCGTTCACCACACCAATTCTACGGCATTGTGACCGGCAGCTTCCATCGCGGTGAGGTAGGCCATCTGACCTTCAAGCTCGGCCTGCGCCCAGCCGCGGCGGTCGGCAGGCGTGGTGCAGCTTTCCAGGCGGTCGCCAGCGCGCCAACGGGCATGGCCAGCGATGAGGTCGGCGTGGGGGTCATGGGTTACAACGGGAGAAACTTGGGAGACAACGGGAGAAAAATGGGGTACAATTGTGGATACCATCGAAACTAATCCTTTCGTTGGTCACGTCCTGGCGGTGTTATCAGCACCGCCAGGACATTTTCGCGGTCGCCCAGTAGCGACTTCTAGTAACATTCTAGCACCGTTTGCCTACCTTGTCAATAGTTGATATTGATGAATAAGTAATATATAATTGATTTACTGCAACATTGTGTGCTATAGTGGTCACAGGATGATAAAAGAAAGCAAGAGGGGAGCATGGCAATGCGCTGGCATCTAAAAGAATTGATTGGCAGGGCAGAAAGTGTGACGCAGACAGGTATTTCATACCGCGAGATCAGTGCAGCCACTGGCATTTCGACCAACACGATCACGCAGATCGCCACCGGCAAAGCCAAGCGCGCTGACCTAGATACGGTTGATAAGCTGCTCAACTACTTCGGCGGCAAACTTGGCGAGAAGTTGACTACGGATGAACTGTTGCGGCACTACTAGGAGAGCAGGTTTATGAGACATGATTTGGTAGGGTAGGAAAGGAGGCTTACAATGCAAATCATCCACCCAACATAACGATAGGAGCAAATCATGCCAATCAGAATCCCCCTTGCCATTGCCGCCGTTATATTCGCGCTGGTACTCAGTGGCATGGCGATGGCTGCCCCCAAACGCCAAGACACCATTGCCGATTTCGACCTTAATGCTACCACTGCGATCTCGCTGACTGTCACGCTTACAAACGGGCAGATGGTAACGATCCCCATTGATGTGCGTCTGTTGGCTGAACATCGCAGCGGAGAGACTACCGTAAGTCTTGCTCCACGCGTGGCCCAACAGCCGGACATGTTCATTGGAGTGCGTAGCGCGCCATCTGTGAGTGGCACGTTGCAAACCATTCCACCCGCATTCCAAATCCCTCCCACGCCTACCCATACCCCTGTGCCGCCAACACCTACGCGTATGCGCCAAACTCCTACCTCCACGCCTACCAGAACCCCTTCGCCGCCCCCGGCCACGCCAGCGGTTGACCTTCAGGCATTGCTGCTTGCCGAATTGGGAGAAAGCAATCGCGACGTGTCACGCATCTCAGATTTTTCTATCTCGGCGGATTTAATAGAGATTGAATGGGCAATAAACGATAATCTCACCGAAGGATTTATAAAAACTGGCGCACGCATAGACGTGGCGGATATGTTGAAAGTCATTCGTGAGTCAGGTGTTCCAGTTTCCACGGTACGGTTAGTAGGAACCTTTTCGATGGTAGATAGTTTTGGGAACGCATCTGAAATGCCAGTCGAACGGCTAACCTTTAGTGCGGAGACAATCGAGAAGATTAACTGGTCAGACCGTGGATATGTGAACAATGTTCTGCACCAATACGTTCACGAGATCGCAGATGAACTCGATTTACATCCGGCATTTCAGGAGTAAAGCACACGCCCTCGCCGGGGCACTGGCGTAGACGGATAGCCACTGGTGAGGGCGCATAAATGGCTTTATACCTTTCTTCCCAGGAGGCATTATGATACCCGGCGCAGATGTACGTGTCTTGCTGGTCGAGGATGACGAGATAGACGCCGAAGTGGTGCGGCGTGCCTTTAGACGGTTGAAAATTGTCAACCCAATTACCATTGTCAACAATGGCTATGAGGCACTGGATGTCCTGCGCGGGGAGAATGGGCGCGAACGATTGCGGCGCCCATATGTGATTTTGCTCGACCTCAACATGCCACGCATGAATGGTATCGAGTTCCTGCAGCAATTACGTCAAGACCCGGAGCTAACACAAAGCATCGTCTTTGTGCTCACCACGTCAAGCGACCAGGCAGATAGAATCGCTGCTTATAGTTCGCATGTGGCTGGCTATATCCTGAAGAAACGCATCGGTGAGGAGTTCTTTGAGTTGCCACGCTTGATGGAAAACTACTGGCGGGTGGTGGAGTTGCCAGTAGTGCAGTAGTGGCAAAAGAAAGCGCCTTAGCCTGCAAAGCCGAGACGCCTCTGATGCTATCGCGATCAATGTTTGGTGGCTGGTAATCGGAGTGGTTATCTACGCTGGAATATACCGATGATGATCCCTTTCTCGCTATTTTCCAGGTGCTCATAAAGCCTAAATTCTCCCTCCATGCTCCAGTCTTGCGCCTCAAAGGTAGCCAGATAGGTTTGCTGGATGTCGATGTTGCTGCTGCCATCCTGCAACGTTAGCAACGCAACCCCACTAGTAGTGCGATTAACCTGTGTAACTTGATAGCGCGTGGTGCCCATGAGAGTCCGGATGGTAATATGGTAGTTCTGTGATAGGTTCATATAGAAAGTGCTCGCAATGCTCGTCTATGACGACATCTATGAAGGTGCAAAGCTGCAATTTTCGACAGTAAATAGGAATAACGGGAGAGACATACGGGGTTATTACAGTTTATCTAAAATTAAGCTACTTTCTATACCAGTTTGCTGTCTCTTTCTGTCAAGGACCAAGTGGATCTGTCAGATTGCCTTATGATAATTTGGAGTCAGTGAGGTGGGGCAAAAGAAAACGCCCCGGCCTATAAAGACCAGAGCGCTTCTCGTGCTATTGCCAACGATGCTTCGCGAGCCGTGGCGATAACCACCGCAGTATACCAAAGGAGTTGCAGTTATGCCCTACAAGCCCACCCCTGCTGACGCCATTAGTGCTTACGTAGCTGCCGCTGCGTGGCAGAATAATGTGTCATTAAATGCCATTGACTCACCCAGCGTCACCGATGTGGAGGAAATAGAAGGCGGTGAGTATCAAATCTTCGACGGTAATGAGCGTGGTCGCTTTGCTGCGCCCATTGTTATCTGCCTCTATGACGAGGAAGCTGACCTGTGGGAAGTGTACCTGGCGCATGGCGGTGTCCTGAAGGTACGCGCTGAGGGCGAGGACTTCAATGTAGTTGATGACGATGAATAATGAAAATGCCCTGACCTCAAATAACTACTGCCCCACCGGCCCGCGCTGGTGGGCTTTTTGTTGCCTTGCGCGCCCAATTGCCAGTTGCACCGTCGTTACTACTGGTAGCATGTCCAGTTGCACCTAGTTGCACCCAATCAAGAGACGGAGTTGCACCATGGCACTATCAGCAAAAGAGGCGGCAGAACAGGTAGGAATGTCCCGGCAGGGCATCATGAAAGCTATCCACCAGGGCAAGATTTCTGCGACCAAAGACCTGAACGGGCAATGGCAAATTGAGCCGGTCGAACTGTTCCGCGTATATGCGCCGGTCAGTAGCACGCAACCAGACGCAACTAGTAGCACCCAGCATACACCGCAGGATGCAACTGCAACTGACCCACTGGCACGCGAAAATGAACTGTTGTGGAAAATGATAGCTGACAAGGACGATGTGATCGCTGACCTGCGGGCACGTTTGGATGTGGAGGCCGAGGAAAGGCACCGGCTCACACTAATCTTGACGGATAGTCGTAGCACACCCGCGCCTGTGGTAGAGAAGCCTAAAAGAATATGGCAGCGACTGTTTGGTTGATACAACCGTCCCAGCACAAGCCCCTAGCGACGCGTTAATGCTGCCTGTAGTAGTGCAGGGCTTGCAAAGCCAGATTGACGCAATACAGACGCACCTTGCAGCCCAGGCCGCCATGATGCAAGCTGCCCAGCGTGAACGCATGATGATGTTTATCTGGGGAGCTATCGCGGGGTTGGTGGGTGCAACTTTGTTATTGGTTGCGGCTTACTTGTTGGTGCAGATGGGCGCGCCGTAGCGCAAAGTGGCTGGGCGGTATGTTTTGCATATCAAAACTACGCCTGATGGGCTATAATACCCACTAGGCGAACATTGATTCCCCGTCTCACCCCGCACTCCACTCGTCTTCACGCTATACCCACTTCACTTTTCCATATATGCCCCGTAGAGAGGAACACTGTAATGTTACGTATTCTGCTGCCCCTCATCCTTGTCGTTTCCGCCGCCATTGGCACAGGTGAAGTGATTCACGGCTGCGTCCACAAGAGCAATGGGCTTTTACGCGTAGTTATAGCCGAAACGAACTGTACTGAAGAGGAAACGGCGATAGAGTGGGGCGTCATCGGCATGATGGGGCCACAAGGTGAAGTAGGGCCGCAGGGACCGGCTGGGCCACAAGGGGAGCCAGGACCACAGGGGGTACAAGGAGAAAAAGGTGAATCAGGTCTACAGGGCGACCCAGGACCTATGGGGCCAGCTGGACCACAAGGGGAGAAAGGTGAGCCAGGGGTAGGCATCCCGGGTTGCAGCACCGACCAGATAATTCAGTGGGATGCCACACTAGCCAACTGGGTCTGCTCGGATGCATTAGCACAGTTACAAGCTGATGTCGCCGCGTTGCAGGCACTACTCGTCAACGTCAGCCGCGTGAATAACACACTGGTCATTAGTGGCGCGAATCTTCAGATCGTCAACGGCACTGGCAGCACTGCGAGCACTAATGGCTTGGGCAACCTTATCATTGGTTACAACGAAGAACGCCCCGCTGAACTTGGTGTCACGGAGCGCACCGGTTCGCATGTACTGGTGGTAGGGACAGGGCATAACTACACAAGCTTTGGGGGCATTGTCGTCGGGAAAGATAACACTGCCATTGGCGAGTATTCTGCGGTCAGCGGGGGACGGAATAATACTGCTATTAGCAATTATTCCACGGTTAGTGGGGGAAGGAATAATACTGCTAGCGGGGAGTACTCTTCAGTCAGCGCCGGGGAGAGTAATACTGCCTTTGGCCAAGATTCCTCGGTGAGTGGGGGGCGCAATAACATTGCTAGTGGCGGGGTTGCCTCGGTGAGTGGCGGGCACGGTAACACGGCCAATGGTGCGGTTGCCTCGGTGAGTGGGGGACGCATTAATACCGCCGGTGGCTCTTATACCTCAGTGACTGGTGGCTACAACAATACTACCAGCAGCTCTTATACCTCGGTGAGTGGGGGGCGCGACGGCGCTGCCAATGATATTTATGACTGGGTGGCCGGTGGACTGTTCCAGGATGAGTAAGTCTGCATCGCAGGCACTGTATGCCTGTCGTGCGGCTATTCCTGCCCAGCGTTGCCGGTTGGCTCTGCCAAGTCATAGGGTAACTGGTGCGCCGGTTCATTATCCTCTTGCTCCGCCGGTGGGTCAGTTGGCGCGACAGGCTTGGGTGCATCCTTAACGCGTTCGTGATGCTCAACAATCAACCGGCTGATAAACTCGCCCATCGTGCGCGCCGACGCATAGCCATGATCAAACATGATGTCTTGCGCCTCCTTGGTGATGCTTAGATTGGCTTTGACTTTGCCCTTGCCTACTTTTGGCATAGCGTTACCCCATTTTTGATAATGCGCGATAATAACTCCAACGCAAGATAACACGTCTTATCATGTATTCAAATGGCCTTTTTTCGCCTGTTATTGTCAAGCTAAAATGGGCAATGGCGCACCTTGCACAATGGCAAATGCAGTTCGCGTGACTCATCACAAACAAATCAAGACCAAGCTGCATCCTTTTGCTTGGGGTTTGGCGACATCCGAATTGACCACAAATCAGACCGTGGTCAATGGCGACGAAAATACCGTGGTCAATTCCGAATTGACCACGGTCAAGTGGAGCGAACGCCAGTTCCGCGCCTTCCTCAAGGAGTTGCCCTGTCCCAACGGCGACCGCGCCATGATGCGAGCGCAGGTGCGAGCCATAACAGAACTTATCAGCAAGCCCGCCGCCTCTTTTTTTAGTACCAAGCTGTATGATATGCCTACCAGTTGGCGCGTACCGCCGCCGCCGCTTCTGCTTGATAGCGTTGGTTAGTGCCGTCCACGTCGCCAGCTCGACCGCTGGGGCAATAATAGCCATTTTTACCATGACCGCATCCTGTTGACGTGTGGCAAGCCCCAGCAGAGGGTCAAAGTCGGCAAGGGCCATATTGCTGTCAGCGAGTTTTGCCGCTTCGTCTGCTACCTGCTTAGCGGCAACTGTCGCCGCTTGCACCGGTTGGAGCAAGGCCGCAACACGTTCGGCGTGTTCCGCCGGGGCATACTTGGGCTTGCC
>MWWB01000252.1_pt1 | contig 12664 bp, 10 predicted proteins | sample 1047291 | NCBI WGS metagenome assembly MWWB01 (sample SAMN06349976, study PRJNA376086) | soil metagenome | isolation source: MS4-1 sample Antarctic (ecotone) soil | place: Antarctica | reverse complement strand
ACGGTTGGCGCAGCTCGATCAGCAGATCGCGGAGCTCGACAGGCGGATCGAACTTGCGGGCTGTGTCTGAGCCAGCCTAATGTCCTGAAGTACGCAAAGGGCGGTTCGAGCCGATAAGAAGGGCCGGGTCTAAAAACCCCGGCCCTCTTCTTGTCCTCTGGCCCTTGCGTTTCCGGGAATCTCTAAAAGGCGAACCTCCGAGAACCCCCTCAGGGCGAAGTTCGATGCTGGCCGGCGTCGCGCTTGGGGCGATCAACCCGTTCGCCTTGGGGATCATTGGCGCGGCGTTGGGGGGCGTAGCTTCGGTCTTCCTCGCGGGCGTCTTTGGTGCTCGGGGGGGGGGTCCGGTGGCGGAGGGTGTTCGGCGGATAGGAGGCAGGCTATGGGAGAGAACCCCGACCACGCCCCCTCAGCGCACCCCCTCACGCATTATATAGATTAACCACTAACCGAACGGTAGTGACTCCTCTATGTTGTCCCCGCTAACACTAGAAACAGAGCCACGAGAATGCCTTCTAAAGATAGGGGGCGTACCCCCAGGGTGGTGATCGAAGGCCCTTAGAATCAATCCTCGAAGCCCTGAGAGGACGTGTGCTAGGCCATGTTAAGGGACAGGGGGGGGATGGGGAGTTATCGGGATAGGTATGGGGGATATGGGTGTTAGGGGGATGGCCGATAATGTCCGATATCTTGACATGTTTTGACACAGTTTCTTATGTACGGACACCCCCTATCCCCTATTGCGTACATAAGAAATCAAACGCTCCTTATCGCTCCTTTAGTGAGGAGTCCCCCGGTCCTAGTGGGGGCTGTTGGTATAGGACCGGGGCAATGGGGAGTTAGGTTATCTCTCCCCTCAACTCCTCGACTGGTACAAACAACGCCCTTGCAAGTGCCTCTAGCTTGTCCACGGCTACCCTCTTCTGTTTGCCCTGCTCCAGCTTGAGGATTGTCTGGTAGGTCAGGATCCCCTTGGACCGCTTGGCCACATCCACGCTCGACAAACCCTTCCCCCTGATCGCACGTCGTATGGCGGTGGGGGAGTAGTGTGTGTACTCACCGTGTCCTCTCATTACCACTCCTCTCCGTCCCCTAGGGAGTCGAGATCCACGGGGACACGCTTTTTTGGGGTCGGGGGTTGTGGTTCGGGGTCTATATCTTTATCGTCACCGTAACCGTCACCTAATGGTAGTGATAGTGACGATAGCGGTAGACGCACCTGTTTTGATCTATCGAGCGCAATCCCCGTATCCTCGATCTTCCCTTCTTTTCGGAGTACGGTTAGCCTGTTCTTGACCGTCCCTAGCTGGGCCTCTACCGCTTCTGCTATCTCGTTCGGGAACATAGGCCCATCCTCTAGTGCCATGAGGATACGTGTGTACACGTTGACGGTATTCTCTCCCGCAAGATCCGCAGGTGATAGATCGTCCGGTGTGATCCCTATGTTCTCATGCCCCCACTGTATGGATACTCCAAAAGGGTCTAGGGGCATCCCGAAGTTACTCTTAGTGTGGCGGAGAATTAGCTTACTCTCCCCCTCTCTCCCCTCTCTCTTCTGAATCTGAAACACACTACGGGCAAGGTGCTTTTTGTAGGAAGATCCAAACTGTGTCTTGTTCTGATACCGCTCGTTTGCCTGCAGTTTGCCTTGGTGGTCGATAATCAGTGTGGTTATCCCCGCCGCCCTACAGGTATCCACGTACCCCCGCATGAAACCTATAACGTCCCTGGCAGATTCCGCATCTCCCTCTAGAGCTACCCCAAGAGAGTCGATGATAAGTAGCCCAACCCCCTCCTCTACACATACCCGCCTTGCTTCCGCAAACACGGTCCTTGGGGAGTAACCGGCACACTCCATGTACATGAAACCCTCGGGGGGATGTGTGTCCCCCATACCAGTGGCGGTGTCGTATGCTCTGCGACTCTGTGTATTGGCGTCTAATTCGAAGTCGAGGATAAGTACCTTAGTCTTTTTTGTTTTGTGTCCTAACCAGGGGATGCCCCTGGCTACACACTGTCCTAAGTGGCCAACGATTGTGGATTTCAGTGTTCCACTATCTCCGAAGAACACTGTTGGGTAGTTTTCGGGTAGGCAATCCCCTACGAGGTAAGGTTGCTTACCCGTAGGTCTTGGTTGTGTGTGGAACTCCAGGACGGTTGGAAGGTTATCGTCACCGTAACTACCATTAAGTGACGGTGACGGTGACGATAGATTTGGTACGTGTCCATTACGGGACTCTCGCTCCATTGTCCACTGAGCCACGCTCCCCATAACACCCTGGACCTCCTCCCCCGGAAGAGGATCGGCAAACCAGCGGCCACTCTCGTTTATGCTGGCCAGCATGTAGCCGATATCTGTTAGGGAGAGTCCCTTGCCTACCAATGCCCCCGCAACACTGGCCAGGGTGCTATTCCTACCGTCCCCCTCGACAAGTGGGGTATCCGGGGGTGCTAGGGGATTGTGACCGTTCCGGTGAAATGATCCATTAGGGGACTCACTCTTGCTCTTCTTAGGAGTCCGGAATCCCCCCGGAATCATCCCCCACAGTTGATCCAGGGTATAGCGGTTGCCGTTGTCCTCTTCTATCAGTCGGCACATAGGAGGGGGACTGTATCCGGGTTTTATGTTAAGAGTCCCCGGTAATCTCAGGATACGGGAGTAATCCTTTACCTTGTCCGTCTTCCACCACTCACACATTGCCGACATGATCCTCTCGGCAAATGCTTTATCCTCCTCGGAGGTGACAGGAGTATCCAATATCCAGTAGGGTTGCAGCCCACGCCCACTATCAACCATCATCGTGGGGGGACAGGGGAGAATCTGTAGCTCCTCTAGTCCCTGCTCTTTTGTCTTCCCGAACTTGTCGAGGTCGTAATCTGAGAAGATGGCATTGACACGGGAGACAGCTACCTTGCCCCCCGGTGATCCCTGCCCTCTTCCTTTCTTCCTGTAGACCTCCTCTAGAACCTTATCTCGATCACGCGGGTTGATCCCCACATAAACATGGCGTCCCCTGCCCGCATGATCCAGGCACTCCCGGACAGCCTCATCTATGGAGACCGGGAAGGATTGCTTAAGTGGGCCATCCTCATTAAAAGGGCGTACGTTGATGCACTCATTCTCAGCTAGATCACCGAAGAGGGCGAAGAGGTATTTATTCATTTCCCCTGTGTGGTGGGGAATTTCCGTGTTACCATTAGTCATAGTGAATCCCTCGTATCTGGGGGGTTTGCGGGACTTTTGGAGACTTCCCTTGGGTGTCAGACCAAATGAGGGGAGTCTCTTCTTTTTTTACCTATTCATATAACCCGCACTATGTGCATTATGCATCTACACCTCTCGATATAGTTGTATCTGTGGTCAAAAAAAACAGACCCTCGATGCTTTGCTCACGAATGCAGATTGTAGTTTCTCCCACAACGGTGTCAACCCCAACGCGGGGGTATCCACTGGGGGGTACCTACCCCCGGGGCACCAATTCCAGGCCCTTAGGATCAATCCTCGAAGCTCTCAGGAGGTCCACAGGGGACGGTGTGATCGACACTAGGGATCTACCCTCTTCCGTCCCCCGTGGTGGCTCCTGATGTCAATGGTCTAGTGCCACCCCACCCCCAGTTGGGGGAGTGGATCAACATCGACTCCCACTGCCCTACACACCCCGGAAGGGGACACAAGGTATCTCACTCCGGGGCCATCCGGATACTTATGGTAGGTGAACTCGGGAAGCATATTATTGTTAGCAAACCTAACAGCATCGGTGAGTGTGGGTGCTGCTACCCTGTTTCTGTGATTGTCCCACGTGATGACCATTACTCGACTGCCCTCCCCTCGAAAGCCTTGACCAGTAACCGGATGGGGTCACTGAGGATCGACTGACGCTTGTTCTCTACCTCTTCCCTAAGCTGCCACACCTTTTCGTTGGTCTCTGGCATCCCTACATCAACTCCTCTACGTCTATATCCAGGGCACTAGCAAGCTTGTATATGGTCTGGACCTTGGGGACACGACGGTCCAACTCCACATCCATGATGGTCAGTCTCATTATCCCCGCCCTATCTGCCAACTCCCTCTGACTCCAGCCATGTCTGGCCCTCTCTAGCTTTACTCGCCTACCCGTACTCATGTGTGTGGTTGCTTCCATGAATCTCCAATCTGTTGACCACTACTTACTAGGTGCAGGGGGAGTACCCACTGCGTACAGAGGTATTACCTGGTTCCCCGAAAAGGTTGCAGTCTCCCCCGGTCCTATACAGGGGGCTGTGGGGCTGAGACTTTTCAGCAAATAGGGACTGCTCCCCCACTACAAACATATGTTTGCACTCTACATAAATACGACTCGGGGCTAAGGGTGTTGGTCTGCGCCAACTTCCCCTATTTTCTTACTGATACCGAGCCTGTCGTCAATGACCTGCTGCGGTTTGATGCGTAGCTCCGTCCCCCTACTACCGTAAAGACCATTCGACCAACCCACAAGCGCGGCCGATGCTTCTAGCACGTCTGTTTTCTTTGGCACCCTGCCTAGCAGGGCCAGGGCGTCGTAGAAGGGGATCGTCCAGATGCTTGCCCGCAGCCGTGCGGCCAAATCACGCAGGGCTCCCATGGCTTGGGCTATCTCATCCCTTCGTGCTTCGTCCTGCTGCGGGGGAAGTGTTTTTATCTCATACACGTTGGCGTAGAACAGCAGAGCGTGGGCTATATCGCCTATTACCTTTCTCTGCTCCTGTATTGGCTCGAAAACAAACCTAAGTACATACTGACCTACCACGAATACCAAGACTGCCAGGAGCGCGGTACCGAGGACACTCACCCCCCGAACACCCTGCGCCACCACGAAACTTGTACACCCTCAGAGGGTTGCTGTTGTGCCGCCTCTGTGAGCTCTGTGGGTGACTCTCCCGCCGATGGCAGTTCCGGGATGCGCGATGTAAGGGCGGCGATGATCCGCCGTTGCTCCCGGTCCCGTTCGTTTGCTTGCTGCAATTGGTCGCGTAGGTACCGGACTTCGGAATCTAAGCGTTCCACTAGTAGGACTTGTGCGGATGAATGGTCGGTCGTATGATCGGTGCGTATAAGGACGTATACCGTGCCATCGCCCCCCGTCTCGCGTTGCAGAGTGCCACGGTTTAGCCTGCTCCTAACGGCTTCGGGGGAAATGCCAAGCTTCTCTGCAGCTTCCCGTACCGTATACCGTCCCGTATGTTCGGCGTTTGGTTCCACGGTACAGCATCGTACAGGATTGCTCTCAGGCGTGCGAGGATGGGTTGTAAGGCCACGGAATCCTACTCCGGTAGTCTGAACCTTAGAAGGGCTCTCATGCCTCCACAGCGTGAGTAGAGCCCCGGCAGCAAGTAACCCCTTGTGATGCAGATTCCTGTATCCCGGTAGCAAGGTGAATGTGCAGGAAGTAGCATACTAGTCTCTACTTGCTGATACCGCCCCCGATCCGCCGCCGGTATACACGTTCCTGCATGTGGAGTTCCGAGAATACATCCTCTCGGAAGTTCGTAAAGAAAGCTTCAAAACTAGTTCTTTTGAGGGATACGCTACGCAAGGCGGGTATGCTACGATGATCACACAAACCCGAAGTAGAGGCGTAGAAGCCCGCTCTCATCATATGGGCGCTAAAGAGACGGGCAGAGCCAGTGGCGCAACCGGCTACCAGATCTGCTCGATCCTAAGTAGCCGTTTTTCTTGGGGAAGGGCGAAAGGAGGTAACCCGCAAGGCGAACCACTAAGGCGGCGGGGATCATAGGAGGGCGTCCAACTAGGCGCGCCATCGAGGCAAAGTATCGTCGCCGAGTGCGACGGCAACACTAAAAGGCAACACTAAAAACGAGATAAGGGGGAAAAGAGTTGCTAGCCGGAAAGAGGGTAAAACTTAGTCTTTTGTTGGTCTCGGCGCTAATCATGAGCCTTTTGGGGTTGGTACAGACAGCCGCCTGGGCACAAAGCGCGCCACCCGACGGGATCTGCAACGGGGTTTTGAACCAGCTACGAGCGCGCCAAACCGTCGAGCAGAACCTGCTGGAAGCGGCGGCGAGGCAGAATGCGGTGCTGATCACGCAGCTAGAGCAAGAGCGTTCGGTGCTGCAGAGCGAAAGGCAGACGCTCCAGCAGCAGAACACGCAGCTCGAGCAACGGCTTGTAACGTTGCAGGCCGAAAGACAGGCACGCCAGCAGGAGATCGCGCAGCTCAACCAGCAAATTCAGGCAGCGAACGAACGGTTGACGCAGCTCGATCAGCAGATCCAGCAGACCGCGCAGAAGATCTCGGCGGCGAACAATCAGTTGACCCAGCTCAATCAACAGATCCAGCAGACCGCGCAGAAGATCTCGGCGGCGAACAATCAGTTGACCCAGCTCAATCAGCAGGTTGAGCAGAAGCGCGCAATGCTGCAGCAGCTGCAGCAGCAATCAGCAAACAACAAAAAAGAGATCGCGCGGCTTCAGCAACAGCTTGCAACGCTGCAGACCCAAAAGCAGACGATCCAGGGGCAGATCACGACCCTTGAGCAACAGCTCGCACCGCTGCAGACCGAGAAGCAAACGATCCAGGGGAAGATCACGACCCTTGAGCAACAGCTTGCAGCCTTGCAAACCGAAACTGGTAATAAGAAAGGGCAAGTAAACAAGCTTCTGGTGGAGATCGCCGTCCTGAAAACCCAGCTACAGCAGGTCGAGCAGCAGATCGCGCCGCTCGAGCAGCAGCTTAAGGCGGCTAACGACGAGCTGGCGCAGGTTGAGGCGGAGATCCAGCAGACCGCGCAGGAGCTTCAGGCGGCCAACGACGAGCAGGCGCGGCTCGATCAGCAGATCGCTCAGCTTGAGCAGGAGATCGCGCAGCTTGACCAGCAGATCCAGCAGGCTGAGCAAGAGGTTCAGCAGCTCGAGCAAGAGCTTGCAACGCAGCAGAACGAACGGCTGGCACTCGAGCAGGAGATCCAGCAGGCTGAGCAGAATCTTGCAACGCTGCAGAACGAGAGGCAGGCGCTCGAGCAGGAGATCGCGGAACTTGGGGGTGAGCTCGGGGTAGCGACCGACGAGCTGGCGCGGGTTGAGCAAGAGATTCAGCAGACCGAGCAGCAAATTCTGGCGAATAACGAACGGTTGGCGCAGCTCGATCAGCAGATCGCGGAGCTCGACAGGCGGATCGAACTTGCGGGCTGTGTCTGAGCCAGCCTAATGTCCTGAAGTACGCAAAGGGCGGTTCGAGCCGATAAGAAGGGCCGGGTCTAAAAACCCCGGCCCTCTTCTTGTCCTCTGGCCCTTGCGTTTCCGGGAATCTCTAAAAGGCGAACCTCCGAGAACCCCCTCAGGGCGAAGTTCGATGCTGGCCGGCGTCGCGCTTGGGGCGATCAACCCGTTCGCCTTGGGGATCATTGGCGCGGCGTTGGGGGGCGTAGCTTCGGTCTTCCTCGCGGGCGTCTTTGGTGCTCGGGGGGGGGGTCCGGTGGCGGAGGGTGTTCGGCGGATAGGAGGCAGGCTATGGGAGAGAACCCCGACCACGCCCCCTCAGCGCACCCCCTCACGCATTATATAGATTAACCACTAACCGAACGGTAGTGACTCCTCTATGTTGTCCCCGCTAACACTAGAAACAGAGCCACGAGAATGCCTTCTAAAGATAGGGGGCGTACCCCCAGGGTGGTGATCGAAGGCCCTTAGAATCAATCCTCGAAGCCCTGAGAGGACGTGTGCTAGGCCATGTTAAGGGACAGGGGGGGGATGGGGAGTTATCGGGATAGGTATGGGGGATATGGGTGTTAGGGGGATGGCCGATAATGTCCGATATCTTGACATGTTTTGACACAGTTTCTTATGTACGGACACCCCCTATCCCCTATTGCGTACATAAGAAATCAAACGCTCCTTATCGCTCCTTTAGTGAGGAGTCCCCCGGTCCTAGTGGGGGCTGTTGGTATAGGACCGGGGCAATGGGGAGTTAGGTTATCTCTCCCCTCAACTCCTCGACTGGTACAAACAACGCCCTTGCAAGTGCCTCTAGCTTGTCCACGGCTACCCTCTTCTGTTTGCCCTGCTCCAGCTTGAGGATTGTCTGGTAGGTCAGGATCCCCTTGGACCGCTTGGCCACATCCACGCTCGACAAACCCTTCCCCCTGATCGCACGTCGTATGGCGGTGGGGGAGTAGTGTGTGTACTCACCGTGTCCTCTCATTACCACTCCTCTCCGTCCCCTAGGGAGTCGAGATCCACGGGGACACGCTTTTTTGGGGTCGGGGGTTGTGGTTCGGGGTCTATATCTTTATCGTCACCGTAACCGTCACCTAATGGTAGTGATAGTGACGATAGCGGTAGACGCACCTGTTTTGATCTATCGAGCGCAATCCCCGTATCCTCGATCTTCCCTTCTTTTCGGAGTACGGTTAGCCTGTTCTTGACCGTCCCTAGCTGGGCCTCTACCGCTTCTGCTATCTCGTTCGGGAACATAGGCCCATCCTCTAGTGCCATGAGGATACGTGTGTACACGTTGACGGTATTCTCTCCCGCAAGATCCGCAGGTGATAGATCGTCCGGTGTGATCCCTATGTTCTCATGCCCCCACTGTATGGATACTCCAAAAGGGTCTAGGGGCATCCCGAAGTTACTCTTAGTGTGGCGGAGAATTAGCTTACTCTCCCCCTCTCTCCCCTCTCTCTTCTGAATCTGAAACACACTACGGGCAAGGTGCTTTTTGTAGGAAGATCCAAACTGTGTCTTGTTCTGATACCGCTCGTTTGCCTGCAGTTTGCCTTGGTGGTCGATAATCAGTGTGGTTATCCCCGCCGCCCTACAGGTATCCACGTACCCCCGCATGAAACCTATAACGTCCCTGGCAGATTCCGCATCTCCCTCTAGAGCTACCCCAAGAGAGTCGATGATAAGTAGCCCAACCCCCTCCTCTACACATACCCGCCTTGCTTCCGCAAACACGGTCCTTGGGGAGTAACCGGCACACTCCATGTACATGAAACCCTCGGGGGGATGTGTGTCCCCCATACCAGTGGCGGTGTCGTATGCTCTGCGACTCTGTGTATTGGCGTCTAATTCGAAGTCGAGGATAAGTACCTTAGTCTTTTTTGTTTTGTGTCCTAACCAGGGGATGCCCCTGGCTACACACTGTCCTAAGTGGCCAACGATTGTGGATTTCAGTGTTCCACTATCTCCGAAGAACACTGTTGGGTAGTTTTCGGGTAGGCAATCCCCTACGAGGTAAGGTTGCTTACCCGTAGGTCTTGGTTGTGTGTGGAACTCCAGGACGGTTGGAAGGTTATCGTCACCGTAACTACCATTAAGTGACGGTGACGGTGACGATAGATTTGGTACGTGTCCATTACGGGACTCTCGCTCCATTGTCCACTGAGCCACGCTCCCCATAACACCCTGGACCTCCTCCCCCGGAAGAGGATCGGCAAACCAGCGGCCACTCTCGTTTATGCTGGCCAGCATGTAGCCGATATCTGTTAGGGAGAGTCCCTTGCCTACCAATGCCCCCGCAACACTGGCCAGGGTGCTATTCCTACCGTCCCCCTCGACAAGTGGGGTATCCGGGGGTGCTAGGGGATTGTGACCGTTCCGGTGAAATGATCCATTAGGGGACTCACTCTTGCTCTTCTTAGGAGTCCGGAATCCCCCCGGAATCATCCCCCACAGTTGATCCAGGGTATAGCGGTTGCCGTTGTCCTCTTCTATCAGTCGGCACATAGGAGGGGGACTGTATCCGGGTTTTATGTTAAGAGTCCCCGGTAATCTCAGGATACGGGAGTAATCCTTTACCTTGTCCGTCTTCCACCACTCACACATTGCCGACATGATCCTCTCGGCAAATGCTTTATCCTCCTCGGAGGTGACAGGAGTATCCAATATCCAGTAGGGTTGCAGCCCACGCCCACTATCAACCATCATCGTGGGGGGACAGGGGAGAATCTGTAGCTCCTCTAGTCCCTGCTCTTTTGTCTTCCCGAACTTGTCGAGGTCGTAATCTGAGAAGATGGCATTGACACGGGAGACAGCTACCTTGCCCCCCGGTGATCCCTGCCCTCTTCCTTTCTTCCTGTAGACCTCCTCTAGAACCTTATCTCGATCACGCGGGTTGATCCCCACATAAACATGGCGTCCCCTGCCCGCATGATCCAGGCACTCCCGGACAGCCTCATCTATGGAGACCGGGAAGGATTGCTTAAGTGGGCCATCCTCATTAAAAGGGCGTACGTTGATGCACTCATTCTCAGCTAGATCACCGAAGAGGGCGAAGAGGTATTTATTCATTTCCCCTGTGTGGTGGGGAATTTCCGTGTTACCATTAGTCATAGTGAATCCCTCGTATCTGGGGGGTTTGCGGGACTTTTGGAGACTTCCCTTGGGTGTCAGACCAAATGAGGGGAGTCTCTTCTTTTTTTACCTATTCATATAACCCGCACTATGTGCATTATGCATCTACACCTCTCGATATAGTTGTATCTGTGGTCAAAAAAAACAGACCCTCGATGCTTTGCTCACGAATGCAGATTGTAGTTTCTCCCACAACGGTGTCAACCCCAACGCGGGGGTATCCACTGGGGGGTACCTACCCCCGGGGCACCAATTCCAGGCCCTTAGGATCAATCCTCGAAGCTCTCAGGAGGTCCACAGGGGACGGTGTGATCGACACTAGGGATCTACCCTCTTCCGTCCCCCGTGGTGGCTCCTGATGTCAATGGTCTAGTGCCACCCCACCCCCAGTTGGGGGAGTGGATCAACATCGACTCCCACTGCCCTACACACCCCGGAAGGGGACACAAGGTATCTCACTCCGGGGCCATCCGGATACTTATGGTAGGTGAACTCGGGAAGCATATTATTGTTAGCAAACCTAACAGCATCGGTGAGTGTGGGTGCTGCTACCCTGTTTCTGTGATTGTCCCACGTGATGACCATTACTCGACTGCCCTCCCCTCGAAAGCCTTGACCAGTAACCGGATGGGGTCACTGAGGATCGACTGACGCTTGTTCTCTACCTCTTCCCTAAGCTGCCACACCTTTTCGTTGGTCTCTGGCATCCCTACATCAACTCCTCTACGTCTATATCCAGGGCACTAGCAAGCTTGTATATGGTCTGGACCTTGGGGACACGACGGTCCAACTCCACATCCATGATGGTCAGTCTCATTATCCCCGCCCTATCTGCCAACTCCCTCTGACTCCAGCCATGTCTGGCCCTCTCTAGCTTTACTCGCCTACCCGTACTCATGTGTGTGGTTGCTTCCATGAATCTCCAATCTGTTGACCACTACTTACTAGGTGCAGGGGGAGTACCCACTGCGTACAGAGGTATTACCTGGTTCCCCGAAAAGGTTGCAGTCTCCCCCGGTCCTATACAGGGGGCTGTGGGGCTGAGACTTTTCAGCAAATAGGGACTGCTCCCCCACTACAAACATATGTTTGCACTCTACATAAATACGACTCGGGGCTAAGGGTGTTGGTCTGCGCCAACTTCCCCTATTTTCTTACTGATACCGAGCCTGTCGTCAATGACCTGCTGCGGTTTGATGCGTAGCTCCGTCCCCCTACTACCGTAAAGACCATTCGACCAACCCACAAGCGCGGCCGATGCTTCTAGCACGTCTGTTTTCTTTGGCACCCTGCCTAGCAGGGCCAGGGCGTCGTAGAAGGGGATCGTCCAGATGCTTGCCCGCAGCCGTGCGGCCAAATCACGCAGGGCTCCCATGGCTTGGGCTATCTCATCCCTTCGTGCTTCGTCCTGCTGCGGGGGAAGTGTTTTTATCTCATACACGTTGGCGTAGAACAGCAGAGCGTGGGCTATATCGCCTATTACCTTTCTCTGCTCCTGTATTGGCTCGAAAACAAACCTAAGTACATACTGACCTACCACGAATACCAAGACTGCCAGGAGCGCGGTACCGAGGACACTCACCCCCCGAACACCCTGCGCCACCACGAAACTTGTACACCCTCAGAGGGTTGCTGTTGTGCCGCCTCTGTGAGCTCTGTGGGTGACTCTCCCGCCGATGGCAGTTCCGGGATGCGCGATGTAAGGGCGGCGATGATCCGCCGTTGCTCCCGGTCCCGTTCGTTTGCTTGCTGCAATTGGTCGCGTAGGTACCGGACTTCGGAATCTAAGCGTTCCACTAGTAGGACTTGTGCGGATGAATGGTCGGTCGTATGATCGGTGCGTATAAGGACGTATACCGTGCCATCGCCCCCCGTCTCGCGTTGCAGAGTGCCACGGTTTAGCCTGCTCCTAACGGCTTCGGGGGAAATGCCAAGCTTCTCTGCAGCTTCCCGTACCGTATACCGTCCCGTATGTTCGGCGTTTGGTTCCACGGTACAGCATCGTACAGGATTGCTCTCAGGCGTGCGAGGATGGGTTGTAAGGCCACGGAATCCTACTCCGGTAGTCTGAACCTTAGAAGGGCTCTCATGCCTCCACAGCGTGAGTAGAGCCCCGGCAGCAAGTAACCCCTTGTGATGCAGATTCCTGTATCCCGGTAGCAAGGTGAATGTGCAGGAAGTAGCATACTAGTCTCTACTTGCTGATACCGCCCCCGTTCTGGCCGCCCGGGCATACACGAGACCGAATATCCATCCACCGCGCAAACTCCTGTCGCGGGCGGTCCAGCAAAGGAGGGTCCTGGGCGGGGTTTTTAGGCCTTCTGGACCGGGGCT
>MWWB01000251.1_pt1 | contig 12665 bp, 12 predicted proteins | sample 1047291 | NCBI WGS metagenome assembly MWWB01 (sample SAMN06349976, study PRJNA376086) | soil metagenome | isolation source: MS4-1 sample Antarctic (ecotone) soil | place: Antarctica | reverse complement strand
AAAATAAAAACGTGTGTAGGCTACGAAAAAAAATAGCTGCCACCTGATTCGCCCTTACCCAGCTTGATTTTTAGCCGATTGGTGGCGATAAAGCACTTGTCACACGTCAAATTTCGCCACTTTTTTTGCATACTTGGCCCGTCGCTTCGCGTTAGTCGTCGCGCGCTCTTTATCTGGCTGTCGATGTTTCTGTTGTCGAGCCGTTGCAGCCTCACGCTTGGCATTCAATTTAGCTTGCTGGGCAGCGAGAATGGCTCTAATTGCCTCCCGTTGTTTGGGTGTAGGCGGCGTATAACAACGCTCCGTTTCGTGAGCTTGTTGGCCCGCTGCAATGGTCAATGGATCAACCGCTTCCATTGGTGGGCGAAGCCTGTCCTGTCCATCAAAATCATAGGGCATGATGTAGAAAAAGCGCCGGCGATAGCGTCTCATGCCCAGTCCCGAAAATTCCGGCTTGAGAGTGGCATAGCCGATCAAAACGCGGCCATCGCTTTCATTCAATGTGATGGCGCGACTACGCCCGCTGGTATGTACAAACGCTTCACGAACGTGGGGGAACAACGCCGGGTCATGACACCAAACGATTTCGGATTCGGCCTCGCCGGGCCATGTTGGGGTTATTTTATACATCTGCATCAGTCCTCCATCAGAACGGGCATGGCTAACAAATCGGCGAGAACATCACGTCCATAAGTCTGTAAAAACTCGTTCCAGTCCTTCGCACTTTCAGGCCGAAGCCGTTCACAACGCGCGCCTAATCCAGCCAACGCTGGCGCAAGCTCGATGGCGGCTTGATCGCCCACATCGTCAGCATCAAAGGCCAATAAGACACGCCGGAAAGCGCACGCCTTCGGAAACCAATCGGAGCCGGTCGTGCCACAGAAGGCGATAGCCGGAAAGCCCGCTGTCGCCAAACTCAGGGCATCAAGCGGTGCCTCACACACAATCAACGCGGGTACATCCCAAGCGCCGGGAGCGACAAAAAGGCCGGCTTTCTTGTCGCCCAATGTGCGTGCCTTTGGATTGTCGCGCCCGTCTGTATAGCGTCCCTGCGCGGCCACAAGCGAACCGTCACGGTCGCGCAATGGGAACACGGCAGCAGGTCGTCCAAGCCAATTTTCGGCGAAACGTGCGCCCGCTGCATGGCACACATTCAATGACAAGCCGCGCCCGGTCAAATAGGCTGCGCCTGGTGTGTTCGCTAATGGCTGCAAGTCGTGAATCTGCGCCCGTAGATCGCGTATCTTGTCGGGCTTTGGCGTAGTCGGCGTGATAGGTGGCAACGCACAAACGCGGTTTAGCTGGGAGCGCGCTCGCTCTCGGCGCGACGTGACGGGCCGTTCTTGCCAAAAGTCGGTGAGTTTACCGCCCGCGCCGCAACGGTAGCAGTAGAACGCGCCTTGCTTGCTATTGAGGCTCAAACTTCGATGCGCGGCGTTCTTGGGCTTGTCATCACCACAAAACGGGCACAAAAAGCGGCGCTCATGCCCACCAACCGGCGCGTGTGGGTCATAAGCTTCCAAGTCGGCTAATGACAGCGGGTGGTTTAATCCGGTTGGCACTTATCTACCTCCCAAAAATTTTGCGTCTTGCCCGAAAAATTCAAAGCGATAGTCTTGCCCGGTGAGCCGTTGCGATTTTTGGAAAGCGTTAGTTTGACGGGCACCGCGCCGGCGCCATCCTCGCGGGCATCGGCGGCACGGTCAATCTCTAAAACGCACTCCGCACCATATTCAATCTTTCTTGTGCCTGCACCGCCTGATAATCCACCTTTAGTCATGCTCTGGCGGTTGCGCTCTGCGACGGCTAAAATCGGGCACGCCAACTGGTGAGAGAGCATCCGTAAAGCGGCTACAGCTTGGTTTAGAACGTCGTATTCATCGCTTCCCTGCACCTGGGTCGCAAGCCCTTCACTCCAAGCGTGCAGACTATCTACCACAAGCAATACATGGCGCGCATCGCCTCTAACGGCTTCGGTAACATTGCGAAGATGCACCGGGTTTGCGGGTGCGCGCGTTGCGTCCAAAATGCAGAGATTGGGCGCGGCGGCTGCTGCTTCTTCAGCCTTGCGGCGCACGTCGGCGGGCAACATCGAGCCGTTTTTGAAGCGATTCAGATAGTCGCCACTTATGCGCGCCATGTGACGACGAAACAATTCCGGCGCGCTCATTTCGCACGTCACAAGTAACGCGGGGCATTTGCAAGACGCCGCCCATTGTAAGACGAGTGCGCTCTTTCCGGCACCTGGCCCGCCGTGTAAAATCGTCACGCCTTGAGACAACGCGCCACCAAGCTCGCGGTCAAGAATTGGAAACGAAGTCACAGGGCCGCGAGGCTGTTGATTCTTGCGAGCTTCATGGGCGGCTGTGGCTTCGTCCACAACTTCGGTAATAATATCGCGCAGTCGGAAAAGTGGGGGCGGGTCGGGAGCCTTCGGTTTGTGATCGGCGCCGGTTGCACCAGCGGTATAGTCGCGTGTCGGTTCACCCATAGATGAATCACCTCTCAGGTGTGCATCTTAAAAGGCGCGGTGGCGCGTGCCAACCTCTGGTTGGCCGCGCCGCGCCGTTGCCTTAAAGCCTTAAAGCCTTAAGAAGGTTTTTGAGAGTGAAAATGGGCTTATTCCCGCAAGATAGTATGGGTATTCCCGCCACATAGTAAGTGTATTCCCGCAAGATAGTATGGGTTATTGGGTTGATTTTTTGGTGCTTTTACGCTTTGGTTTCTGTTCTTTTACATTCGTCGCGACGGTATGAGCTTCAATGGCTCGCGCGATACGCTTGGCGTTAGGCTCCTGTAGCGCATCGCTTACGTCGGCGGGCGGGTCAATGCAGACGCGCAATTGCTGCCACACTTTCATTGCGCCCTTGCGCGGTAGATTTTTCAATGTGGCTCGATCATCGGGATGATAAATCGCCTCGCCACATTCGGAAATGGCTTCGATGTCGTATAGCGTTTCAAGAGCGGCTTCTACATCTTTTTTAAGGCGGCTTGGGTCTTTGGTACTCAAATAGTCGTCTATGTCCACGCCAGCGGCATCAAGGATACTTTGCCAAGTTCGATAGCGGGTAGGTGGTTCACCCTGAAGACGCAAGTACTTTTGCGTGTTCATGCGCCATTCGCCGCGAAAATAGCGAGCTAACCGCTTGGCGATACTGGCGCGATAGGGGTCAAGTTCCCACACCTTGCGAACATACGGCGCAAGATAGATCGGATTTTCTTTAATGGCTTCTGCCAAAAAAAAGCCGGGTGAGTAAAAGTACACAACGTCGGCGCGGGGTGGTTCTTCCATGCCCCACAAATTGAGTTGAGGAACGCGCGCTGCGTCCATTTCAAATAGGGCTGCGTCAATACCATCGCCGATCAATCGAAAAGAGCGAGCGTCGCGCATCGCTTCCCAGAGCGCCGCAAGATTCTTCTTCTGCGGTTGAATGCCTCGATAATTGCAAAGCTCAGAAAGCGTAATGGCCGCTTTTTCCTGCTTACCTGGGTTGCGATGCTCGTACCAGTGGTGGAACAGAATATCAATTACATCAGCCGTTAGCTCGCTTCTCATTTCACGAAAACGCTTATCGAGTTGCTTTAACGTAGCCTCGCGCGTGTCATGCCACCATTCGGGAAAAATTTCCGGTGGCTTGTATTGTGTGATGCAGTCAGCACCGTTATAAAACTTTGTCCCCTCGTTCTCGTTTGTGTTCCATATACCGGCTTTGGCTTTGAGCATCAGACCCCGGTGCAAATCGCGGTCGCCGGGAAAATTTGAGCCGCGTGCAATCGAAATTGTCTGCTCGAATTGCCGTGTGGATTGTTTGGTGCTGTGTCTCAAATTCCAAGCGATTAGTAGCCGCAAAACGCCCTGCGGCGGTGCTATCTGTTGGCGCTTGCGTAGGCGCTCCAAGTAATCGCGCTCAAGAGTAAGAGCCTCTTGCACCGTCTCATTTAATACAGCGATTTGGGGGCGATTGGCCTTATCGGGTGTGAGCGTGATGTTCTGCTCGTCGGCACGCACGTCTGGCGGTGTTGATGTTTGCCAGTAGTCAAAAATGGCGCTGCCGTTCTCATCGGGGCGCGGTGTCATGTTGTAGCCGCTTATTCTCACTTCGCAAAGTTGGCCTTTACTGTAGAAGAATTGCGCGGCCTCTAATAAAAAGGTGTCGGGTAATTGGTAGCCGCCTTGCTGTTCAAAAGCGCGAGCCGTATTGAGCAGGATACGACGTTCATGCTGGCTATCGTAATAGTCAAGTCTCGCCGCGCCGCTTTCAACCGCTTTACCGTCCTGCCAGAATACAGGTTGCTCTAAGCGGTGGTAATCCGGTGGGTGGCCCGCTTCGAGCATTTCTTTGACAACTATATCGTGCCGATTCCAAAACTCCATCTCGTCGCCATGTTCTTTCTTTCGGGCCGCTTGTGCTTGCGCCCACTCCATTTCTTCGGCTGTCGGCTTTCGGTCTTGCCGGGCTTTCAGAATGTCTTCGTGTGAAAGGCTGCTCATCATCGCTCCTTCGGGCCGATGCCGCAAATAATTTGCAGAAGAATTTAGGTAGAGTTTGCGGGTGTCTAAAGTACTTTGCTGCGGCTTTGCGTGCTTGATAGCCGCCGTCAAAATAAGCTGTCTAAGTACTTTTTAAGGTCGTCGGGTCGTACTCTGAAGCTGCGCCCGATGCGGCCCGCTTTGAGCGTTCCATCTTCAATCGAGCTTCTCAGTACTTCGCGTGATAGGCCGGTTAGCTTCTGGCATTCGGCAAGCGTGAAAAGCATTTTTGGCCCCAATTCCGGCGCTGGCGGCGCGGTGTTATTCGCAGCGCTGGCGGCTTCGGCCATGCTCGCAAATATCCTCGAAAGTACTTCGATCTGGCCGGGTTGCGACAGTAGCGACAACGTGCCGTCGTGATTGTCGCCTTGTGTCGTCATTGTGCGCTGCGGCTCCATTGGCTCGATAACGGGCCGATGAACGACGCGCTCTTGCGCTTCTTTGAATCGTTGCAATTCGCCCTCGTCATAAACCGGCGTCGGGCGCGTGCGGCCCTTTTCATAGCGCACGCCGATCTTGTTTTCGGTCGTATACCTTTCGAGTTGGCGAATCGAGCAGCTTAAGTACTTTGCGGCTTCTTGTTTGGTCATAGTGCCTCACCTAAATAGCGACTCAATGCGACAAGATGGCGTCGCTCTATGTCGTCTTATGTCGTTATTAGTTTACGACACAAAGCGACGTGAAAATTATTTGCGTTGTCGCTTTATGTCGTAATTTGTTTACGATCACCTTGCCGCTCGTCTCGCTGGGCGGCGTGTTCTGGCAAGCAATGGCGCGGTGAGTGCTTCATAAAGGCCCAACAAATGTTCGACGCGCAGCGCGTCGTCGGTGAATGGCTGCGCGCGATACAGTTGTTCGATGGTGGTATCCAGCCGGGTGTGTGCTTGTCGCAAAGTTGGCGGCATTGCCAAGCGGTCGTAAAGATCGGCTAATGTCGCGGTTGGAAATGCGGCGCGGGTTTCCAACACGGCCTGTGCTTGTTGGCGAACCTGCTCTTTTTGCGCGTCTGTCGCATTAGGCCAGGGAAAGTTATTGTAAACGACAGTGATTGAATAGCGGAAATCACTTTTTAGGCGTCCACCGATTTCACGTAGCCAAGCCGTATTCATGCGAGAGGTCAGCACACCGAATTGCCATAAATCTGCATCCAGCAGAATTCGCACAAGGTTGCTGGGAATGACTGGCGGTTGCAAATAAGCGATTGGTACATAGTCGCGTTGTTCGGAACTGGTTTCGGGAATTACTAAATAGGGGCGCTCAGGCAAGATATTGACGTGATACCGTGTCGGTGTAGTTGCCATCACGCGCGTCGGTGGGCTTATGCTTTTTTCACGGAAAGCGCGCACTCGCTCTAATCTTTCCCGAACGTGTGGCATTCGACGCAGTTCGTCGGGTGGGGCATTTTGCAACGCTAAAATCCAACGTTGCTTATCATTGATGAGTTCTTTGGAACCAATATAGGGACGCAAGTAAGGGGCGGCTCTCGGCTCCATCGCTAAAAATTCGTCCCTTTGTGCATCATCGAAAATGAGGTGGCCACCGTCAATCGGTTTAGAGCCAATGCCGATGCGTGTAGCACCGTTGATCGGCTGGGACACTTCGCGCACGACAAGGTGCGGGTCGGTCAAGCGCCCGGCCTCAATGAGATACGGCGAAATTTTGGTGCATGGACTTTCGATTGGGTCGCCGTTCAAATCGGGGTAGAAGAATAATCGCTTTGTTGTGGGTTCTTCACTGCGCGGCACCAAACCAAGAATCACAACATGAACGTGCGCCACGCCGCGCGCATCGCTGCCCCAGGCAAAAGTACGATGGGCGAAAGCGATTTCCAATCCGTGACGGTCGAAAAGTAGCGGCCACAACTGCGCGACTTGCTCGCCCTGAGTGATGGAATTGGTCGCCACAAATCCGATGCGTATAGGCAAATTATTTACATACTGGCCGGCTTTGAGAAACCACGCGCAAACATAATCGAGAGTACCGCCGCTGCCGCCTAAATTTGCCACGCGCTGCACCTGCGCCCGCTGCGCCGGGCTTTGATACTTGGAACCAATGAACGGTGGATTGCCCAAAACAAAATGACATTCTTCGGGTGGTAGAACGGTGGCCCAATCGGTTTCGAGCGCGTCGGCGTGGTGAATGTGTGGGGAGTGGCGCAACGGAATGCGGGCGAATACTTGCCCAAATTCCAATGAAACACGGTTGTTAGCGATGTGGTCGGTCATCCACATGGCAACTTCAGCGATGCGCGCCGCAAATTCGCCGATTTCGATGCCGTAAAATTGGTGAACATTGACTTTTACAAGTGCCGAAATATCGGTGACAAGCTGCCCATCGGTGCGTAACTCGCGCAAAACATCCAATTCCAGTTCGCGCAATTCGCGGTAGGCGATCACTAAAAAGTTGCCACAGCCGCAAGCCGGGTCGAAAAATCGCAGCGTCGCCAAATGGTTATGAAATGCTTCCAGCGCCGCTCTTTTGCCGCGCTGCAAAGTACAAATGCGCTGAAACTCGGCGCGCAGATCATCTAAAAACAACGGGCGAATAACTTTGAGAATGTTTCGCTCGGTGGTGTAATGGGCGCCCTGTGCGCGGCGCTCTTGCCGCTCCATCACTGATTGAAATAGCGCGCCAAAAATGGCCGGTGAAATGGCATCCCAATTGAACGCGCACGCATCAAGCAACTGCTGGCGCATCTTCCGATCAAAGCCCGGAATGCGTAGCCGCTCGGCAAATAAATCGCCGTTCACATAAGGAAATGCCCGCAAATCTTCATCAAGATTATTAAGTCGCCGTTCTTCCGGCTCGTTCAATACTTCAAAAAGCAAACTCAGCCACAAACCTAAATCGGAGCCGTCTTCGTTGGTTCGCTCGCTGATAAGAGTTGTGAAAATATCGCGCGGCTCAAAAATTCCGGTGTCGTCGGCGAATAAGCAAAACAGCAAACGCACCAAAAATCGTTCAAGTTCGTGGCCTGTATAGCCTTCCGCTTTAAGCGAATCGTGCAAGCGTCCTAAGAGTTCTGAAGCTGCGATATTTACTGGGTCTTGGTCGCGGAAAATACGCTTTTCAATGCCCAAGATAAAACCGAATGCTTCGATGTGAGAAGGCAATTCAGCGAGCGTAAAAACTACGGTGTCGCCTATCTCCAAGTCGTGCAGCTCGAAATTCTGAAAATCGCAGAGCAAGATGTAACGGGGCAACTCAAAAGGTTTGAGACCGGGGAAGTAATCGAGAGCTTGGGCTTTGGCCGCTTCGAGGCTGCGCCCGGCGCTTTTCTGTTCGACTAAAAGCGTGCCTTTCCAAAACAGATCAATGAATCCCTGTCTATCCCCCAGCTTCTTTACTGGTTCTTCAAACGTGGCGACTTGGCGACGACGAACACCAAAAATCTCGAAAAACTCATTGTAGAAACTTTGAGTTTCGCCACGCTCATAATGGGCATCCTGCCATTCGGTCGCAAAGGCAGCGGCCCGGCTCCGAATATCGTTCCAACTGGGGCGGCTCATGGTTTAGAGTGGCCTTTCCTAATGTTTTGAAAATCGGTCGGGTGTTGCCAAAACTCAATAGCGACATTAAGCGACACGTATAACGGCGCTATTGTCGCCTTATGTCGTTTCCCTATTGCGACGCAAAACGACAATCTCGCCAACACCTGTGTCGCTTAATGTCGCTATTAGATCACAACGCATTTTAGGACTTCAATACTTGGCCCAAAGTACTTTGAATGGCGCCTTTTCATGGCCGCTTCTTGCCCTTTTCCTTCTCGGCTCGTCGCTGCTCCATGAACTTGGCGGGTGTCACGATAGGAATGCCTTCAAACTCACGCAACACCAACAAATCTTCGTCGCGAGAAATTATCCAATCCGCGCTGCCGGTGCTGGCCGCGCCTAAAAACGGGTCGTCTTTGGGGTCGCGCGATTCTTTCACCTGGCGCGGCTCGACAAGATAAACCGTTTTCGATGGATGCACAAACCAACGCGCCCAAGCCTTCATCTGGCTTTCGGTCAAGTCGAAGCGGCTCAACACAAGTAAGTACTCGCGGATAATTTCCTCAGACAAAACCAATTGCAAAAAGCCGCGTTTCCACAAGTTCACCACGTCACGCGCGGCGCTGGGCTTGGGCGTTCGAGCGGCGGAAACAATGACATTAGTATCAATGACCACAAGCGGGCGTTCCTTGCGCGGTGGCATCAGGCGCGCGCCTTCAACTTGCCGTTTTTGTGGCCGTTGCGCTGTGGGACTTGTCGAGCTTCGCGCAACGCACGGCGCGGCCCGTCATGCCCCAACTCGGCGCGCACTTCAGCGATCAGGCGCTCAACGTCTTCATCGGTTTTGTAACCGGCGCGGCGGATGCCTTCGCCGGTCGCGTCCAGCAACGCATCCACTTCGGTGATTTCGTCGTCAACTTCCGGCAAGACGGCTACGACGCTTTGCAGCGCACTTTCGGGAATGCGCCATGCTTTGCCCAATTTGCGGCCCTTGATTCTTCCCTGCTGCAACATTCGCCGAACGGTTTGAGCGTCCACTTTAAGGGTCGCGGCGGCTTCATCAACGGTATAAATGTTCTCCATGTTCGCGGCCTCCTACTGCTGACCATTGTATCACATTGTCACACATTATATTGTATCTATTGAAAATAGGTTGCTTTGTATATGTTCTAAAGTACTTTGGAACGACTAAGCTAACAGTTTTCGCATTCGTTAAACAGTCCGCTACAGCCAAACCGTCAAATTCTTACAGCTTTGGGCAACCAAACTTTCAGATACGATAATCCTATCTATGTAAATCCGTTGAAGCCTGTACAATCGAGCGCCCGCTACTCCAATCAGGCGGTCGCCGGTCAACCACAAAAGAAGCGCAAGTACTTTGAAAGCACTTGCGCTTTGGTTATCTCCTTGCCTTTTGCGGGCTGCTCTCGCGCGGCCCGCTTTTGCGTTTCTGTAGCCCTACAGCCGCCAATCAGGGCCAGCAGACACGATACCAGCCAAAGTACTTTGCGCTCCTTAAAAGGCCGATTGTAGAGCATTGCCAAAGTACTTTGGCCCGGTGTCGTGTCTGCTGGCCGGGCCGTCGCGTTGCCGGGCGCTGTAGCCGTCGCGCTGGCTTGTGGCCGTGTCAAAGTACTTTGGGCGCTTGCGCTGCCTGGTGTGAAGCAAGCGCCGCCAACGCGCAAGCTATTATAAAGCGTATCAATTGAGGCTAATTCCAAGATTAGAAGGGTTCGGGCCGCAATCTCTAAGCGGCTTGCTCCATACCTGTTTTTCCGTTTCGTGCAATTCGCAAAGCGTCAACACATAACCATTAGCTGTAACCAAGTACGCGGCCATCTGTTCGGCTTCTTCAATAGTTGCATAGCGAATAGCAATTTCGGGATGAAGGCTCCAGCCGGTCTGTTCAAGCTCGCCCTGATCTTCAACCTGTGCAAGGTAATCATCTGTGCTGCCCCGATAAAGCACATAGGTAACAGGCGCAATCTCAGGATCGAGTTTGGCCGGTAATTCTTTCATCTTGGTGACGTTGGCGGGATTGTCGCGATACCATGCAGTGCGGTCGGGGTCGGGCGGCACATCACACACGAATTTTTCTTTTAGCTTTCCGTTCTTTTCTTTCACTTCGCGTATCTGCAACGTGTACGGCTCTGTGTGGTTGTGCATCTGATTGGCGATGTGCTTTGCGGCGCTTTGCGCTTGTGCAAAAGTGCGAAACTTCCGCGCTTGGTGAATATCGCAATTCCATCCGCTGCCCTCGCCTTCGGGTGCATTGGCGCCGCCGACTAAATAATCTTTATGCTCCGGCGTGTACACAACAAATTTACTCATAACGCTTACTCTCTTAACTTTGCAATTCGGGTAATCGTCGCACCTTTTCTCAACCTCAGTTGAGGCTAATTCCTGCGTCGGGGTACCCGCCGTGATCTGTTAAGCCCCTTATCTGCAATTGCTTTTCGGTTTCGTGGCACGCGCAAACTTTGAGTTCATAATAACCATCTGCTACTATGCGCTCGGCCATTTCCTGCGCTTCTCTAAGCGTTTCATAACGAATCGCTTGGTTGGGATGGCTGGCCCACTGTGTAAGCATTTCGTCCTCGTCGCTGCCATCGAAAAACAACAAAAAATCATCTTTTTCAGGTCGGAAAATCACATAAGTAACTGGGGCAATATCTTCGTCGCGCATGGGTTCTTCTTCGGTGTCGTCGGGTGGGTTAAGGCATTCCAAGCCCGTTAAATTTTTTTCGGTGCGGCCCCTTTCCAGCGCTGCCTCTACAAGCGCCGACGCTTCGTTTAGCTTTGCTTCAAGCCCGGCGCCCGCTAAGTCTACGCCGGTAACAATAAGGTCGGGGTTATCAAGCGCATAAATTGAGATGTTCTCGCCTAATTTCTCTTTGATGCTTTCTACAGCGCCGCTAACTTCTTCCTCGCTGCATAGCGAGCGAATTTGAAATCCTTCATCTTCTAACAGCACAAATAAGATTTTCATAGCCTTTATTTTGCATCATAATCGTGGGCTTGTGAGTGGGTCAGGCGCGTTAAGTACTGCGCTACCCCTACCCGTCTAAAACACAAGGGCACCCTACTTCTAAAGGCGTCGGCAGGTGGTCGCGGAAAATTATTTACGATTTTTGCAAATGCCATAAGGGCAAAAATTTGTCATTTTGTGCTATCTTTAGGCTGTAGAGCTTTAGAATGCGCTTCCCTATCGTGAAGGTTGATGGGAAGCCAACCGATAGCGAAAAAATTTGGAGCCTTAATCAGACACCTCCGCACGCGCGCTGGGTGGTCACAAGAAGAATTTGCCGATCGCTGCGGTCTCCATCGCACTTACATCGGTGCTATCGAGCGCGGCGAAAAAACGGTGACAATCGAGACTGCAAACCGATTGGCAAAAGCCTTGAGCCTCAATCTGTCACAGATATTTGCGGACTTAGAAAAATAAGTGAGCGGCAAGTTGGCCGCTTTTTATTTGCCTTTCAATGCTATCTAAAGATAGCGAAACGGAATTAAACCAATGAAAAGTACAATCACATGGTTTTTGGCATTCGTCATGGGCTTGTGGTCGCCTCAGTTGGCGATGGCACAACAGGCCAATGGTCTACCTCTGGAAAGACACTACAGCGCGGGTGAAGGTATCACCTGGCTATTTACAAACCCGGTGAATGTCGCCAGCGACGTGAACTTTTTCGCTGCTTACCAACGCGGTTATAAAAATCAGCCGGTCGTGGGCCTCAAAGTCGTTCGCTTCACACTAAGTACTCCCAAAGCAACGCCGATCTGGGACAAATTGAAATCGGGTGATTGTTTCATCAGCTACAGCGGCAAACGTCAAATCGTCATTTCGGAACATCACCGAACGGGCGATAATGACAGCGAAGATATGGTTGATCTAAAAGTACCTGTTCAAGCATTCCGCGAGATGGTCGCAGCCGGAAAATTCTTCGTTGTCGTCAATAACACTTCATACCCCGTTTATGGCCCGGCACTCATTGGGCTGCGGGCGCTCGTTAGCTCGATGAACGCAAAATCAAGCCAAGCCATCGCCCAACAGCAAGCCGCCGCCTCAAAACCTAAGCCCGTCAAATTAACCAAGCGTTCCCGTCGCGCCGCACAAAATTGTGTGCGTGTTCTACGAAGATTGGAATCGGCTATTAGTGGCGGGGCAAACTACTACGAATACTCACGCTTCATTGTAGAAGCTCAGTTCACGATTGACGAGAATTTGTATATTGTGCCTGAAGGCCCCTTAAAACAGGAGCTTTCACGTTCTTTCACCGCGCATAAAGCGGCTCGTCGGGTATGGTCTTCCGTTTCTGGCGAAGCGGGCGATGAAATTGTCGAAGCACTTCGGAACAGAATGATGCGAGAAGCCGTGTCTTCTCGGATGAAGGCACAAACGCTGCTCAAATAATAGCCTGTTCGCCAAAGTATTGAATGCCCTTTCAACCGCACGCGGGCGCTGTTTTAAGGCAAATTAGGCCAAATACCTGGTGATAGTCGGCAGCGATTGAAGAAAATAAAAACGTGTGTAGGCTACGAAAAAAAATAGCTGCCACCTGATTCGCCCTTACCCAGCTTGATTTTTAGCCGATTGGTGGCGATAAAGCACTTGTCACACGTCAAATTTCGCCACTTTTTTT
>MWWB01000250.1_pt1 | contig 12676 bp, 12 predicted proteins | sample 1047291 | NCBI WGS metagenome assembly MWWB01 (sample SAMN06349976, study PRJNA376086) | soil metagenome | isolation source: MS4-1 sample Antarctic (ecotone) soil | place: Antarctica | reverse complement strand
TTAAGAATCGGGGCATACGTCACTACAAATAGCTCACTTTAAAAAGCCCCATACGGAACAAAGTCATTAAGATAAGGCTATGATTTTTTTTATTGGAGGCTGTATCAAAAGTAAATTTTAATACAGCCTTTTAAATAGCACTTCATACTGGCTGGTTGCAGAAAACAAATCTATCAATTTTTTATTTTATAAAAATTGATGAACGCTTTCAGGCGATGTATTGACTATTCTCCAAATTTTTTTTGTTCCTTGTCCCTCAATTTCAGACGATTTTTTTCTTAAGTTGTGCGCCAGTGCCAGCAGGCGTGCTTCTACAGTTGCTTTAAGTGCAGTGGCTTTTGCCATAACTTTAAGACAACCTATTTCACACGAATATTTCCAGGACAATTGCTATATTTATAGAGTACAATTGTTAATAACCCCCATCAAAAACGGGAAATAAAAAGGCTGCCTAATTTGAGACAGCCTCTTTTTAATTATTATATTTTTAGTTACACCGATTGAAATTTAATTTCTTTAACCAATAATCTTCCATTTTTTGTATTCATAAAAACAGTGGTTCTGTAATTGCCGGCTTTTGTTTGAAGTGTTCCAATGCAAAACTGGCTACCTCCATTATCACCTTTGTGTTTTAATTCGTATCCTTTAACAGCATTATTGTTAAAAAAATCCTGTAATACTGCAATAGCTTGTGAACGGCTATAGCTATCGGTTTTATCAGGCAAAGTTATTTCAATATTATCATCAATATATTTTGCAAGCTCGCTAGCATTACCTGAACGTAGCGCAGAAATTACATCATCTAAACCAGGTGCAGGTTTAAAGGCGCTAAAAGTAAAAATAAGAGCTATTGAAAGTAAAGTAAAAATCTGTTTCATAATAAGTGGGTATATTTTAAGCCCATTAGGTCGAAAAATGTGCCATACTAAAAACCAGTTTCAACTTATAAGCTAATATATACAAAACGTTTGCGTTTTAATAGCTTTGTTTCCATCAATAAGATACCATGCTGCAAAAAAAAGTCGTGCTTGTTATTATGGATGGGTGGGGATTGGGCAAAGTGAAAGCTTCTGATGCCGTTCAAGCTGCTGATACACCTTTCGTTGATAGTCTTTATAATCTTTATCCTAACACTACCTTAACAACCTGTGGCGAAGCGGTGGGATTGCCGGAAGGACAAATGGGCAATTCAGAAGTTGGACATCTAAATTTAGGTGCAGGCAGAGTGGTTTACCAGGAATTGCAACGCATAAATGTAGCTATCCGGGAAGGAGTGTTCCGGCAAAACAAGAATTTACTATCCTCTGTTTTTTATACACTTGAAAACAAAAAACCTCTACACTTAATTGGGTTAGTTAGCAATGGAGGTGTACACTCGCACATTAATCATCTAAAAGCCATTCTTGATTTATGTAAAGAAAAAGAGTTATCAAATGTATTTGTACATGCATTTACAGATGGCCGCGATTGCGACCCTAAAAGCGGTTTAGGGTTTATCAAGGAACTGGAAAAACACATGGAGAAAACAGTTGGAAAAATAGCTTCAGTTAATGGTCGTTATTATGCAATGGATAGAGATAATCGTTGGGAAAGAATAAAGCTGGTTTACGATGCATTAATACATGGAATAGGAGAAAAGCATACGTCTGCAATAGAAGCTATTGAATTTTCTTATAAACAATCTATTACTGATGAATTTATAGTGCCGGCAGTTGTTATAAAAAACGGAATGCCTGTTGCAACTATAAAAGATGACGATGTCGTTATTTGTTTCAATTTCCGAACTGACCGTTGCAGAGAAATTACAAAAGCTTTGACGCAGATTGATCTTCCGGTCTATAACATGAAAAAATTGAATTTGCATTATACAACCATGACAGAGTACGATGCAAGTTTTCAAAATGTGCACATAATTTTTGATACTGATAATTTAGACAATACTCTCGGCGAAATATTGGAACAAAATAAGTTTAAGCAAATCCGCATTTCAGAAACTGAAAAATACCCACACGTCTCTTACTTTTTTAGTGGCGGAAGGGAAAAGCCATTTGAAGGAGAACAGCGGATTATGATCGCTTCTCCTAAAGTTGCCACTTATGATCTGCAACCAGAGATGAGTGCTAATGAAGTAACAGAAGCCATTCTTATTGAAATTAAAAAAGCAGAAGCTGATTTTATTTGTTTGAATTATGCCAATGCTGATATGGTTGGGCACACCGGTTTTTGGAATGCTGTAATTAAAGCGGTAGAAACAGTTGATGCCTGTGTTCAGAAATTAGTTACGGCTGCGCTGCAAAACAATTACACTATATTTTTAACCGCGGACCATGGTAATGCAGATTATATGATCAATGAAAACGGTTCTCCCAACACTGCACACACTTTAAACCCTGTTCCTTTTTTTATTATTGATAATGAGTGGAAAGGAAACATTAAAGAAGGTAAATTGGGCGACCTGGCTCCAACAATATTAACAATGATGCACCTGCCTGTTCCTATAGAAATGACAGGCGATATCTTGATTTCATAACCATAATAAATCAAATAGTTTTTTTTCAATTCTATGAAATGTTTGCCGATATTTTGCATCATGGTTTTAGGAAGTATGGTTTCTTCTTCCCAGGAAGATAGTTTGAAGAAAGAAAAAAGACTTGAAGAAGTGATCATTTACTCAAACAAATTTGCTGAACGCAAAAAAAATATTGTACAGAAGATTGATGTTATTGCTGCCAGGCAGATAGCCCAATTGAATGCGCAAAATACCGGCGACCTTTTAGTTAATACCGGAAATGTATTTGTACAAAAAAGCCAGCAAGGAGGTAGTAGCCCTGTTATACGTGGTTTTGAAGCAAGTCGGGTTTTATTGGTTGTAGATGGCATTCGCATGAACAATGCTATTTACCGTGCCGGGCACTTACAGAGTATTATTACAGTAGATCAAAATATGCTGGAACGGATCGAAGTATCATATGGCCCTGCTTCTACAATTTTCGGTAGCGATGCACTCGGTGGAGTAGTTCACATGCGAACCAAAACGCCTGAACTTTCAACCACTGATAGATTATTTATTACAGGTACCGCCTTTGGCAGATACAGCAGTGCTAACAAAGAAAAAACCGGTCATTTTGATGTAAGCATCGGGGGGAAACAAATTAGCTGGTTGCAGTCTTATAATTTCAGTGATTTTGAAGATACACGCATGGGTGATAAGTATCCGGATAAGTATCCCAATTTTGGACGCCGTTCGCAATATGTAGCCCGCATTAATAACATTGATTCTATTGTAGTAAACAGTGATGATAGAATCCAAAAATTTTCCGGTTACGAACAGTGGGACATCACACACAAATTTTTATTTCAGCATAAAAATAAACTATCACACTTAGTTAATCTGCAATATTCTGCCTCTGGTAATGTGCCACGTTATGACCGCTTGCAGGATTTGCGTAATGGTTTATTACGTTACGCCGAATGGTATTACGGCCCTCAGAAAAGAAAATTGGGTGCCTATGAATTAAATGTAGACAGTGCAGGTTTTTTTACTAATCTTAAATCAATTATCAGCTATCAGCAAATTGAAGAAAGCAGGCATATAAGAGAATATAAAAAATTAAACCTTGATAATCAATTTGAAAAAGTAGAGGTTTGGAATATTACATTGGATGGACGAAAACTTTGGAGTAAAAATGAACTTACTCTTGGTATTGACGCACAATTTAACGAGGTAAGATCAACGGCAATACAAGACACTATCACAACAGGGAAAACTGGTAAATTAAATACCCGTTACCCAAATGGTGATAATCAAATGAATTATTTGGGTACCTATGCTCAGCATCTGTTGAAGTTTGGCCATGGCAAATTTGTTTTAAATGATGGCATTCGTTTGCAGTATGTTTCTCTTCATTCCACCATTACAGATAATTCCTTTTTCCTTTTTCCTTTTACCAAAATTGATCAAAAAAATTTTGCTATTACGGGCAATCTTGGATTAGTATATATGCCTAACGATCAACTGCGGATCAATGCAGGATTATCATCCGGATTTAGATCGCCAAACGTGGATGATGTTACCAAAATTTTTGAAACCAGCACAGCGTTGCGCCAGCTTATTATTCCAAACCCACGTATTAAACCCGAATACACGTATAATGCAGATATTGGTATTGCAAAACAAATAGGTTTTATTCAGTTTGAAGCCACAGTTTTTTATACTCACTTTCGAAATGCAATTGGCTTGGCCCCTTTTCAATTAAATGGTCAGGATTCTATTAATTATAATGGTACGGCTGTACGTCTTTTTGCCAATCAGAATATAAACCAGGCTTTTCTATATGGATTTAATTCCAGCATTTCTTTCGATATCAGTAATAAATTTCAATTATACTCAACTATTAATTATACTTATGGCAGATCAATGCGTAGGGATAATAAAGACCTACCCTTAGATCATGTGCCGCCCCTATATGGAAAAACAAACTTTACTTTCATCACCAAACTTATTAATGCAGAAGCCTATGTTTTGTATAATGGATGGAAACGTATAAAGCATTATAACCCTGACGGAGAAGATAATCCACAATATGCTACTCCTGATGGCACTCCTGCCTGGTTTACGTTAAACCTTAAAACTACATTTAACCTGTCAAAGCATTTTTCTTTGCAGGCAGGCATTGAAAATTTCCTGGATAGAAATTATCGTTATTTCGCATCTGGTTTTTCAGCCCCTGGGAGAAATTGTATTTTGGCCATAAGAACAAAATTTTAATACTGCGCTTTATTATGATAGCTGTCATTGAACTTTTTAAATAATTTGACAATTGAAGCAGCATTTGAATTGAAAAATTGTCTAAATTACAGGCAACCCACACGGATATAGAATATATGACGGAGGAAGCCCTTTTACAAGGTTGTATACAAAACAATGCGACGGCACAAAATGAACTATACCAAAAGTATAGTGGAAAAATGCTTGCGGTTTGTTATCGTTATGCACACAATCGCGAAGATGCTGAAGATATGTTGCAGGAAGGTTTAATAAAAGTGTTTTCCCAAATACACACTTTTGAAAACCGGGGCGCACTGGAAGGATGGATACGCAGGATAATTGTACACACATGTATTAATATCTTAAAAAAGAATAAGAAATTCAATGAAAGTGTAGATCTTATTCACGCTACATCGCTGCATGTGAGAGAGGAAAGTATTCCATCGATTATACAGGCAAAACAGGTGGTTGATTGTATAAGATTACTACCTGTTGGGTATCGCACTGTTTTAAACTTGTATGCAATTGAAGGTTTTTCGCATCGAGAGATAGGAAATATGTTAGACATTGAGGAAAGCACAAGCCGGAGCCAGTACACCCGGGCTAAAGTAATGTTAGAAGATATTTTAGTAAAAAAGAAAATATTATTTAAACCCAAAGAGCACGAACTTGTTTCTGCTTCAGGGCGTCGATAAATCCAACCCCAAACACGGCTGTTTATGCAGAAAAATTTCACAACCCAGGATTTTGAAGACTTCTTAAAAAGAAGTTCCGATAGTCTATATATGCGTCCCTCCGACAAAGTTTGGAAGGGGATATCCAAAAATTTACATCAACGAAGAAGAAGAATTGCTTTTGCTACCGGGACTTTTTTAATGATTGCTTTATTTTCCGGCTTTTTTTTAATAAAGAGTTCCAAAGACCTCTCATTTTCAAAGGCTTCTGCTAATGCAGAAGTAAGCAATAAACAAGGAAATCCCTCTCAAAAACCTCCTGCTTCAAATACTTTTATTACAGAATTAAATGCCGCAAGCATTTTAAATGAAATGGTAAGCCCGGTTATTTCATCTTCAAAAAATAAAATAAAAACAGTTTCAAATTCAATTGGCTCTAATAGAGAACAAACTTTTTTTGAAACAACATTAAAAAACAAAATACCTTTTGAATCCACGATTGACCGCCCTTTTGTTTCTACAATTGATAATCCTTCCACCAACGAGAAGAAACCGATTGATTTTATAGAAACTGAAAGCAAAAAAGATATCCTTGAGCATTTAGAGAAATTGTTGCCTATTGAAAGGGTAAATAATGGTTTTAAGGCCGGCGTAAAGAAAAGCAAACTAACTTTCCAGGTATTCTTCTCGCCAACAGTAAGTTATCGTAAATTATCTGAAAACAAATCATTTTTAAACGCCGTACCTCAATCTAATGCCTCCCCTAACTATGCAGCTCTTTATGATATTAATAATGTAGTTACGCACAGGCCTAATATGGGTTTAGAATTAGGCTTTGCTGCTAAATACCCGGTGGCTAAAAATGTAAAACTCAGAGGCGGTGTACAATTTAATCTTAGTGGGTATGACATTAAATCGTTTACTTATGCACCGGAGGTAGCCGTATTAGCTTTAAATTCAGGCTTTAACCAGGTTGACTATGTTGGTACTGTAACAACACACCGAAATTTTAGTGGCGGTAAAGCTGAGTGGCTTAAAAACTTTTACTTACAATTATCAGCACCAATTGGATTTGAAGTTAAATTGATTGGAAACAGTAAAACTTCTTTGGGTATTGCCAGTACAGTGCAACCTACCTATATTATTGGCGACAAAGCTTATTTATTATCTACAGACTATAAAAACTATACTGAAGTACCTTATCTAACACGTCGCTGGAACGTTAATACCAGCTTAGAAACATTTATTTCTTATTCTACCGGCAAAATGAACTGGCAGGTTGGGCCCCAGGTACGTTACCAGCTACTTTCCAGTTTTGTAGATAAATATCCAATTAAAGAAAATTTATTTGACTTTGGGTTAAAGGTTGGTGTTTCATTAAATAACACCAAAACCGTTAAACAACCATAGAGCCATCCTAATTGCTTTTGCTCCCGCAATATTATTGCGGGATTTTTGTTTTTATCTGTACTTAAATTTACCAGATGAACAGATGCCTGCTATTTTTATTGACTATGAGTGTTCTATCGTGCAGAAACAAAAATGAAGTTGGAGAGAATAAATCTTTTTTTCCTGTCTTATCTTTTATAAAAAGCCAAGTGGCAGAAATTGATACTTCTGTATATGCAATTTTTAAAATTGTAACAGTAGATAGCCTGTCAGATACTGTTTACATTAAAAGAGAAGAGTTCAGGCAATATGCCAACGATTTTTTAAACATGCCAGATATTTCCACAAAAAAATGGAACGATGATTACCTCGAAACGAAATTATACGATGAAGATCTGAAAATGGTGATCTTAAACTATATGCCTAAAGATGTGAATGAAGAAATTAGAAGGCAGGAAGTAATGATAGAACCCGGGCAACAATCAGAAGACAAGGTAAGGACAATAATTGTAGACCGCCTGGTAACGAATAACGATAGTACAGTACAAATAAATATGCTTTGGCAGGTTGATAAATATTTTCAGGTTGTTAAGGTTATTAGTAAAAAAAAGCAGACCGAAAAAATTGAAAAGCTAAAAGTAGTTTGGAATAAATTTTCTCCAGGTCAATAAGGTTTAGGATAAAAATGACAAATGCAGAATTTCTACAAATTGCTTCCACATTGCCTAATTTCCCTGGCATCTATAAATATTTTGACGTAAACAACAGTCTGCTATATGTTGGTAAGGCAAAAAATATCAGGAAAAGAGTTACGTCTTACTTTAATAAAAATCTTGGCAGTTATAAAACACACGAACTTGTCAGGCGAATAATAAAAATAGAGTTCACAATTGTTAGCTCTGAGCAGGATGCTTTTTTACTTGAAAATTCCCTGATCAAACAATTTCAGCCGCTTTTCAATATCAATTTAAAAGATGATAAAACCTACCCATACATTGTTTTCAAAAATGAATTTTTCCCACGTGTATTTCTTACCCGCCAAAAAATAGCAGATGGTTCACAATATTTTGGCCCTTATACTTCTGTTGGTAAAGTAAGAGACCTTCTAAATTTTATTAAACGCACTATTCCGCTCCGCTCCTGTTCGCTAAACCTTACGCCAAAAAATATTGAAAAAAGAAAATTCAAAGTCTGCCTTGAATATCATTTAGGTAATTGTAAAGGTCCCTGTGAGGGATTTCAATCTCTTGAAGATTACAATGAAAATATTGCCCAGGTAAAAAATTTATTACGTGGCAATCTTTCACCGGTATTTCTGCATTTTAAAAATGAAATGAAAATGTACACAGAGGCTATGGAATTTGAAAAAGCGGCGCTTGTTCACAAAAAAATTAAACACCTCGAAAATTACCAGGCTCGCTCTATTGTAGTTAGTACTTCATCAAGCTGCCTGGATGTTTTTACCATTCAAAAAAACAATGATATTGCTTATGTCAATTTTTTAATGATAGAAAATGGCGCCATAGTTCAAACCAAAACGATAAGGGTAGAAGCCCGGTTAGATGAAACTGCTGAAGAAATCCTTTCCTTCACAGTTGGCCAGTTACGTACAACATTCAATAGCGATGCTACAGAAATTGTGGTTCCTTTTATAATGGATTACGATGAACCAGGCGTAATTATAACTGTTCCAAAAGGAGGCGACAAAAAAAAATTGATAGACCTGGCTAATAAGAATGTCCAGCACTTTATCAATGAACTGCGAAATAAAGAACGGCTTCAATTAGGTGTAAAAGATGCGGATAAATACAATATATTGCTACAGATAAAAAAAGACCTTCAATTAACCGAAACTCCGCTTCAAATTGAATGCTTTGATAATTCTAATTTCCAGGGAAGCTACCCGGTCGCAGCTATGGTTAGTTTTAAAAATGGAGAGCCGAGTAAGAAAGATTATAGGCTGTTCAATATTAAAACAGTTGAGGGGATTAATGATTTCGCTTCTATGAAAGAAGCTGTTTACCGCCGATACAAACGATTAGCGGCTGAAGAGGGGGCGTTTCCACAATTAGTAATCATTGATGGTGGCAAAGGCCAATTAAGTGCAGCTAATGAAGCTATAGAAGAATTGAACCTCTCTGGTAAAATGACTATGATAGGCTTGGCAAAGAATGAAGAAGAAATATTTTTTTTAAGCGATCAGCAATCTTTAAAACTACCTTATGACAGTGCCAGCCATAAGCTAATAAGACGTATCCGGGACGAAGTCCACCAGTTTGGCATAAATTTTCACCGCAAAAAACGCAGTAGTGGAACTTTTAAAAATGAGTTAGAGGAAATAAAAGGAATAGGTGATTCAACGGCTAATTTGCTTCTAAAAACCTACCGCTCGGTTAATAATATACGCCAGCAAACCATTGGAGAACTGGCAAAAATTATTGGCCCCTCTAAAGCTAAGATCGTAAAGGCTTATTTTAATGAAGAAGAGCAAACAGAACGACTATAAAAGAAAAGGGGCCAGAATAAAAATTCAGCCCCGTTTTTAAAATCCAATATCCTATGAAAAACCGAGGTAAAAATACAATAATTCTTTACATTTCCTAATTCGGTTTTTAATTTCTTTAAAATTCTTTTCAGCGTCTTAGCATGCACATAAATTCTTAAATAAAATTTAAAAGAATTCATTGTCTGAACGTGTTAGAACAAATTTTTACCAAAAAGAATTACATGAAAAATTAAAGCATAAACAATTATTCTTTTCAAGCAAGGCCTCGCTCTATTTGAAGGAGGCCCTGAAAAATGCCAACTAACTATCTACAAAACAAATTAGCCTTGTGCACCTTCGTTTTCCTGGCGGCGTTCAGGACGCCCCTCTGGCTTGCGATAAGGAGGATTTCTTCGGACCCTTCTTTCTCTCATTGCTGTTTCCTGCTTCTTTTTAAATTCAGCTTCATGCTCGCTATGCCATTTTTGAAACTTATCCATGGCTGTGGCATCATCAAATAGACCAAGTGTTACACCGCGCAGTAAATGCTTAAGGTATAATACCCCTTTAAATGATAGGAGTCGGCGCACGGTGTCAGTGGGCTGGGCACCTTTGCTTAACCAATCCAAGGCACGCTGGCGATCCAATTGGATAGTCGCCGGCATGGTCAGCGGATTGTAAGTACCTAATTTTTGAATGAATTTACCATCGCGTGGGCTGCGGCCATCGGCAACAACGATAAAGTAAAAGGGTCTCTTTTTAGACCCGTGTCTTTGTAAACGGATTTTGACTGGCATCTTAAATAGAAATTTAAATGCGGTGAATAAATAAAATTACTAAGATTGCAAATGTAAGTATTGAGGCCTTACTACCCAATTATAGTGAGATAAAGTTTTTCCGAATTTTTATAGACGGTTGTTTAGCGTACAACTCCCAAAAGAATGCGGTTAAATACTAAAATAACGGTTTGCTTTAATTGGCTAAAGCCATTATTTTATTATTGTTTTTTAGCCTGCAGATCTAATTCAATGTTTACTGTTTCGGATATAAACTTATCACCTAAAGTTTTATCGTTGCCATAATTCATTTTCCATTGGGTACGGTCAATATTGAAGTTGGCTTTTGCTTTTAAAGTATTATTATCAAGATCAACTTTTGCAGGAAATGTTATGTTTTTTGTGTCTTCCTTTAAACTAAGATTTCCGCTAATGGAAAAGTTGGCGCCACTTACTATAGATGTATCTGTCCCGGTAGCAGTATAAGGTTCTACTTTAGTGATATCAAATTTTGCTGTACCAAATTTTGCTGCATTAAAAAAATCGCCACTTAACAAGTGAGGTTTTAATTTAGATTGAAACATTTCTTCCTGCTCTTCTACCTGTAAAGAAGTGATATTAATGGTAAATGTGCCGCCTGTAATTTGGTTACCATTTAAAGCTAAAGAACCATCAGAAAGACGAAAAGTGCCTGGGTGATTTTTTCCTACGCCATTCCCGGTAAAACGTATCCGAGATTCAGCAGTATCGACAACAAAAGACTGCCCGGTTGCCGATGCTACATCTTTTGTATCTGTTATAGTTGCCTCGTCGCCTTTTGGAGTATCTGAACAAGAAACAAAAGCCATTGTGACCGCTGCTATTGCAGTAAATAAAATTGATTTTGTCATTGGAAATATTTTTTGTTGGTTATTATATCAAAAATAGCAAAAATTCCTATCAATGTTTCAACATTAATACTTAAAATTTTTTTTATCTCATTTTAACCGATTATCGTTTCCCTAATCCTGGCATCATTCTTCCCATGGGCATTTTGTTCATGGTTTTCATCATTTCCCGCATCTGGTCAAATTGTTTCATAAAAGAATTTACTTCAGCAATATCTTTTCCGCTGCCCTTAGCAATTCTTTTTTTGCGGCTGCCATCAATTTCATCCGGATTGCCACGTTCAAAAGGGGTCATCGAATTAATAATAGCTTCAATGCCTTTAAATGCATCATCACTTATATCAATGTCTTTTATAGCCTTTCCAACTCCGGGAATCATAGCCATAAGGTCTTTAATATTTCCCATTTTTTTTATCTGTTCCAGTTGTTGCTTAAAATCTGCAAAATCAAATTGGTTTTTGCGCATTTTCTTTTCCAGCCTGCGTGCTTCTACTTCATCAAATTGTTCTTGGGCTTTTTCAACAAGGGAGGTAATATCTCCCATTCCTAAAATACGCTGTGCCATTCGCTCTGGGTAAAACACATCCAACGTATCTAATTTTTCACCACTACTGATAAACTTAATGGGTTTTTGAACGGTATATTTAATGGAGAGTGCCGCACCGCCACGGGTATCACCATCAAGTTTAGTTAAAACTACACCGGAGAAATTAAGACTGTCATTAAATGCTTTAGCAGTGTTCACAGCGTCCTGTCCGGTCATGCTATCCACTACAAATAAAATTTCCTGCGGGTTAACAGCAGATTTTATGTTAGCCACTTCATTCATCATTGCTTCATCAATAGCCAGTCGACCCGCCGTATCTATTATAACAACATTTTTATTTTTACTTCGGGCTTCCTTAACTGCGTTTTGTACTATTTCCACCGGATTTGTATTTTCCAATTCTATATGTACATCCACACCAATTTGCTCGCCCAGCACACGAAGTTGTTCCATGGCTGCAGGCCGGTAAACGTCGGCAGCGACAAGTATTGGCGAAAAGCCCTTGCGTTTTTTTAAATAATTTGCCAGCTTTCCGCTAAAAGTTGTTTTACCACTACCTTGCAAACCAGCAATTAAGATAACAGCGGGATTTCCTTTTGCATTAAACTCCACCGCTTCGCCTCCCATTAAACCGGCCAACTCGTCCTTAACTATTTTAGTCATTAATTGACCGGGGCTAATAGCATTCAACACTTTTTCACCCATTGCCTTGTCCTTTACTCTATCGGTAAAGTCTTTAGCAATCTTATAATTTACATCAGCATCTACTAAAGCACGGCGAATTTCTTTTACAGTAGCAGCAATATTTAATTCGGTAATCTTTGCCTCACCCTTTAAATTTTTAAATGCCCCTTCAAGCCTGTCACTTAAACTTTCAAACATAATCGCTGATTTAAAGATTTTTAATTTATTTGGCTGATTTGCCAGAATAGACAAACCTTTTAAATTGTAAACTTGCCGTAACAAAATTGAGCAAAAGACCGGCTTCTATTTTGAAAACATTCAAGTAATTTAAAAGCTGATTAAATCACGGTTATCCATTTCGCTAATAGCCTTTATCTCCACCAGAATTTTATTTTCTACAATTAAGTCCAGTCTTCGTTTAGCAATCAAATGTTGCTGGTAATAAATTTCTCTTTCTGCCTCAGAT
>MWWB01000249.1_pt1 | contig 12697 bp, 18 predicted proteins | sample 1047291 | NCBI WGS metagenome assembly MWWB01 (sample SAMN06349976, study PRJNA376086) | soil metagenome | isolation source: MS4-1 sample Antarctic (ecotone) soil | place: Antarctica | reverse complement strand
TCAATGGTTCGGACAGTTTTTTGAAGCGCGATTCTCGTAAGTTGTTGATTCTTCGAGAGCGGCTGAATTAAATCCAACTTAGCTGTGGGGCTAACTTGCATTTAATTCATAAACCGCTCGAATAACCATTGATTTACTGGGCTTTTTCAGTCAAAAAACTGTCCGAAGTATTGCTTCATGCTGCGAGCTGAAAGAGGTTCAAGACAAACTGCGCCTGACCTTGCGCGTCGCTTCCACTCAATCTTTTGACCTGCCCTTTCCTCATCATGTTCACAGCTTCAATCCCTTCGAGTGTTCGTTCCGCTGTATGGAAACTCTTAAAGGATTGCGAAGCTCGCACCTTCTTTTTGACGAACCTGTGGTCTTGCGCGGGTCACATTGTTAAGATATTTCACTCGCCGTAGCTTACAGTCCCTGGGCAGAATCCGTTCGGCTTGTGATGAAGTGAAAGCTTCTGGATAAGCAGCATTCTTATCGACGCTGATGGAAAATGGTAAGCGGCGATGATCAGATCTCATCATCGACTTTGTGAATCGTTTTGCTGCGGAAACGTCGCGTTTTGCTACTCGCGCATGAATTCAATTGTGTTGCCTTCTTTATCTACCGCGCGATAAAGATATTTGCAGGTCTTGCCAACTTTGATATAGGTCTCATCCACTCGATATGAGGTGCCGCTCATCTTCAAGTGTGGGCGAATTCGTTTGTTGATCTCTGGCGCGTATCTCTGGACCCATCTCCAGACGGTGGTATGGTCCACTGAAAGACCACGCTCGTTCATCATCTCTTCAAGATCTCGATAGCTGAGTTGATACCTGCAATACCACCGAACGCACAAAAGAATAATCGTTGGCTCAAAGTGACGCCACTTGAAGGGAGATGAATTGTGTCTCACTGCTAGTATCCCGGAAGAGGTTGTAGAATGATCTGAAGGATGGATTATAGCGGAGTAGCTATTTCTTGCAACACTGCCCCATAAGTTCCTGCTTTCTCAAGCGCGTCAAGCCATAGAAACCACATTTTCACAACTGTGGTACAAGTTCATAGACCGCATCTGCTCGCGCTCGTGGCAGGGTCTGTGGAACACGATTAAGTTCAAAGTGATCCACTACAACCTCTGTCATGCGGGCGCGATTTCTGTCTAATCAACCCAAGACTGGGGTTGATTTAGAGAAGTTTGTCGAGTTGCGCTGAGTAATCAGCCGGTAGTTCGTTGCCGGTGTAGCGGACTACTCCGTCCTTGTCGAGAAAGATGACGGTCGGCGTGCCGATAACTTTGTAAAGTTTGGCGATGCTCGCATCCGCGTCGCGCGCGACCGCGTACTTGATGCCGAAATCTTTGACGCCGCCCGCCGTGCGCGCTTCGCTGTCCTGAATGTTGATGCCCAGGACGCGCACGCCTCGCGCCTCATACTTCGCCGCCAGTTCATTGATGTGCGGGGCTTCTTCTTTACAGAACGGGCACCACGCCGTCCAGAAGACGACGACCGCCGGACGCCCGCGTAAAGATGCGAGCGAAACAGGAGCGCCGTCCAACTGCGTGAGTTGGAAGTCGGGCGCGTGCTCGCCGACGGACGTGCCGCGCGCGGTTGTTGTTGTTGCTGCCGTCGTCCCGCCTGCTTCCGTCTTCACCGTGCTCGTCTGCGCGGGCGCGTCGGTCGGGCGATTGCTCGACGCGCACCCGGTCAAAGCGATCAGCCCGGCGAACATCACGCCGCCGAGAATGAATGCTCTTGCTTGAATCATAACTTCATCTCCAAATGTTCAACTGCGAGCCGCATCTTCAATTGTTAGCCGCCCGTTCAATCGTTGCCTGCGACCGCAACCGCAGCCCGCAGGTTGCCTAGACGAGTCGCTGGCCCGCTTCGAGCAGCAGATACTCGGCGATCAGGATCATCATGACGCCGAAGATTTTTTTGACCGTCACCATCCACGCGCCGGAACGCGGGAGCGCGGCGAGCGCGCCGCCGAACGTCCCCAACAGAATCATCAGCGCGCCCATGCCAAAGGCGAAGGTGAACAAGATCGTCGTGCCGAAGACGACGTTGCCCCGCGCGCCCACGTAAGCCAACGCCGCGCCGAGCGCGGGCGCGGTGCAGGGCCCCACTACTAAGCCGGACGACGCGCCGACGAGGATGGCCGAGAGATAACCGTTGCCTTTGCCCTCCGGATTCCAACTCGCCAAAAATTGCGGCGTCGGCAAAGTGAACACGTCGAGCATCGAGAGCGCAAGGACGAGCATAACTTGAGCGATGATGATGAACGTCCACGGGCTGGCCGCCCAGATACCGAAGAGCGTCCCCGTCAGAGACGCGAACGCGCCGAGCGCGGCATAGACGAGCGCCATGCCGAAGACGAAGAGCACGGAGAGTTTGAAGCCGCGCGCACTAAGTCTGCCGCCGCTCACGCCTGCGCCGCCTCCGGCATTCGCCGCCACGCGCCCGCCGATGAAGCCGAGTTGGATCGGGATCACCGGATAGACGCACGGCGTAAAACTGATGAGCAGTCCGGCGACGAAGGCGGCGGGATAAGCGAGCAGCGATCCGGCGGACAGATACTCCTGCAAATTGGCGGCGATTGAGTTCATAACTTAACCGGCCTTTCCGTCCCGGGTTGATGTTGGCGAAGTAGGTATGCCGTTCGTGCCAGAAAATGCGTGCTAGAGAATGCGTGCCAGACAAGTTGACGCACCTGCGGCGCGAATACGCTCCGTCGCTACCGGAGACGCCCGCTCGTTGTCTCCGGCAAGGTGTCCGCCGTTAGCTTTTCGCCAATGCCGCATCGAAGGCGCGCACGTAAGTCTCGCGCTCGAACGCGCCCTGACGATTCGTGCTGTAGTGGGTCTGGAAGAGAATTCTGCCTTTCGTGCCGACGACCGCGACGAGCGAAGACTTTTTCTGGTTCGCAGCGAAGAACTTGCCGATGCCGAGTTTGCGGGCTTTGGTCGTGGCTTGCGCCGTCGTCGCTTCGTTCGTCACGTCGAGTTCGACGAAGTTGAGGCGGTCGCCGTACTCTTGCTTCAACTCGGCGAAGGTCGGCGCGAGCTTCTTACATGCGCCGCACCAGTCGGCGTGCAAGAGGATGACGGTTGGCTTTGTGGCGCTCTTCTTATTCATCAGGTGACGCGCGCTGCTAGTCGTCATCGCCAACGGTGTGATGAGGACCACGAGCGTGAGGACGATCATCGCTAAACGCTTTGTTCTGTTTTTCATTATCTCTCCTTCAAGTTTTATTGTTGCTGCCGCATAGCCGCCGTGGCGGACAATCGATGGCCGCAGCTAGTTATATATTTCCTTGCCGGACTGCGTGCGGTTTATCCGTCTGCATACAAGATGCGGCGCGAGGGCGTTTTTATTCCCCGTCTTCGCAAAATCTCGACCGAACCGCGAGGAAAGTGAGCGCATTTTGATATTCTATAGTGTCTTGCACTTTGTCAATAAAGGAGGTGCCGACGCCGAATAACTCGGCGACTTGGGCGATAGTGCGGTCGCCGCGCAAGGCAGCGGTGAGCACCTTCTGCCGCAAATCCAACGAATAGGCTTTCATGGCGTGGCAGCTTACTTCAAGTCGTCACCCGCACTCAAGTGCAAGACGCTATAGACATCAAGTTCTTTGAGCTTCATCATCCTCATAAGTAAGGAAGTTGACGGCATTCTGGTCGAGATTCTCTCGGCCGTGGTCGTAACGCATGACGGTTTTCGGGTCTTTATGCTTCGACATCATCTGCACCTGCCGGTAGGTGAGACCCGAGTTTAACGCCTTCGTGATGGCCGTCCTCCTCAGATCGTGCGGCGACAGGTCACCAATGCCAGAATAGTCGGCCCATCTTTTCACGATCTTCTGCACCATCCGTGTCGAGAGGCCACGGTTGAACTCCAGCGTGCGGTAGTTGACATGCGGCTGAAAGAGCGGCGCATCCTCTCCGTCCGAGTGCGACACGTCTCTGCGCTTGCGGTCTGTGCGCAGGTACTGGTCAATGGCTTCCTTGACATCTTTCGGGAGCGGCCAGACCTCTTCCCTGCCCCCTTTGATCTTGCATCTGATTGTCCACCTCCCGTGGCTCCACTTCAGGGACGAAGACTTGAGTGAGCACAGTTCAGAGACGCGCAAAGACAGCCTGAGCATGACGAGCATCAGCGCGTAATCCCTTGCCCCCTCCGGCTTCCCTCTATCAGGCCCCGAGAGCAGGTAACGTACCTCTTTGGCTGTGAGAGCACGCCCGGACGGTTCCGTTGGCAGTTCGGGTGGCGAGACCAGTTTTGTCGAGGCGGGGTTGAGAGAAACGATGCCAGCAGCTTTGAGATACTCGAAGAAGGAGCGGATGACGGAGAGGTTGAAGGAGATTGTAGCCGGGCGCTTCCGCTGCGAGCGTAAGTGATCGCGCCATCGCTGCACATCTGCGGGGACTACCTCAGTTGGGTGCTTCCCTTGTACGAACCGGAAGAAGTCCGAGACGGCACGTGTGTAAGCGCGGCGGGTCGCCTCTGAGACAGATTTGTTGACGAAGGGAGCGGCACTTCGTGGGTCGAACTTCCGCGGCGCGACCTCTCGCCCTCCGAGGATTTCAGGACTCAATGCTTCGGTTGACAAGTAGGAAGAACCCTTTAGAACCGATTTAAGGGGCAAGATCAGCCGTATGATGGCTCAGGAGTATAAAATAGTAAACCTGTTGCGTAATAAGGAAAATCCGAATACGGCATCGTCTGGGTTGAAACAAACGCGCCAGAGGGTCTGCAAAAGTCAATAGGATGGGTCTGACAGCCCTTTTGTAGAAGCCTCTCCAGCCTTATCACGCAACAGGTTTAGTCAAGAATATTGTTCGTAAAATAAGCATTATCGGAATTGCGGTGCAAGTAGATCACCAACGTTTTTTAATTGGCAGAATGGTTTAATTAGCGGGGGTGAAACGTCTATGTGAAACAGATTTCGAGCAGATGCTTCTCAGGTAAGTCGGGACATGGCTTCAACGCTGCGGAGAGTTTGAACCAAACATCTTGCTCCTCGGCTGTTCGGTAAAATAAGTGCGAAGTCAGTGGAATATGTGCAAATTCAAACACCGTTCTCATCTGTTCGATGAAGTATCTGCCAACGGAACCAAACTCTATAACTCAACCTAAAGCAAGCTTGTACGGAGGCTTATGGGCACCTCCTCTTTGCTGAGTTGCCTGCCCTGTTCAGTAAATATTCAGAGCCTGTGTATCTGTGAAACCCTTTTCTCACTTGGGCTTATTTATTACTTGGGAAGGACGGATTGCAGATTCTGGTGTTTACATTTGGCGACTCCCTTTTCCGGTCCTTCCGGATACCACCACCCAGAGTTTGAGCAGTCATGACACATTAAGCCATTGGGTACAGCAAATGACCCTTTAATTACTTGATCTGGCGTTTCTTTCCCCTCCAACTGTGCAGTCTTTTTATCGAGTTTCCACAGCCGACGACGCAGATGTTCACTGAGGAACATCGGGACGTTGGAAACTGTGGTGCGGGCAGCAGCTATTTTGAGTTCGGCGCTTATTACTTCGGCAAGTTCATTCCATTGTGCTGGATTGGATGCGTTCTTGCCGGTCACTTCCCTCTCAGCCTGTTTCAGGGTTTCAACGAAGCGGCGCATAGCGTCATCATCAAGATTTTCTTCTTTAGTCTTAAAAGAAGTCTTAGGGGCGCCGGAACTATCTTTGTTTTCAACGGGATTACCCGACTCAACTCGCATCAGTTTCTGAGTTGAGTCATGTACCCGATTCGGAGTTGAGTCGAGTTGAGTCGAGTTGAGTCGAGTTGAGTTGAGTTGAGTTGAGTGCGAAAGGTTTAACTCTTCTGGTATCTGCACCTCGTAAATCGCACCTTCTTTGTTGCCGATTTCAAACTGGCGGATAATCAGGCCAACCTGCGTTAAATGCTTGATGTGCGAAAGAAACGTGTTCAAGCCGCCGATGCCAGCCCACCGCATGACATTTGTGCGCGTCGCCTGAATGGAGCGCACCGGCACGACCGCACCGCGCGTGCGCAGGTAGAGCGCATCGTAGAGTTTCTTCGACGTGCCGGGAAAGAGTCCCTTCGGTAGCGCATCGCGTTCCAGCGAGTTCGGACGGCGGTTGAAATCGCGCTCCGGGGCAATTGGGTTTTGGAGGGCCTTAATTTGCGGTTTGCTAATGTGAGTCGAATCGAGTTGAGTCGAGTTGAGTCGAGTAACGGGAATTGCTTCGGGCGACGGCTCCGGCAGCGCGGGCGGCGGAGCATATTGTGAAAGAATGTCGTTGAGCGCGGGCGAAGGTTTGCGCTTCGGTGTTTCCAGCGCCTTACTTAACGATTCGCTTATTGCTTGCCGCTGTTTCTTTTTCATCGCCGATCAAATCCTTTATCTCACGAATGAGCTGATAGAAAGCGAGCGTCGCAGGGGAGGACGGATCGATCTCCACGACCGCTTTCAAACTGGCCGTCGCTTCGCCGATGGAAACGAGGCGGGGAATTGCCGTGCGAAACACGAATTCTTCCGTGAACTTTTCAATGATTTCCGCGCGCACCTGCTTGTCGAGATTTTGCCGCGCCGCGTGAATCGTTGAGAGCGCCATCACGAATTGATCGGGTGAGTGCGCCTGGCGAACTTGCGCGACCACCCTCAAAAGTTGCGTCAGACCAAGCAGCGCGAAGAGAGAGGTTTCAATTGGGATGATGACGAGATCGGCGACGACCAGCCCGTTCATCGTCGGCACCCCGAGCGCGGGCGGGGTGTCTATCACGCAGTAATCGTAGTGGTTATGCGCGGGAGCCAGCTTGTCTTTCAGTCTCAACTCGCGCGAGACCACCATCGAATCAAGCGCGGGCGCGACTTCGGAGTCGAGGGAAGAGGGCAGCACGTCGAGCCGAGGCCGGGAATGATAGATGTATTCGGAAAAGTCCGCGCTCTGGTCGAGCATCATCCGGTGGACGGTCTTGCGCGTGCTTTCCAGTTCGGCGAGATCGGCCCCGAGCGCGGCGCTCAGATTGCCCTGTAGATCAAGGTCAACGGCGAGCACGCGTGCGCCCTTTGCGGCGAGTGCGACGGCCATATTGAGCGCGGTCGTGGTTTTCGCGCAGCCGCCTTTATGGTTTGCGAGCACGATTGTCTTCACGATTCATTCTCCATGTTCAACCACGCTTCACGCGTCGCTCCTGCACGCGCCGGGCGACGGCGTTGATAAAGCGGTCATCTTCGATCAGAGAGGCGTAGGGCGCGCCGCTGCCGCCCTTCTTGCGTTCCATGACCGTGCGCAGTTCGGAGTTGATCTGCGTCTGGTAAGGAGCGGCGTTTGGTTGGGCGGCCCGCTCCTTGAAATGCTCGATCACGTCTGCGTCCAAGTACATCGTGACACGAACTTTGCAATCGGCGAGAGACACCTCGCCGGGTTGGGTGAGATGGCGTCGCGGGATGCGTCGCAGGCCGTGCGCGCGGGCGCGCTCGCTGGTTGTTACTTCATTGTCTCCGCTTGTTTTCTTCATACTCTTCTACCATCCATAGTTCGGCGCGGCGCGCCGTAATGAAATGCAGTTCAATCGCGCCCTCAGCGTCATCTTCGGTGAAGACCAGATGAGCTAGCCCATACGCAGCTGTCAACGCAATAATGGCATAGCGCGTTTCGGTTTCGGTCGAGTGGGCTTCGTCAACAAATTCAACGGCGTAAGGGTCATCGAAAATATCTATGATGTGGGCGAAGTCAACGCCGTGGTCTTTCCTGACCTTTATCGCCTTGTCTTCATCCCATGTATACCGCACGCCCGTATTGTACATATATATACACACAATACAAGAGAAATAAGTCGCCTCTGCTATCCGCAGAGGTTTCCACGCAGCCTAACCACAGTTCCTATAGCGGTTCTCATTCGGATGCGGCTTATAAAAACAGAGCCTTCACCGCAGAGACGCAGAGTGCGCAAAGAGAGCGCAGAAAGAGCAATGTCACGCCAAGTCGCACTCAATTGAAAATCGCTATAGTGTTGCAGGAGGCCGAGGGGTACAACGTCGCGCCCTGTGCGTCGCCCCCTGTTGAGATTGCCGCTTGCAGCGGCAGGGAATCACCGACGCTCAAGCAGCTTCAGGCGCTTCGGGCGTTACGCGCCAAGCTCGATCGCTCGAACAGTTGCCGGAGAACGAGGCGACGCGCTTTCAAATCGAATCGCTGATTTACGAACTTGAGCATCAGTGCGACGAGTCAATGATCATCTGCTTGAGATACGGTGTTAATTCTTCGGATTCCAAAGGGGCGCAGCAGCCCTTTGGTCAAGGGTGGGGTGAATGCCCCACCTGCGAAGGCGAGGCGTGCAGCGTGCGTTTCGCTGCCGCCGAGTTTACTGCGCGCGGACGCGCGCGCCACAAATGCGTGGCGCCGTCCGCGCTTTGCTTGGCCGCAACAACCATTGTATGGCAAGAACCGCAGTGACGTCGGAAAAGCGGCCCCGCGGCAAGCGCCGGTGGGCGGGGCACGCCCTAACCCGGGCTGGTTTTCGAATGGGGGCGGACATCCCCGAGCTGATACCAGCCTCCAGCGGACAATGCGCGCGTTGTGGGGGTGGGACATGCACGGACGTGGCGAGGGTGCTGAAGTTGCCCCTCCCGCGCCAGCGTCACTTCTTGTGTTTTGCCTTTTTGGGTGTGGCCCTTTTAGGCTCGATCTTTTTAGATTCGGATTTCTTGGGCGCTGACTTTTTCGCGGGCGCCTTCTTCGCCGTGCCTTTCCCAAGTGCATCCCGGGCCTTCTGATAGTTGGCAACGTGTTCCGCTGGCGTCACCCGCGCAACGGTACGGCCCACGACGTCAACCGCCAGGGCTCCAAGGGTCTTGAAACGGACGCAGCCCAAGCCCATATCCAACTTTTTGCCGCTTTTCTCATACTGCTTCGTGAACCAATCCGAGAGCGTTGGGTTGCCGTAAAAGCACAACATGTAGAGCGCCATATGTGACTTCAGGGAGCCAAGGCTAAGGAGTGGCAGCGGCACCTTGGCGTTGCCACCATAACCCTTGGAATAGGTGGACAGCGGCACGTACCAACTAATCATTCCAAACTGGACGCCCTCCTCATAACCTGTAGGGAGGTTACGGTTGATTTCTTTGCGCACGGCATTGAGCGCGGCGCGGCGGTCATCAGGGAGGCTTGCGAGGTATTGCTCAACAGTGGAAGCGGGCATGGACGTCAGTATACGCCACCGGCACAGCGGGGGCGAGCATCGATCCTAACCCGTCGTTCAAGCCGACTACCTTTGAGCGGCACTTGATTTTCAGAGTGGAAGACCCAGAATAGGGTGTGTATGGTTGGTGGAAGCGGCTTCTTCCTCTTGAAGAAAAAAGCATTTGCTAATCGGGCGGTGTCCGTGCCAACGTATGGGTTGAAGTTTTGATTAAGGATTCTTTAGATCTACCGGACAAGCTGTCAAGCGCAGCCAAGAATGAAGGCATACCTCATTCGATTGTTTCAAAGCAGCGTAAAAAGCGATAGACGTATAATGCTTATTACCGCGCCCACAATCATACCTTGTAAGAAAGGACTCATTGAATGTCTCCTGAACTAATTGGTGCTCTCATTGGCTCATCAGTTGCGCTGATTGGCAGCGTTGTCAATGCTATTGTTTTGATGAAAACAAACAAGCGTGCGAAAGAATCCGAAGAGCGGCGGCATTACCGCGAACTTATCATTAAATCTGCCATCGAAACTTGGAAGCATACTAACGAATCGGCTGCTAGAAGCGGCGCACGTACTCATCGGCTTGAAGCTCACTTCATCCGAATGATGAAATTTTCTGAGTTGTTCATAGATCAGCCATTTGATGAAGCAACAATTGATAAAAAACTTTCAGAAATGAATCGTGCAACAGAAATGTTCGCACTTCATGCTGATAAAACCGCAACATAACAACGGCATGCACCCGACCGCGAATAGCATTGATTTCATGCGCGAGACGCCCGCAAATCTATCGCCCGTCGCGGCGGGTGATGCCGGGCGTTAGATTGCTTTGTATGGCGCAACGAAGTTGGGTGAAAGCTATGAGAAAGATATTCGCTAACAGCTACCGGGTCTTCCTTGTAGCCGCTGTCTGCTTTGCATCGTTTGGGGACGTGTTGGCGCAGGATAAAAAATCCTCAGAGCCAATGGTTATCGGCGGCAGTGTTGGGGTTGATGGCGCTTATTGCGAATCCGCGAAAGCTGACTTCGATCTTATCGCCCAAGTTGCGAACGAAAAGGAGTCAAACGTCATCGTTATCGCCCGTCTTGGGAGGGATGAAGGTGCCAGAAGCATCAACCGCCTCCGGCTCTCTCAGTTACGTGATTGGCTGCTGAACGTTCGCGGGTATTCGCCGGATAGAATAGTGACGGCGGAAGGTGAGAGGCTACGGGGTTTGGGGCAGGTGGAGGTCTATGTCAGCGGAAAGCCTTTCATCATTTACCGGATGAGGCGTAACAAGGATTTCTTCAGGGGGAATTATGGCTGCTAGGAGTCCAGTTCCTACGAGGACGCAATCTAACAATGGCCTGCACCCGACGCCTACATCTTGCGCGTAACCGTTCAGTTGTTTTCGATTAAGAAGAGTCCGGCAGCAGGCAGATTGAGCCGCTCTCGCCATGTGCCGAAGCGCATGCAGCAGTGAGATATTCCATGACATCGCGTCCTTGCTGGCGCAAGCTGGTGATGACCGTCAGGATGCGCTCGACGAAACGACTCCCCTCCAGGCTTTGGGTGCCGAAGGACTTGCGCCGCCATAAAACCGAACGCCCACAACGCGACTTCCACAGCCCGGATCTGCCGACACGTTCCTCTGGTCTTACTCGACCGGCAATCGCTCCCCGCATCGAGTAACTCTTTGACTCTCTGCTGCACGGGTGCGATCAAGCGCTGGAACTTGCGCTGACTCAAAGTCCCATCCGTGACTTGATGCCACAGCCGAAAGACCTCCTTGGTTTGGACGAGCAACGCTTCGCCGATCTCTTGTGATTCGCCGCCGCGTTCTGCGAGAGCCTGGAAGTCGCGCTTGAGGTGCGCCCAACAAACTTGCCGGCGCTGAGTCGCCAACCAACTGTAGCCGAGATAACGATCAGTGGTGATAATGCTCTTCTTGGCTCGCCCGATCACTTCGCGCGCTGTCGCCGCATCGCGCTTCGGGGCTATCTGAAAGGCTGTTACCTGCTCAGTTGCATTCACCCACAACCAGTGCAACTTGCTCTGTTCACGCCAGCCCGTCTCATCGACATTATTAACCGCTTGATCGCGCACAAACTCGCGTGCCGTCTCGACCGGCGCGGCCAGCGCACCGCTCACTTGTCATTGCACGGCACTGATGCTCCCTAAACTTATCTCGACCCCGTGCAGGACACTCACAGCTTCTGCCGCATCACGGTGGCTCAAGGCGAGTCTGCCGGTGAAATAGGCGATGACGGCTTGCAGCCGCGCGCCGAAACGGCCCTTGGGAACTTCCGCGCCCCTCTCGGCCTCGGTCTTCACTGCGCACGTTGCACAAGCCAAAGTATGCCGCCGATATTCGGTGACTTCCGCTTGCGCTGGTGGAATCTCCGTGACTTGATGGCGTGCCGGTTGTGGATCATCGCCTTGCAAACGACGCCCACACTGGCGACACCGCAGAGGTCGCCAGTCAACCATGTGCTCAACTTCCTCCACCGGCTTGAGAGAGCGCCCCGCTCCCTGATGTCCGACTTGCGCCCCTTGTTTTCTGCCGCTCGGTTCACGGCGCGAGGGGTGATTGGCTTGCGGCGGGTCGGAGGAGGGCGGACGCGATGAGTTCGTCGAGTTCTGTCCGAGACGTTCGCGCAAAGCCGCCACTTCCGTTTTCAAACTCTCAATCTCAGCATCTTTCGCTGCAAGAGCAGATAACTTCTGTTCGTAAGCCGAGAAGCGAATCTCCAAGAGCCGCGCTTGATGTTGCAGCGCAACGATCACCGCCTTGACGGACTGTGGTGTCGAGTTCCAATCTGCCTCAGAGATGCCGAAGTCCTTGAACATTGACGCACAGCTTAATCACAACCGGCCAAGCTGTCTATGATAAAAACTCTCATTACGAAACGCTGTCCTTCAAAACAACTGAACGGTTACAAAGTGAGGCGCTAGGGTGACAAAGGTAACAGCTAAAAAAGGGGCTGAGCAGGCCGGAGTTGGACGCGAAAACAAATGCGAAAGCGCTTTCCCATTCGAGCGCGACGAACGTTTTGAGGCGATGCTTGCGATGCGCGCTGAGAGCAAGATCAAGTTCGAGATGAACTTTTCATTCAACGACAAACGGGCAGCCGAAAAGTACGCAGAGGCGAAGGCCAGACACGAACGGAGATGAAGACCTTAGACGAACAACTCCAGACGCCAGAGCGCGCCATCGTCCTGCTCGTCTACTTCAAGTGCTGCGCCCCACGCGCTTCCGACCGTTAACAATTCACCACTGCTGAACATCGGGTATTTCCCAACAAGAGGAGCATTTGTTTCATAGGATTTCAGCTAAGAGCTTCTTGAATAAGTACATGGGCGTGATTTGCACTTCCCACTTTAGAGGGTAATGTTGCAAAGATTATTTGAGGCGCGAAAGATCGTTGGCCCATTCCTTCATCAATGGTTCGGACAGTTTTTTGAAGCGCGATTCTCGTAAGTTGTTGATTCTTCGAGAGCGGCTGAATTAAATCCAACTTAGCTGTGGGGCTAACTTGCATTTAATTCATAAACCGCTCGAATAACC
>MWWB01000248.1_pt1 | contig 12705 bp, 14 predicted proteins | sample 1047291 | NCBI WGS metagenome assembly MWWB01 (sample SAMN06349976, study PRJNA376086) | soil metagenome | isolation source: MS4-1 sample Antarctic (ecotone) soil | place: Antarctica | reverse complement strand
AGTGTCTACAGATAATTTTTTCATGAGGTACCTTTTCGCACCCACATGTAAGATAAAATCCTTGTCTTGTCTTTCCTGCATACTCAATGCGCTTGTTTTCGTCTCATTATTTGCGCTGTTAGCTGCTATAGGTTTAAAATACCTGGCGCACCCTGTGAACATATTAATACAGGCAACCAATAAAATAAAAGCAGTTGTTTTCTTTTGTACAATAGTGAGTTGCATATGGGATCAGTTAAAGGATAATGACTATAGAACAAAATAGTTTTTATTTCTTAAAATGCAATACGTTTTTGTTTAGAAAGAAAACAGTATTTTAAAGCATTAAAGTAAGCGATGGGTGTACAAATAACAAATATGTATTCTGCTTTTGGCCGGGCCACCGATAAAATAGTAAATGGGCGAAAAAGTGTGTTTCACTTAGCGGATTATTGTTTGCAAAAAGTGATAACAGAAGATATAAGATACAGCCATTTACTTGCTGTTACCTCCTGCCCCGATGTTATTGCACCTTCGCTCGGGCAATGTTTAAACCAGGCGAACAATAATATATTCCGTTCGGCTCATACCATTGATATTGTACAAGGATGTGCAGGAGGCGTAAGCGCCATGATACTTGCCTCGCAGTTAGCTGAAGCTAATAGGAGCAATGTTGTTGTAATTACCTCTGACGCTGCGCAAAAAGCAACTTCAACCGCAAGCGAGGTATATAATGTATTTAAAAATGGAGTATTTGGTTGCTGCCTCACTTACAGCGATAACAAGAAGCGTTTATTACACCATCAAAGCAGGCAATATAAAGATTTGTATGAAGTAGTAACAATTGGTTTGGGACATGATAGTGATGCGATTATCTCGGGCAATATTCAGGATATGTCTTCTGATCCGCGTAAGCATTTGGGGCTGAAGCTGAACAATACGTTAGCCTTAAAACTGATGCGAAATGCAGAAGAATTTTACCTTGACTTCACTAAAACCACAGGCCATCCTGATATATTAATACTGCACCAGGTGAATGAGATACTCATTAATCATCTTGAAAGCGTTTTCAGTAAATATCCTGCACGCTTTATTAATATGGCTGCAGAAACCGGTAACTGCGGATGTGCCACAACAGGTATTGTGCTTAATTCCATAATGGATGAGATTGAAAATAAAAAAGTAATGCTTTGCAGCTTTGGAACAGGCGGGGTTATAACTGCGGGGTTGTGGCAATGCTAATATTATGCTTTTACTTGAAAAATATTTTGCTTTATTAAGCATGCTTATGGTGCCGGTATTATATATAATTACCTGCAGCTTATTCTACCTGCTTTTATATAAATGGAAACCGCAAACTTTTCAAGCTAAGAAAATTCAAACCCAATCGCTTGCTCCTGCACAGTTAAGAAGAGAGATTAGCTATACTATTATATCGCTGCTGATTTTTTGCGTAATGGGTTTTGTAGTGTATCTGTTGCAACGAAAAGGGTTGAGCCGACTGTATTTTAAACTATCAGATTATGGGATCACTTACTTTATAATAAGTATTCTGCTAATGACGCTTTTGCACGATACTTATTTTTACTGGACACACCGTTTACTTCATCTTCGCGGCTGGTACGGGAAGGTTCATATTGTTCACCATCTTTCCTCAAACCCTTCACCATTTACAGCATTGTCTTTTCACCCCGTTGAAGCTTTTATACAGGCAGCAATAACCCCACTGATTGTTTTGGTTATTCCTTGTCATCCCATTGCTTTATCTGTCTTTTTGTTGTACATGACAGTCAAAAATGTATTGGGGCACAGCGGCTACGAGTTAACAGGAAACTACTTCTCAAACAGTAAATTTAGCCGTTGGAGAAACTCCTCCACACATCATAACCTTCATCATTTTTATGCAAAAGATAATTATGGTTTGTATTTTACTTTTTGGGACAGATGGATGAAAACTTTAAGAAATAAAAGTGACAATTAGGGATTAAAAGCACCTGAATAGAAATTGGTTTTATTCTATTTGTACCCGCCATGGTTCCATTTATTTACCTCTCATTGCTGCTGCTATACGTTCTGTTTGCCGGATAGGTAGTTTTAAATTACCTTGCAATCATTCCAAATTTTCTTGCAATTTTAGCATACAAATTGATATAAACAGGAAAGGCGGGTATAATTATGAAAATAGAATTTGTCAAAAATATACAGTTCACTAAGTTAGTGAAAACTGAGGGCCGGCTAAGAGAATTCAACTTTAGAAAGATTAACGGTATTAAAGAAGGCAGATTTACTGTAGATGTTAGTGAGGATCGTGGAAACCGGATAATTTTTAGTATGCAGAAAGATACCGAAGGCTGGAAAATAATTGGAAATGAGCCATTGCCAGATTGGATAAAAAAGGCTGAAATAACCTTTCATGAACTGATTGAGGAAGAATTGCGTAGTATGTAGTTTCATTCTTTAATGGATACAACTATAGTTATTGCGAATTAGGTTTAGCCTTTTTAGAATTCAATCCTATTGCCAATCTTTCTATTCTTTTGAATCTTCCCTTATATGGCCCGTATATAATTATGATTAATTCGGTTAAGTCCATTCGTAATAAATAAAACATCTGATTAACCGTCTCTCATTTTAAAAGATATAAAGTCTTGATTATTCATGTTGAAATCATTGCTATCATTTAGTTTTTCTTTTTTCTTTTTATCTGCCATTTCCCAAACAATTCCGGCCGGGGAAGTTAAAAATAATGCAGGTAAAATAGTAACTGTTTCAGGTAAAGTTGTTGATGCAGCTTATTTGCACAGTGCTTATAATCAGCCTACGTTACTTAATATAGATAAAGCTTTTCCGAACGAAATATTTACAGTTGTTATTTCCGGAGAAAACAGAAAAGCATTTGGGTACAAACCTGAAGAAGTATTATTAGGAAAAGATATTTCCGTAACAGGAAAAGTAATATTGTATTACGGAAAACCCCAGATAGAAGTTGTAAAGCCCGACCAATTAGTTTTTGCAACTGAAGCAGCAAGACCTCAAACTGCAGCCGCAAAACCTCAAACTGCAGGAGCAAAACCTCAAACAGTAAAAGATGTAACGGCAGTAAGTACCGGGGAAGTAGTATTGAAATCAGCAGTAAAACTTAAGTCGGGGCCGGGAGTAGATTATAAGGATATTTTAAAGTTGAAATCCGGCAGCGTTGTAAAAGTTATATATACTGAAGAAGGATGGTCTTATGTTTCTGTTACAAAAAACCAGGGCAAGGCAGATTTGAATCAGCCTATGACAGGTTTTATAAAAAGTGTTGAGTTGAGATAACTGCTTGAAATTCTACCAAGAACAACGTTACAAATTCTAATTTCTTAACCGCCTGCTTTTTTACTATTCGTATAATTGTTTTTTAAAAGCCACGTCAATATTTTTTCTCTTTGATCTCCCTGGATTATTACCTCTCCGTCTTTTACACTTCCGCCGGTGCCACAAAAATTTTTCAATTTCTTGCCTAAGTCTTCAAGATCAACTTCTTTGCCTTTAAACCCTTCAATCAACGTTACTGCTTTGCCGGCACGTTGTTTTGTGTCTAATCTTACTTTTAATTTCTGTTGATTTGATGGTAAAGTTTCCTGAACTTCCTCCGGTTCCTCTTTAAACCTGAAGTTAGGATCGGTGCTGAAAACGAAGCCATTGCTATCAGGTTTGTTTTTCTTGCTCATAAATACAAATTCCGGTTTGTTCAATAATTTCTATGAAGGGATCGTATTCTGAAGCAGTTGCGTAAGCGGGATAAAGCTTAAAGCTGATTTCGTGATGCTTCCGTACAATAGGGCGAACATGGTCGAAATCTCCTAAAGGTTCGCCTGTAAATTTTTCGCTCCATAAAGCTACGTCAACATCACTATAAGCATGTACACCACCGGTAGCATACGAGCCAAACAAAATCATTTTATTTGGAGTGATATCAAGTTGTATAAGTTCTTCCGTTACCTCGTCCAGCAATTTGTTTAAAGATTTTCGAGTAAGCATTTTTTTAAAAAGTTAAGTTTTTCAAATTGTTTACCCATATACTCTTCTGTAGCTATTTTTTTCAGCGTGAAGCGGTAATCAGGGTAACGGCCTTCTATATTCCATCTGCTTACTGTATCTAAGAAATCAAGTTGTTCTGCTTTTAAGTCGAGATTAGTTTCAGCATAAAGCGAACGAAGGTCATGTATGCGAGGAGGATAATTATTTACGTTGTCTTTTACCCATTGCGCCTTTAACCACTTTTCTACAGCCAGGCAAAAAAGAAATAAAGATTCGGGGTATCGCTTTCCGTTATATAAATATTCCGCAGTCTCCCAGCTATCGTTAGCAGTTTGTTTCCAATAATCTATATGTTCATTCTTCGACAGCATTTAGTAAAATTATAGCATTACAGCTTTTAAACTTAGGTCAAGACTTTTTGCCTGATGAATTAATGCACCTACACTTATATAATCAACACCTGTTCTTGCATAGTCCTCAATATTAGTAAGGTTAATGCCTCCGCTTGCTTCTGTTTCAAATTTTTTACCAATAAGCCCGACTGCTTCCTCAATTTGCGCGGGAAAAAAATTATCGAGCATAATTCTGAAAACTTTTGCCCCGCCCACCTGGATAACTTTTTTTACATCTTCAATGTTTCTTGTTTCAACTTCTATTCTCAATCCGGGATTTTTTATCTGTACATAATCCCATGCCTTATTAATTGCCATTTCAATGCCCCCACAGTAATCAATATGATTATCCTTTAACATGATCATATCGTACAAAGCAAAGCGGTGATTTATGCCGCCGCCTATTTTAACAGCTTCCTTTTCGAGCAAACGAAAATTGGGAGTTGTTTTACGCGTATCAAGAATTTTTGTATGATAGCCTTTGATGGTATCAGCATATAAACGGGTAAGCGTTGCTATGCCACTCATGCGTTGCATACAATTAAGCACAAGCCGCTCGCATTGCAGGATGGTATGAATGCGGGCTTCAACTGTAAAAGCAATATCCCCATTTGCTACAGAATCTCCATCGCTTTTAAAAGGAGTTAAAACACTTTCAGCCTCCACTAATTTGAAAATTTTCTCCGCCACCTGCATACCTGCCAAAACTCCTTCCTGCTTTATCTTTAATACCGCTTTACCACGTTGGTCTACTGGTATGCAGCTAAGTGTTGAATGGTCTCCATCACCAACATCTTCTTTTAATGCCTCGGTTATAAGATGTTCTAACTTTTCGTTGTAAGTGTTCATAAAAACAAAGCTACTAATAGAACCGTATTAAAGCAGGTATGATGGTATGTATAAAGTCACCTCCTTCTCATACTATCGTACCTGCTATTAACCCTGTTCAGGACTACAACCTATAGTAAAAATATGTAAGGCACACAATAAAAAAGCCGGTGATTAAACCGGCTTCTTATAACAGTTGGTTATTAATTCATCTAATCTTTCCACGTCTTTTCACCCTTCTTCATTTTATCTAAAGTTGTTTGTATTTCTTTATCGTTGTTTGACAATGCCAAAGCTTTTTCCTCCCACTTTATGGCTTCCTGTTTATTGCCCAACTTATATAAGATGTTTGCGTAAGTATCAATAAACATTGGATTGTTATTACCGTCGAACGATTTTTTACTCCATTCCAATGCTTCCTTCACACAAGCCAGGTCTTTACAATTTTCAAATACTGTCCATGCAAAATTGTTTAACTCATCTGCGGATGCTTTATTGTTGTAATCTTTCATATAAGCCATAACCGCAGTTTGAAAGTTTGTCCAGTCACCTTTGCTTTGGTAATACATTACCTTACTGCTTGCTATTACTTCCTTTGCATAAGCCGGGTACTTGTTATTAATAGTGGCAGATAGTTTAGTCCAATCAGGTGCAGAGGCATCACGCTTAAATATTACAGGAAACACTTCTTCCTGCTTAACAATGTCGCTTATCTTCTTGCCTGCAGCACCGGCGCCGCGAACCTCATCAAACTTTGAAGCGTTCTTTAGTATTATTGAAAAGCCTGCATCTTTACTTGTGCGGGTAAACTTGTTAAGAAATTCGAGATTTTCGTTTGTTAGCAGGTCTTTTTGCGTTGCCAGGTATTCTTTGCTTACATTATTCATATTCTCCGTATCAAAAGCTTCCTGTGCACTGTAAGCAACTTTGCGCAGGAATTCAGCGTCTTTTTTACCTGCCTTGTATTGATCTAACAAAACATAATATTGCTTGTCAGGGTTAAGCGCATCTGCTGCTTTGGCTATAAATTTATCAGCTTCAGACGCACCTACCGCACGATGCACAAGCTTACCTTCCGGACTAAAGAACAGGTAAGTAGGAAAAGCTTGAACTTTATATTTTGTCATAATATCGTGTCCGTCTGCATACCAGCTTTTCACTTCATCGTTGTCGTTTTTAGTGGTGTCGAGCTGAACTTTTACGTTAATAAACTTGTCATTAAAAAAATCACCAACTGTAGCCATAGGAAAAATATTCGCAGCCATATGTTTACATGGGCCGCACCATGTGGTAAAGGCATCCATAAAAATATACTTGTTCTCTGCCTTCGCTTTAGCCTGGATATTTGCCCAACTTATTCCGTGTTCAAATTTCATCCCTTGTTGTGCCATCACATAAAAAGGTAACGCCATAATCAGGATCAATATCTTTTTCATAAAGAGTGTTTTAAGTACAATTAAGGTAGTAAAAATTTTAAAATAAGTTTTGATTATTATATTTTCTACTCTTTGTTTTGTTTGTTTTCAGCATCACTGAAGGTGTTTATCGCATGGTGCCTTGTAATGTAGCATTCACAACAAATGAATATATTTAAACCTCATTCAATAAAACCTTGTATATGTATTTATTAAAAGCTTCAGCAGGTTTCGATTGGAAGGAATTAATGTTAGGCGGAGAAGACTGGAGCTTTCTGCCTGAAACGGTTCTACGCACTTTAATCATGTTCATTGTAATCTTGACGAGCCTGCGGCTATTAGGAAAACGTGGGGTTAAACAACTTTCAGTATTTGAGCTGGTGGTAATTATCGGTCTGGGGTCTGCGGCAGGCGACCCGATGTTCTATAAAGATGTTGGTATTTTACCTGCGTTGATTGTATTTACAATGGTAGTAAGCCTTTATACCCTTGTTACCTACATGATTGGAAAAAATAAAAAATTTGAAAAGCTGGTAGAAGGTAAGCCTGTTTGCCTTATTAAAAACGGTGTCTTTTCAATTGATAATTTTAAAAAAGAAACATTAGGTGAGGATGAATTTTTTGCGGAACTGCGTTTGCAGAGCATTTCGCAGTTGGGACAGATAGAACAGGCAATTGTGGAAAGTTCGGGCAGCATCAGTATCTTTTATTATCCGGATGAAGAGGTAAAATATGGATTGCCAATCATGCCGGACTCCCTGGATATTTGCCTTCAGTCTATACCTGACACTGACCGTTATTCGTGCACTTTTTGTGGTTACACCGAAACATTGAAACCTGCAGAGAAATATACTTGTCCTACCTGCGAAAAATGGAAATGGGTAAAGGCGAGTAATAAGAAACGTATTACATAGGCGTAGGGAGCGTATTCTTTCAAAGTCTCTCCTAAATGTATCCTCAACCTAAATATACTTCGGCAAATTTAGAAAGCTATTACTGCCTTTACATGGTCCCCTCAATTATTTAATATGCAAACTTTACCTGCTTATATCAGTATCGTTTTCATTCTAACTACCATTTATACTGTAGCAATGTTTGTTAGAGCTGCAAATGGAAACAGGACTGTTTTATTCATCCTGCTTGCATGGCTGGTATTGCAAGGAGTTGTTGCTTACAGTGGTTTTTATACCAATACTACAGGTGTACCGCCAAGGTTTATGTTAACAATAGGTCCGGCTCTGTTATGTATTCTCCTGCTCTTTGCCACATCAAAAGGAAGGCAGTTTCTTGACCGGTTGAATATGCAATCACTTACCCTGCTGCACCTTGCAAGAATACCCGTTGAGATAGTGTTATTGTGGTTGTTCGTACACAAGTTTATCCCACAGGTAATGACCTTTGAAGGACATAACTTCGATATTCTTTCCGGCATTACAGCGCCAATTGTTTGGTACCTAACACAAAACAACACTAACCGGAAACTATTATTGATGTGGAATATTGTTTGCCTTGGCCTGCTGCTTAATATTGTTATAACTGCTGTGCTTGCTGCCCCATTCGACTTTCAGCAAATCGCTTTCGATCAACCAAACATTGCTGTATTGTATTTTCCATTTGTGTGGTTGCCCGCGTGTGTCGTGCCTTTGGTGTTGCTAAGCCACCTGGCTGCAATAAAACGGTTGGTGGTACCCGGCGGCAAAGCAACCATTTAACTTTTCTGATACACAGAGGTTAAATTTCTCCTCAACCAAAAGTTCTTAAATAATTAGGTATGGATAGCTGTTTTGTATAAGTGAAGAAACAATAACATTTGTATCAATTACTACTTTTTGCATTTCTTCTAACAGCTTTAACCTCCTCCGAAATTTCGTCCATTGTCATCTTAGAAAGTCCGTACTTTTCTGCAAGTTCTAAGCACTTATTCAAATTTTTGCGCACAAGCTCCTTTCGGATAAGCTTAATTAAATCAGAAAAAGTAAGGTTGTTTTGCTTTAACCCGAACTAATTAAATTTAGTATCCGAAATAGAAATATTCAAGGTGCGCATGTCTTAGTGTTTGTTCAAATTTAAATAATTTTTCAATCGCGATGTGCCCTGTCACGCACCATCCCGCGTGCATATAATAGGAGAAGGATAACCTGTAAAAGATAGGTCGAAGTAATTTTGAAAATGAAGCTGTTTCTAAACTAAGAACTCTATAACATTTGCGAAAAGTAAAGTAGTATTGCCTGCAAAAAAACCAGCAGTAAACAATGAATAAAAATGATCTCTCAATTGCTACCATTACCTGGGCACGCGATGAGGATGAGGAAAAATTACTAAGACAATCTTTACGACAGCTTGCTAAACTGGAGCTTACTGTTTTTATTACTGACGGTGGTTCGAATACCGGCTTCTTAGAATTTCTAAAAAGTTTCTCCAATTTTAATTTATTGGAAACAAAGGCAAAAGGGGTGTGGGCGCAGGTTAAGAACAGTTTATCAGAAGCTCATCGATCTGGTTCTCCATTCATCTTGTATACCGAACCTGACAAACAGAATTTCTTTGAAAAGGGACTTCCGCGTATGGTAGATGAAGTAATGGTGAATGAACGTTCAGGAATTATAACAGCCTCGCGTTCGGCTGTTGGGTTTGCTACTTTTCCCGCGTTTCAACAAATGGCGGAAACTACAATAAACAATTGCTGCGTCGAAATAATAAGCAGCGCTATCGATTACACGTACGGGCCTTTCATCCTGAACCGGCAATTGGTTCCTTATTTAAATTTGGTGCAGGAAGACATCGGCTGGGGTTGGCGGCCTTATACATTCAATATTGCTAATCGCCTTGGTTACAAAATAGAAGCATTCACAAATGATTTTTCGTGCCCTTTAACGCAGCAGAAAGACAACCAGGCTGAACGTATTTACCGGATGCGGCAGTTAGCCCAGAATATACAAGGCCTGGTGCTTTCAACAACTGTTGAGCTAAATAGTGCACACCGATAGTGAAGCAACAGGACGAAAAAACTTTATCGTTGTTAAGCCAATTGCTCCGCTTCCTTCACCACAGTAGTACAAAGGCCAAATTGAAATACAAATCCGAAAACGTGCTCTTATCGTTTTCGGAGGTCTTTTTTGGGGGGACAAGCAAAAAAGAAAATATTCTAAAGACAATACAAAGAACTAATGTTTTCCAAAGAACTCATTTTGAGCAGCTACTCTTTTTTTTCATTCGAAAATTAAGCAGTCGAAATAACTTCCACATTAATAGTCATTCATCTTTTGTCACTTTCTTTTCCTTGATGGGATACTATATACCTGTTAGACCAAAAAAGTTTTAAAGGTAGAAAACCATCGTATAACCATAATCGTATATTGAAGCACTACAATCATTTTCAGGGGTGATGATGATTTCGGGCTGCTTTTAATTAAGCAGCCTTTTTTATATAACACATAATACACCTCTGTATTGGTAGGTGAAGTTGACTAAACTCAATTCGTAAATGTGTTTTACTTCGCCTGTTTCTGTAGCTCTAATGGCACGTTACCAACCTTTGCCCGTGTTCAACAGAAAGGGTTAACCCATCTAAAGAACCACCTGAAAATAAAACAGTATTGAGAATAGGCTTTTCTCTTTTAATGTTCTTTTTATGATTAATATTTCTACAGGCGTGTTCTGCCACAGTCGTAAGAGCAATTGAATGAAGTGCAGCCAGGCAATCAAAATTTTACTATCAATATTCAGTTGTATTTATAGATATTTACTTTCTAATGACTTTAATAATCTCTAAAACGTTTGTATGAAAAAGTTTGTTGTTTATAGTTTCTCAGCGACTATTTTAATGGCTGTCTTCAGTATTAATGCTTTCGCACAAAAACAAAAAAGCCCCTTATTCAACCATTTTGCTTTGTATATTTTCGATCTCACTAAAAGCACCGAATTTTATAAAAATATTGTACAGTTGGAAGTAATCCCCGAACCTTTTCATGATGGGAAACATACATGGTTTAGGGTTGGCAAAGGCAGTGCGCTGCATATAATACAGGGAGCCAAAGAAATAACGCAGCATGACATGAACACGCACCTTTGCTTCAGTGTACCTTCTGTAGAAAAATTTATTGCCCGTCTTGATCAATTAAATATTCCATATGTCAATGCCCGGGGTGTAGCTCAATCAGTAACTGTAAGAGTGGATGGAGTAAAACAGATTTATTTTCAAGACCCCGATAATTATTGGATTGAAGTGAATAATGATAAGAATTAAGAGAACTTATATAAGGCTGTCTTCCTCAACGCAAGCAATACTCTGATCGCTAAACCTGTAACAGGATTGCAAAAAAGGATAGAAGTTTTACCAACCGCTCATATCTAATCCATTGACTTTCTTAATTAGGAAGAATTTTGATGCAATTTTTGCTACAATTATGTTGTAATTCTATTTAATGAGCAACCGGTAGAAGCTAAACATTCGCTTTTTACTAAACCGGTTTACGAAACAAGCGAAGGTGCCGGCCCAATTGTTTTGCTCTCCCTTTTTTCCACTACGCGCCTGTAAGTGTCTTCATCCACTGCCTTTTCACTTTTTGCAATTATAACGGTAGCCACTGTATTTCCTATAAAATTTATAATTGCCCGACCCTCACTCATAAACCTGTCGACACCTATTAATAAAGCAAGCCCTTCGATCGGTATAACTTTAAGAGCAGTTAGGGTAGATGCAAGTACAATAAAGCCGCTTCCGGTTACGCCTGCGGCCCCTTTGCTGGTAATAAGCAATATTCCTAATACAGTAAGCTGCTGGCCTAACGAAAGTTCAATATTAAAGACTTGTGCAAGAAAAATAACACTCATACTCAAATAGATGGTAGTGCCGTCAAGGTTGAAACTATACCCTGTGGGAATAACCAAACCAACAACTTCTTTCTCACATCCCGCTGCCTCAAGCTTTTGCATTACTGAAGGCAGTACTGCTTCGCTGCTGCTGGCACCCAATACTATCAATATTTCTTCTTTTATATACCCAAGCAATTTCCATAAGCTAAACTTGTAATAGCGGCAAACAAGGTTTAGCACTACAAATACAAAAAAGATGCAGGTGATATAAAAGCTAAGTAACAACTTACCTAATACTGCTAGGCTTGCAAAGCCGAATTTACCAATCGTATAAGCCATACCGCCAAAAGCCCCAATAGGACTCACCCTCATTACAATTTTTAGAATATTAAAAAGCACTTTATTGATTTTCTCAAAATTGATAAGTAAACTATTACCGGCAGGCCCTAACCATTTTAACCCGACAGCAAACAGGATACTGAAAAATAATATTTGCAGAATGTCCCCTTTAGCAAATGCATCAATAATGTTTGATGGTACAATGTGTGCAAAGAACTCGCCCCAATTTATTTGGTGTGCCTGCTCAGAATATTCGGTAACCTTAGCATCAGGCACATGGCTAACAGGAATACCCGCACCGGGCTTAATAACATTCGCTACAATCAACCCAATAATAAGGGCAAGGGTAGTTACAACTTCAAAATATATGAGCGCCTTACCACCAACCCTGCCCACCTTCTTCATATCGCCTGCACCCGATATACCCGAAACGATGGTGAAGAATATAACAGGGCCGATAACCATTTTTATCATGTTGATAAAAGTCTCGCTGATAAGCTTGGCTGCAGGAGCAAACCCCGGAAACAACCATCCTGCAATTACACCCGCTATAATGCCAATAATCACCTGTACATATAGAACTTTCAGATACTTCACCGAATAGTTTTTAAACTTAGAATGCCAATGTAGTTAATTATTTACGAGTGTTGTATCAAAAGATAACAGGTATATGGTTAGTGGCTAAGCTATACTATCAACTTCAATTTGGGGGAACAAAATTATCCGTACTTGCTGTTAGAGAAATTGAAAAGAAGGCGCCTCAAAAATATAGGAGACATATTTACTTTTATGTTCTTTGTTTGAAGCGTGATTAGTTTTATTGCTGCAAATACGATAAGAATAGTACAAAGTTGTATTCTGATTATTACACAGTTCACTGAACTTCAACACCCACATACGGCTTACGGTAATATAAA